>FTLB01083458.1_pt1 | contig 11336 bp, 14 predicted proteins | sample 1658291 | NCBI WGS metagenome assembly FTLB01 (sample SAMEA3914812, study PRJEB12502) | metagenome | biome: forest; material: soil | place: Canada | collected 2011-07-07 | depth 0.1 m
GATCGGCACTATATGCTGCTGGCCAAATCCAAATGCATTGAGCTTGAGCTCACGGTTATCTGGAATAGCACCGATACGCCGACTGAGGCTGAACTGGCCGACCTGAACGCCAAGAAGGCGACGACGGCCGAGTCTTACGTGAATATTGGCGCCGTCTCGCCGGACGAAGTTCGCAACAACCTCAAGGACGATGACCACTCCGGCTACAATCGACTCACCGATGGCGATGCAAACGACGAACCGGGCATGACGCCGGAAAATCTCGCCAAACTCGAAACAGCAAGCGCTAAGGAAGAAACCGGGTCTGCCGCGCTGACGACAGCGGGCGCACCTGCCGGCGCTGCGCCGCCTAAACCGGGACTGCCGGCGCCCGGCGCTGCCGGCAACGCCCCTGCGCCCACGGACGAAGGCACGCGCGGACCCGGCGAAGCCCCTGCGCCGTCGCGAACGGGTCCGCTTACGCCTATCGTGAACGAACCCGGCATCAATGTTCCTAAGCAGGGTGAAGCCGAGCGCGGATTGATGGCGCTTGCGTCGAATCCGCAGATGGTCAAGGGATTGATGGCGTTGGCAAGTCTTCTCGGAAAGTTGGATGATGCGCTATTGCCAGAAGGCGTTGAGCCTGCCGGACTCGGCGCAAACGAGCCGGGCAGCATCGGGCGCACGGTGAAGCCGACAGTCCGCAGCATTCAAGACGTCACACCGCCGATGGAACCGGGCAAACACCCAAAGCTCAAGATGAAAGGCATGGTGATGGCCATCGAGAACCCGCGCGGTTCAATCCGTCGCGGCTCGAATCTTGACGGAACAAACTGGGAAGCCAAGATGCAGCATCACTATGGCTTCATCAAAGGCATTATCGGCGCGGACGGTGATGAGCTAGATTGCTTCGTCGGCCCCAACATGCAATCCGATACAGTATTTGTGGTCAACCAAACCGATCCTAATACTGGTGAGTTTGATGAACACAAGTGCATGTTCGGATTTGATGATGCCGAGTCGGCCAAGGCCGGCTACATGGACAGCTTCTCGCCGGGCTGGGATGGGTTCGATTCGATGTGGTCTCTGTCCACGGAAGACTTCAGAAATTGGTCTGCATCGGGGAATTGCCCATCGCCGCTGAATGAAGCATGCATCGGCGCAACCAACTCATTCCCGTTGAACCAGTAAACGACGATGGAATTCAAGGCATCGAAGACCCGGCAGCGAAAAGCGCCTCAGCCTGTTTCCGAAGGGACGCAGCTTATCGCCAGCGCGGCAGTCCGCGAATGGTACGAAAAGCAGATGCGCGCGGTCACGAAGTCCATGTTGGATGATTATCGTGAGACGATCAATGCCGCACTGAAGACGCGCACTCTGAAGAAGTTTTACGCGCAGGACGCAGGCGCGCAAGCCTTGCTCAACGACGTCATGGCCACTCTCGATAAGAAGTGGAAGACCATCTTCAAGAACTACGCGAAGATGACCGCGCAGTCGTTCACCGACAAGGTGGACAAGCATTCACGTTCGACGTGCTGGCACTCCCTATCGACGGCAGGCATTCAGCAGCCGCGCATGGCGTACACCGATGCCATACAGAACACCTTGGGCGCGGCTCAAGAGTTCAACAACACCCTCATCGTCGGAATTCAAACTGACGTTCATGAGAAGATTTTCAATTCTGTCATGCTTTCGCTCACATCGCCGAATCCTGAGGAGCAAGGCGTAAGCGGAATCGAGACGGCATTGAGGAAGGCCGGCAAGTTCTCTGATGATCGTATCGACCTCATTGCGCGCGATCAGAACAGTAAGCTTTACTCCACTCTGAATATCGAGCGGATGAAGGACAACGGAATCGAAAAATTCCGTTGGATTCACTCGTCAGCAGGCAAAGTGCCACGTCCGTCGCACGTTGCCAAGGACGATGAGATATTCGAGATGGATGATCCACGTTTATGGACAGGCCCAAAGGCGGATCAAGGTCCGCCCGGCTGGGCCATCAACTGCCGCTGTCGAGCGGTTCCCGTAATTGACTGAGTGTTGCTGTGAGGTACAGTACGGCGCATAGTCCCGCAAGGGAATCTAGGAGCCGTGCACGCTACGCCACAGCTGTAAAGTGAGGTGACGGAATGCAGGCCGCCATTACAACTCGTATGTGTAAGTTCTGCGATCTCATTAACAATTCAAAGTTTCTGGATTGGCGCTTGTCTTACGTTGATTTGATCGTTGTTATTGTTTTCTTCACAATAAGGTAACTGAAATGGGCCTCTGTACCCTGTCGTACATGGGCCCATTTCACATCTTCAATTCCGGTTAACTGAGCATTTCAGTGACTGTAAAATCGGTGTTGCTGATTATGTTACCGCCCGATTAAACTTACACGCGACGATGTATTAACCGGACACGTATGGCCGCTGCGACCGCTCGCAAAATCGATGAAAACGGCTTCCTGTTCGTGAAGGGTTGCCCGATTTCATCGTTTGGCATTTTCGATTACGGCGCCGGACAATTGGGATTGCCTGGTGACCCCAACCGTCTCGTCAAAGTTTATCGACCGGAGTCAGCGGTCAATGACCCGGACGCGATGGAGAGCTTCAAGAACGTTCCGTTCATCGTTGACCATGAGATGCTTTCGGGCTTCACTGACGACGATGAGGCCGAGGCGCCGGAAGACAAAGGTGTTGACGGCGTATTGACCGGCAACGTGTATTATGAAGCGCCGTGGATGCGCGGCGATCTGAAAATCTTCAGCCGCAAGGCACAGAAGGCGCTCGCCCAGAACAAGAAGGATTTGAGTCTGGGCTACTCGTGCGACTTCGACCTCACGCCGGGAGTGTTCGATGGGCAGGCTTACGAAGTCGTCCAGCTGAACCTACGCGGCAATCATATTGCACTTGTGGATGAGGGTCGTGTTCCAGGTGCAAGGGTGTTGGATGGTCTGTGCTTTGACCATCTGAATTTTGATGTAAGACCATCCGATGAGGATCAACACATGAATAAGGGCAAGCGCAGCAAGGCGGCGGACAATGCCGTTGAGCAGCTGAAAGCCTTGATTCCGGCTCTCCAGCAGTTTCTCAACGAGGAAGCTGGCGAGCCGGAGCATCAAGGCGCAACAGGTGGTGGCGAAGGCGATGCAACGCCACCGAATCCCGATGGTTCTGAGGGTGGTGCACCAGCTGCTGAACCGGCCGCTACTGACCCGACTGCGAGCGCAGGTGGCGGCGGTGACGTCGGCCAGCTCATCCAGCAGGTTGAAGCGATCCTGCAACAGCTGAAGACCTCCTTGGCTGGCGGCGCTGGTGCGAGCGCAGGGGAAGGCAGTGATGAAGGCGAAGGCACCGGGGAAGGCGCGGAAGGCGAGGACGGCCTTGCCGCAGGCGATCCGCCCATCGGCGACGAAGGCAACGGGGAAGGCGCCGTCCAAGACGAAGGCAGCGCAGGCGGAAGCGCGGAAGAAGGCAACGGCAAAGCGTCGCCGGGCCCAGCTGCTGGCACGAATTCCATGGCCGGTGATTCTGCGGTTCGCCGGTTCTATGCTGATTCTGCTGCTAAGGGTCGCCTCTACGACCGGCTTTCTACGGTGGTTGGTGCCTTCGATCACAAGAGCATGGATTCACATCAGGTCGCTCTTTACGGCCTGAAGAAACTCCAGAAACTTGGCCACCTCAAAGGCGTCAAGGATGCAGCCGCCTTCACCGCGCTGGATGCGTACCTGTCTGGCGTCGAAGCCGCCAACAAAAAGAACCGCGCAGACCTTTCCGGTCAGCGTCGTACCAACGCTGGTGATTCAGCTTTCGGCAAGTCCGATGAGCTGGAGAGCTACCTGGCCGGGAGCAAGTAAGCCATGTTTCAGCAGACAATCAACCGGAATTTCACCACGGGTTTCCCCGGTGATATCGTTCGCGCGGGTCCGACCCGCGCGAAACCGGCCCGCATCGCATCGGCCACTGTCGGCGCTGATCCGGGTATTTCGACCAACCGCATCAGCCGCGCATTCGGCTATTCCGGTGAGCAGGGCTCATTCGGCGGCGGCAGCACTCCGCAGACGCAGACTTATCCGGCCGTAGTGGCCGAGGTCATCGTGGGCGGCCCCGTGTTCTTCGGCATCCTGGGCCACCCGAAGCATTACGCCCTGCTGGGTGATGCTTCGGGTTCGCTGGACCCGTCCATTGACCTGCCGCTTGGTGCCAATGCCGAGTTCTTCGACATGGCCACCGGCATCGTCGTCCAGTTGTTCAATGAGACGACCGGCGCCAAAACCATCGGTTATGGTGATGGCCTGGCTTACGTGCCTAGCACAATCACCGGTGGGAACAATCCGCTGGCCCTGCCGTTTGGCGCCATCGTCACGTTCCCCAAGGGCGGTGCTGCTCCGACCGGCTTTGTGACCATCCCCAATGCATTCATCACGACTCCACAGTCTCTCGCGGCTTCGGCCGTTGGCGCTTTGGTGTTGGGCGAAGGCATTGCCCAGCTGACCGAATAACAGGGAAACCGCCAACATGAGCAAGACAGTATCCCGCACCCATTCGAGCTTGACCGCTCGTAACGTGCGCCCGTTCGTGATGAAAAACATCACGGACAGCGCAGTGGTGGCCCTGCGCCGAATCGGCATCAGCATTGACCCGTCGATGGTTTATCGTCAGGTTGAGGGCTTGTTCGATAGCAAGGGCCACTTCACCGGAGACGCGGCCTTCACCGCGCCGATCACCACGGCATCCGTGCCGACACCCATCCAGTTCCTTCAAACCTGGTTGCCCGGCTTCGTCAAGATTCTGACCGCTGCTCGCAAGATTGATGACCTGATCGGCATCAAGACCGTTGGCTCGTGGGAAGATGCCGAAATCGTGCAGGGCATCGTTGAGCCCGCGATGACGCCGACCGAATACGGCGACTTCGCCAACCTTCCGTTGGCAAGCTGGAACACCAACTTCGAGCGCCGCAGTGTTGTGCGCGGTCTGCTCGGCATGTCGGTGGGCCTGCTGGAAGAGGGGCGCGCCGCCGCAATGCGTCTGTCGTCCGCTGAAGAGAAACGCCAGGGCAGTGCCATCGGCCTGGAGATCATGCGTAATGCCATCGGCTTCTACGGCTGGAACAATGGCACCAACCGCACGTTCGGTTTCCTGAACGACCCCAACCTGCTCCCGTTCATCACCAGTTCGGTGACCGGTGGCTGGGAAGATGGTACGTTCCTGACGATCACCGCCGACATCCGCTCAGCCATCATCCAGCTGCGCACCCAGTCACAGGACCAGATCGACCCGGAAAAAATCGAGTTGACCCTGGCACTGCCGACCTCCCACGTTGACTTCCTGTCGGTCACCACCGACTTCGGCGTGAGCGTTCGCGACTGGATCACCGATACGTATCCCAAGATGCGCATTGCGTCGGCACCGGAGTTGAACAGCGTCTCGAATACGTCCCCTGCCAATGAGGCCGTGTTCTACTTGTTCGCCGAGGAAATCGCGGCAGACATCGACGGCTCCAGTGACGGTGGCGACGTGTTTGCGCAGCTGGTGCAGACGAAGTTCATGACGCTCGGCGTCGAAAAGAAAGTGACGGCATACGTCGAAGGCTACTCCAACGCAACCGCTGGCACTCTGTGCAAACGGCCGTGGGCAGTCGTTCGCGTGATGGGCATCTAACCGGCGACGGATAGGTGACGCTAGGAAGGCCGGAACCATTCCGGCCTTCCTTTTAACCGATGAGATGGGCTGTAGGGGCTTAAATCTCACGTATATAAAGAGGACTACGCACATGGCTAAGAAAAGTGGCATTGAATTCAATACGGACGCCAACAATCACGTCTACGTCATATCCACGATGAGTGGTGACGTCGCATATACGTTCTACAAGACAATCGGCGGCGTGCCGCGAGTCAAAGACAAAATCACCATTCGCGGCGGCGCGGGTCTGCCGTCCGTGAAAAGTGGATTCGGTGAAATGAATGCCGATGGTGAAGGCACTCCGATGTGGACTGCCGCTGGCATAGTCACTCCGATTCGTGCCGATCGTTTCAATATCCTCAAAGAACACTGGCTGTTCAAGAGGCACGTCGAAGCCGGTCGCATCTCCATCAGCAACAAGGACATCACAGAAAACCATCGCGCCGTCAAGAAGGCCGTTGAAGGAATGGAGGCCCACGATCAGTTCGCGCAGCTCACGCCGCAGAACTACAAGGGCAAGGTGGCAATCACGAGCGAAAAGGCGCGGACCATTCGCGACCTCGAAGGCTTCACCCGCAACGCTTAACTGATTAGGGCAGTTCGACATGGCTTATGATGATGCTGCATTCCGCGCTCAGTTGCCAGAGTTTGCGAATACCACAACGTACCCGGCAGGTGTTTTGGGTGCGGCATGGACGCTTGCGTCTAACTTCATTTCTGCGCCGTTCTGCCCTCTCAGTTTCCTTGACGGAGATTCGTATCAGGTGGCGGTCAACTACATGGCTGCCCACCTTTGGGTTCTGAGTAACCAGCAATCCCAGCCTGGGCAATCACCCGGCACTAATCAAGGTGGGTTCGAGACTTCGGCCACCATCGACAAAATCAGCGTCGCAGTTCTTGCGCCGCCCGCAAACAACATGTGGACGTGGTGGCTGTCGCAGACCCCGTATGGGCAGGCACTTGCCGCGCTGCTACGGCTGAAGGCGGTGGGCGGCAAGTCCGTTGGCGGCCTGCCGGAGCGTCTAGGGTTCCGCAAGGTCGGCGGCGTCTTCCTATGATCCCCGGATCGAATCTGTTCAACCGGGCTTCGCGCCTAATTCAGCGCAAACCCATCCTCTACTTCCCATTCATCAACCGTGTGAAGAACAACGCGCGACAATGGGTATCAACATTCGGCCCGATGCAGGAAATTCCGGCATCGGTGCAGGCCGTGCCACGAGCAACGTATGTGGCACTCGGACTCGACTTCCAGAAGAATTATGTCAACGTTTTCGCCGCAGTTAACGCGGTTGATCTTCAGCGTGATTCGTCAGGTGACCAGTTCGTTTTCGACGGCGGAGTGTACCAGATCGAAAGCAATACCACATGGTTTCTTAGCGACGGCTGGGTAGAGTGCATGGCCGTTCTTATCGGATTGGGCAGTGCGCCTGAACTTGTTGCGCCGGGTCCATAGGCCATGCTTGATAATGACCTGATCAATCTATTCGCGACGCGCCTAGAGGCGGTGGCGGCGTCAGGCTCGTGGAAGGATGCCAACGGCAATCTCTATGGCGTCTCACAAAAAGAGCAGCCAACCCAACAGGGCGTGACGACGGTCCCGCAAATCTTCTTTGAGAAGTTGTTCGATAACGGCTATGGCTTTCCAGAAGTCACGCACGTATTCGATGACGTTAATCAAATCATGACGGAAGTCGAAACTCAGTTGACTGAGACGACGTTCCAAGTCAGCGCTTTGGTTATTCAAGATCCGACAGACTTAACCATCCCGACCGCATCGGATGTGGTCAACTTCTGTCGCGGCTTCCTGATGGCGCGCGAGACGATCCGCGCATGGAAGTCCGTTGGCGTATCAATCCTGCGCGTCATCACCGTGCGCAATCCATACTTTGAAGATGACCGCCATCGCAATGAGGCAACACCAAGTTTCGATATCGTCGTCACGCACAACCGAGTGATCAATAACGTTATCAACTTCGCTGCGGAGATGATCGGTGAGCCAATCCCCGTTCAATAAAGGCGCCGGAAATCGCCTAAAGCGCCACAAGGAAGTCATCAAAGGATTGGATGGCAGGAAGGTTGAGGCCGGGTGGTTTGAGTCTGCCAGATATAAGGCAGGCAAAGGAGTGTCCGCTAATCAGGTTGGTATGTCTATTGCGCAAATCGCTCGCATCAATGAGTTCGGTACAGCTACAATACCTGCACGACCGTTCATGCGTCTTGCGGCGATCAATTTCAATCGGGATCGCAACGATATTCAAGCGAAAATCGGCAAGAAGGTGATTGATGGAGTGATAACTCCTGAACAGGCGCTAGGACAAATTGGTCTTGCGATGGAAGCGAAGATTGTGGACTCCATTAAAAATGGGAATTGGCCGCCGAACGCGGAATCAACGGCAAAGGCGAAGGGATTCAAGAAGAACACGCCATTGATAGACACTGGCCAAATGTTTCAAAACGTCACAAGCAAAGTAAGCTGATGGCACACGCACTGGCGGCGAAGTCAAAGGCGAGTTCAAAACCACTCAATGGAGTCACTTCATGATCAGCCAATCTCGCTACGTCAATATCATCTCCGGCGTGGGTGCGGGTGCGAACGTTGCCCAGAAGAATTTGGGCATGCGCGTGATTACCCAAAACACCGTACTGCCGCCCGGCATCGTTGTCGAATTCTCCGGCCAGGCAATGGCCTCGAACGTCGCCGCATTCTTCGGCGCAAACTCTGAAGAGGCTGCGCGCGCTACTGCCTATCAGGGCTTCATCTCGAAGCAGATCAATTCACCGGGTCTGATCAGCTTCGCTCGCTGGGTGAATGCGGCAATCGCCCCGACCGTTGTCGGCGATTCCTCCACCAAGAATCTCGCGAGCTTGCAGGCCGTAACGGCCGGCACGATGACGATTATGTCTGGCGGCACGCCGGTCCATATCACGGCCATCGCACTTAACACTGCGACGAATCTGACGCAGGTTGCAACGGCACTCCAAACGGCCATTCGCACCTCGACCGATCCGCAGTTGGTAGGCGCAACCGTCACGTTCAATACCAACACGTCGCAGTTCGTTCTGGTCGGCACGGTCACCGGCGCCGGCACGTTGTCCGTGGTTCTGGGTGGCGCGCCGCCTCTCGGCACGGACATCGCCGCGCTGGTCGGTTGGGGCACCACCGGAACCGTCAACGTTCCCGGTCAGGCGGCTGACTCTGCCGTGCAGGCAGTCATGAAGACGACTGCCGTGTCGAACAACTTCGGTTCTTTCCTCTTCGCGACTCCGGCCACCCCATTGGTGACTGCCGATATCGCGGCGGTGGCCGAATGGAACGATACGCAGAACAACCAGTACATCTACACGACTGCCGTCACGCAGGCGAACGCCGCAACCGTTAATGCGGCTTGCATCGGCTTCAGCGGCTTTGCGATGAGCTTGCTGAGTGCAACGCAGCCCAACGACTTCATCGAGCAGTCGCCGGCCGAGATTTTGGCGGCCACCGACTACACGGCGACGGACGCGGTTCAGAACTACATGTTCTACCAGTTCCCGAGCCGCAACGTCACGGTCACCGATGACCCGACTGCCGATGCGATGGACGCTCTGCGCATGAACTATATCGGCGTGACGCAGGTGAACGGCCAGCAGTTGGCATTCTACCAGCAGGGCGTGTTGGGTGGCGGCGCACAGGATGCCGTTGACATGAACACCTACGCGAATGAGATTTGGCTGAAGTCGGCCATCATCGCAGCAATCATGTCGTTCTTCTTGGCCGTCGGTCGCGTTCCTGCCAATGAGATCGGCCAGGGCCAGACGCTTGCGATTCTGCAAGGTCCGATTGATCAGGCCAAGACCAATGGCACCATCTCGGCCGGCAAGCAGTTGTCCATCCAACAGCAGCAATTCATCACTGCGCAGTCCGGTGACCAGAACGCATGGCGCCAGATTCAAACCATCGGTTACTGGGTGACGGTGACGTTCTCGTCGTTCGTCAATATCAACAATGGCTTGACCCAGTGGCAGGCGAATTACGTCCTCATCTACGCCAAGGATGACGCGATCCGTCTTGTGAATGGTCAGGACATCCTGATCTAATCGACCGTCGAATAGCCGTCTAGATTCTTAGACGGCTATTCGCCAAACCTCTGACTTAGGGAACGAACATGCAAAATATCTCTGGTTTTGGACTGACCGGTCGAATCGTCGCTTCAACGACTTTCCCGAACGGTTTTGACGTCACAGCCTTCGCTGACGATGCTGACCCGCTGGACTCGCCCGACTTGGACCTGGCCGATGCGGCCTTTGGTCTGAACGGCGACATGGTGGTCTGGTCGCGTCCGCAGGGTATCGAAATCGTGTTAAACGTCATCGCTACCTCGCCGGATGACGACAACCTTGCCGTTGTCTTCGAGTCGAACCGAATCGGCAAGGGCAAGACCTCGGCGCGCGATATCATCGGCGTCACGCTGACATACCCCAATGGCCTTCTGGCGCAGCTTTCGCAGGGCATCATGGTCATGGGTACGGCGATTCCGTCCGTGGCAAGTGCCGGCCGCTTCAAGTCGCGTCCGTACCGATTCAAGTTCCAGAACGTAACGAAGACAGGCGGCTAATCCGCGTGTTCGCAATACCACTGAACCCCGTTCCTAATCAGACCGTTTCATTCAATGTGGACGGCGCATTCTGGCAGCTTCACATCTTCCAGTCGATTGATTTCATGTGCGCTGACGTCACAGTTAATGGGACTCCGGTTATCAGCGGGGTACGGTGTTTTGGCGCTATACCGCTACTGCCTTACTCGTATATGACGGCTCCGAGTTTCGGCAATCTGGTATTCGATTCTGATGGTGATTGGACCGGATTCGGCACGTCATGCAATTTGTTCTATTTGGAACAGGATGAGTTTGAGCAATTTGAATTGATGCTCTTGCTCGGCGTCACAGGGAATAGCTGATGGCACTTTCGACCTTACAATGCAACGCAAATGAAGATTTGTTCTTGCCTGATGGCCGAAATCTTTTGATCATCAACGGTATCGCCGCCGTTGAGCAGGGTGTTCGTCAACGCACCAAAATGCGAACGACAGAGAATACGCTCAACGTCAACGAAGGTGTCGATTACATCGGCTCCATCTTTTCTCCGCAGCCCGATTTTGATAATGCTCGCGCGTCACTGTCGGCTGCAATCTTGTCGTGCCCGGATGTCGTGAGCATCGAGCAGCTCACCATTTCCATAGCCAATAATCAGTTTTCCTTTATCGCGGATATCGTCACGATTTATGGGCAGACGCAGATTAGCGGACCCGCAACCCCATAGCCGGAGAAGTATGATGACCAAGCAGAAGACATTCACCCAGTATTCCCATGGCGTTCTCGTGTGCAGCGATGGCACGCGCAGTGTCGTGCAGGCCGTGCCGTTCAATGAAGACGACGTTCGTGCGGCAGCACTCGCCATGCGCGCGGCGTTGGACAAGGCCGATGAGCTGTACGCCGCCGCCGCCAATGCGCAGATTGCGCACGATGAGGCCACCGATAACGTGGAGAAGGCTGCGGCCGATCACGACGCCGCCATCGAAGCGGCTCACGAAGCGCAAGCGGCACACAGTGCGGCCGTAGACGCCCATTCGGCACTGCCGGAAGACGCGGACGACGTAGTGAAGGCCGAGCATGTCGCGGCGGTCGAAGCAACGGGCAATGCCCACGCTGCCGC
>FTLB01002739.1_pt1 | contig 11314 bp, 8 predicted proteins | sample 1658291 | NCBI WGS metagenome assembly FTLB01 (sample SAMEA3914812, study PRJEB12502) | metagenome | biome: forest; material: soil | place: Canada | collected 2011-07-07 | depth 0.1 m
CGAAAAAAATAACATTTTAGGTTTTAGCATAGACATTACCCAGCAAAGGCAGGCGCAAGAGCGATTTAAATATTTAGTAGAAGGCGTTACCGATTATGCAATTTTCATTCTTAGCCCCGAAGGGAAAATAGTTTCATGGAACGAGGGGGCAAAAAGGCTGAAAGGATATACAGAAGCCGAAATAGTAGGAAAGCACTTTTCTATATTTTATACGCAAGAGAAAAAAGATCAAAAATTTCCTGAGTACGAGCTGGAGCAAACCCGCAAATGGGGAAGGTTTGAAGACGAAGGACTAAGGGTAAGAAAAGACGGCACTACATTTTTTGCCAACGTGATTATAACCGCGTTGTACGATACCGATAAAAACCTTATAGGCTTCTCTAAAATTACCCGCGACCTAACAGAAAGAAAGCGCTACGAGGAAAGTCTGCAAAAGATGAATAGTGACTTGGAAAAGAAGGTAACAGAGCGAACCGAAGAGCTATCAGAAACAATTGACGAGCTTAAAAGAATTAATAACGACCTGGATAATTTTATTTACACAGCCTCTCACGACCTTAAAGCCCCGGTATCCAATATCGAAGGCTTAATCATAGGTTTATTTGATGAGCTTGGCCAACAAACAGTAAATAAAAGCAGCTTAGATCATTTTAAGCAAATGATAGAAGCCTCCATACTAAGGTTCCAGGCAACTATAAGAGATTTAACAGAGATTGCCAAAATTCAGAAAGGGACTAAAGACAATGTAGAGGATGTTGACCTGAATGAACTACTGGAAGACATAAAAATTTCTATAGGACAATTAATAGCGCAAAGCGGCGCAGAAATCCGCACTGATTTAAGCGAATGTGTAAAAATAAAATTTGTACGCAAAAACTTAAAAAGTATTTTTTATAACCTTATCAGCAACAGCATCAAATACCAGCGCCTCGATAGAAAGCCTGTAATAACAATAAAATGCACTGTTGAAAAAGGATATATTGCTATCACCTTTACGGACAACGGACTGGGCATTAAAACAGAAAATCAGGATAAGATATTTACAATGTTTAAACGTTTCCACGACCATGTGGAAGGCACTGGCATAGGGCTTTATATAGTAAAAAGAATTATAGAAAACTCTGGCGGCAAAATAGAAGTAAACAGCCTAGAAGGCGTAGGCACTGTTTTTAAAGTGTACCTTCCTATTATTTATACTAGTTAATATTTCTACTATTTACTATTATTACTATAAAGAGAATCACAATAGACTCCCTTTATAGTTTATACCATTACTTAGAAACCTCTGCTGCGCCTATTTTTTCCAATTCAGCCAAATCTTCCTCAGTAAGCGAAATAGCAGCCGCTTTAACATTCTCCTCCAAGTGCTTTACCTTAGAAGTTCCCGGAATAAGAAGAGTATTCGGCGAATGGTGCAGCAACCAGCTTAAAGCCACCTGATGCCCTGTGGCGCTATGTTTTTTACCAATTTCGTTCAGTTTCTCCAAAGCCTTTACATTGCCCCCACCTAGTGGATACCAGGGAATAAATGCTAGTCCATTAGCTTCGCAATACTCCAACACAGGCTCCCATTTGCGGTTGTCTACGCTGTACATATTTTGCACAGATACTATCTTTACATACTGTTGCGCTTTTTTAATCTGCTCAACTCCCACCTCAGACAAGCCAATGTGCTTTATCTGTCCCTTATCCTGCGCTTGTTTCAAAAACTCCAGCGTTTTCTCAAAAGGCACTTCAGCGTCTATACGGTGCAGTTGGTACAGGTCAATAGAGTCGCGTTTCAGTCTCTTTAAACTGCCTTCTAAAGCTTCCTTCAAATGCGCTGGCTTGGCATTAGGGCTCCATGCATTAGGGCCGCTTCTCGTCAGTCCTCCTTTAGTGGCAATTACCAGCCCTTTAGCATAGGGGTACAAAGCCTCTGCAATTAACTCTTCAGAAATATAAGGGCCATAGCTGTCTGCCGTGTCTATAAAATTAATGCCTAGTTCTACAGCTTTTTGTAAAACGCGAATAGCTTCTGGTTTATCTTTGGGCGGGCCCCAAATGCCATCCCCTGTAATGCGCATAGCGCCATATCCTAATCTGTTTACCTTTAGGTCTCCGCCTATGGTAAATGTTTTCTCAAACGATGTTGTAGCTGCCATAGTAGTGTTGTTGTGATGTTTTTGAAATTTACCTGATATATCCAACAAAGCAATAGAGCAAATGTTAAAAATAATTTTACAGTATAATTACATAGTCTTGCTTTTACTGGCAAGCATATGGTCTGGCGATACCCTGAAAATAAAATTGTTAAAGTGAGTCATCGTAAACCTAGCCCTTTTGGGTCAGCTATCAATGTTATTTATTTTCGCTTTCCGCCTTATTATCCATATTTTCCATCATAGCATCATGCTTCGCTATAACCTGGTAGCAAATGAGCAGGGCCTCATTTGCTCCATTCCATAAACATTGTTCAGAATTCCAATAAAATTTGTGAATGGTGTCACCCTCTATATCAATATACTTCTTATCCGTTCCTATCATGGTAGCTAGCAGAACATACTCCCCCTTCCTTACTCTTCTGTTAGGGAAATTATATATAATATTGCATCCTCCTTCATTAGTTAAAAAAGTCTGGTTTACTACGGCATAGCCAGCCAAGTTTATATTAGAGAATGCTTTAAGCATTATGTACTCGTCTCCGGGTTCAGAACCATTGTTGATATTGATAATGCGAAGGGCCATTACTGAAGTACTAAATGTTTATAAAAAACTGAAAAAGATGAATGATGTTATAGTTCTTGTCGAAATATCTTAAATAAATAAAAAACCAACTCAATAGCAACAAAACCAACTTTAAAATATTGTCGCATTAATCTTATTAAACAACTGCTCCCAAACTATTTTTTTACTCTGCAAAACCTAAATCCTTACAAATAAATCTATTGTTATTACGCAAATTACCGTTGTAAAATAAACATTTTACAATGCTATTTTTTTAATTAAGTTTATGTAAAGCAAGATATTACGTATTCATTGCCAATAATTTCATGAAACATCTTTTCAACTATTTCATTATTATATTTCTAATCCTTTTTCTGAACGGAAAAGGATATAGCCAGGCTTCTGAATTTGGGGTAAACCTTTCGGGAATGGAATGGGGAAATACAATACCAGGAACTGAGGGATCTGACTATTTTGTTCCTACGGCAGCAGAATTTGCCTATTATAATTCATTGGGCTTAAAGCTTTTCAGGATACCCTTTTTGTGGGAACGTATGCAGCCCACCTTAGGGGGGCCGCTGAATGCAACTTACCTTGCTTATTTAGACCAGGTAGTAGCGGCAGCTGCGGCATCAGGAGTGTCAGTTTATATTGACTGTCATAACTATGCCAGGTATAACCTAACAAACCCATCTTCCAGTTCTTCTAGCAACGACACAACAACTGTTATAACCCATTCAAAAGGCCCTACACAGGCGCAGTATAATAATTTATGGACTCAACTGGCTACTCATTATGCTACTAATGCCACCGTATGGGGATATGATATTATGAACGAGCCTCACAACCTTGGTAAAGCCAACTGGCCGGCTATTGTGCAAAGCGTTGTTAACGCCATACGAACAGTGGATACAATTCATGTAATAATTGTAGAAGGAGACAATTGGTCGCAAGGCTACCGTTGGCCAACATTACCCAACAGCGCTGGACTTGCCGCCGTTATTGACCCGACCAATAACCTCTTATTTGAGGCCCACCAATATTTCGATTCCAATGAATCCGGTACTTTTACCGGTACTGCCGGCACTGGTTTTGCTGATAATACACCCTTAGATACTCCCAATACTGTTAATTCAGGAGTAAATATTATTACTCCTTTCGTAAACTGGATTAACAAAAATAACCTAAGAGGAATGGTGGGCGAGTTTGGAATACCCAACAATGCCACAGCTAGCGACCAGGCAAACTGGAATACTTTTCTTGGTAACTTTTTAGCTTATCTACGGGCAAATTGCATACTTGGCACTTATTGGGCGGGCGGCCCTGCCTGGGGAAATAGCTACGTACTTAGCTGCGAACCACTCAATAATGATTATACCAATCCCGGCGAAGCGCGTCCCCAAATGCCTACATTAGCAAGCTATACCAGTTTTGAGACAGGATGTACATCAGTTGGCTTAACTCCTGCCCTGATTACTGACTCTATAATAAGCCCTGCAACGAATACCAATATAGCGCAGGGAGTCAACATTACGCTTACTGCCAGCGCTGGCACAACTTTCGGCTCCATAACTAAGGTAGTGTTTTACCAAGGAACAACGCTTCTAGTATCAGATACTGCTAGTCCCTATACCGTTACATGGAAAAGTTCCGACACTGGAAGTTACCGAATAACAGCAGTGGCAACTAATAGTATATTGCAAACAAGCGACTCTTCGGCAATTACTATTAATGTAGGTACGCCTCCTGCTAGTCAAACCATTACAGGGCCAACATCTGTAACTTCTAACCAGCAGGGGGTAATTTATTCCGTACCAGACACAACAGGCGCTACCTACCAATGGACATTACCCGTGGGAGCAACAGTTACCTCTTCAAGCTCCAATAATAGCCAGATAACGGTAAATTTTGGAAGTAAAGGAGGAACGGTATCGGTAACAGAAACTAATCCTTACGGCTCTTCCATTTCTTCATTAAAAGTAAAAATCACAACCGTTACAGGGCTTGTTACACCCCTTGTAGCAGATTCATACCTGGCCCGCCCTAATCCTTTTATTAATACGGTAATTCTTCATGTAAACACCGCTTCGAGTAGTCCTGAGCCGCTTACACTTATCATCTCTGACCTTAAAGGAGTAAACTACTACAGTTCAAGCGCATACTTTACCAATGAAGACATTACAGTGGGAGAACAATTGCCCTCCGGCGTATATATAGCACAGCTAGTATATGCTAATCAAATACAGGTGGTTAAGCTGGTGAAGATACAATAGATTTTACTGCAAAAAGCAAGGTTAACGAATCCTGCTTCGGCAGGATTCGTTATTCAAGTGTTAAAGATCAATTCTTCCTTATAACCTCATTTTGCCAAATTATAACATAAAAGCAAGGTAATTAAGAGCATAAAGGGCCAGCCTTTTATGCTCAATTATTTTTCTTCTGCAAATAACTAAATCATTCTTTCGACGTTATAAAATAATACTAAATAAATATAAAATTGCATTATTTATTTATTAACTTTATATATTAGTATTTTTTAAATAATAAATTGACTTAAAAATTGATGTAATATGAGACACATCTATAATTATTTAGCGTTAATAGCTGTTTTATTGGTTTTTAACGTTAAAGTATTTTGTCAGGCTTCTCCTTATGGGGTTAGTCTTTCAGGTATGGAATGGGGAACAAGTAATATACCCGGCGCCGCTGGTACAAATTACTTTTTACCAACCGCCCAGGAATTTACTTATTACAAAGGAAAAGGCTTAAAACTATTCAGAATTCCCTTTTTATGGGAAAGAATGCAGGAATCCCTTGGCGGATCATTAAATAGCACATACCTGTCTCAGTTAGACGGCGTAGTAAGCGCAGCGGCAACTGCCGGAGTTTCAGTATTTTTGGACTGCCATAACTATGGCCGTTACAACGGCAATGTTATAACTAGTTCTAATGGCCCTACTCAGGCGCAATACAACAACTTATGGACTCAATTAGCTACCCACTATGCAGGTAACACTACCGTATGGGGATACGATATTATGAATGAACCTCATGATTTGGGAGGAGTAAACTGGATGACAATTGCACAGGCTGCCATTACCGCCATTAGAACTGTAGACGCAACTCATACACTTATTATTGAAGGCGACAATTGGTCGCACGGCAATACCTGGACAACCTATAACAATAATTACTATCAACTTACAGACCCGAATAACAACCTTGTTTTCGAGGCTCATCAATATTTTGACAGCGATGGTTCTGGTAACTATACCAACAATACGGTGTCAGGAAACGGAGCCAATTCCAACACAGGAGTAACGCTAATTACTCCTTTTGTTACCTGGCTTAAAAATAACAAAGTAAAAGGCATGGTAGGGGAATATGGCGTACCAAACACTGCCGACCAAACTAACTGGAATACTCTTTTGACCACTTTCCTAACCTACCTGCAAACCAACTGCGTAATGGGTACCTATTGGGCTGGCGGTCCGGCCTGGGGAACAAATGCGCTAAGCTGTGAACCTACTAATAACTATACTACAGACGCATCTCAAATGTCTGTTTTAAAGAATTTTACAGCATTAGGCACTGGCTGTGTTAGCAGTTCTGCCAACATTACAGTAGCTGTATCCAGCTCGGCAACAAATGCCGCCCAGGGAGGAAACATAACCCTTACAGCAACAGCTTCTACCACTAGCGGCTCCATAACCCAGGTAGCCTTTTACCAAGGCTCTACACTTATAGGCACAGCAACTAGCAGCCCCTACACTATCACATGGAAAAGCCCTGCACTAGGAAGCTACCAGATAACGGCAGTAGCAACTAACAGCTCATCGCAAACAGCCACTTCTACAGCCATTACTGTTAATGTAGTAGAACCTATATACTCTACTACTACAGCCCCAACTATTGACGGAGTGGTAGAAAGCTTATGGAGTAACTATGCTGCTTCCAGCCTTAATAATGTATTAACAGGAACGGTAAGCAGCTCTACCTACCTATCTGCTAACTGGAAAGCCACATGGGATGCCAACAACCTATATCTACTAGTAGCTGTTACTGACGATAAGCTAGTAAATGGCAATCAGCCTCAGTCCACTATATATAATGACGATGGAATAGAAATATACATAGATATGGGTAATACCAAAACAACCACCTATGGCTCTAACCAGTTTAGGTATACGTTCCGCTGGAACGATGCTACCGTATATGAACTTCAGCACAGCGCTATCACAGGAGTAAAGCTAGGGCAAACTAGCCAGGGCATTGCCGCAGGCTGTACTACCAACTGCGCTGCGCAAGGCTACACGATGGAAGTTGCAATACCATGGAGTACGCTTGGGGCATCTGCCCCTGCCATAGGAAATCTGGAAGGTTTTGATGTAGCCGTGAATGACGATGACGATGGCACAAGAGACGCTAAAATAGCCTGGAATATGACTACCGATAACGACTGGCAAGACCCGGCTGATTTTGGCGCTGTAATTATGGAAGGAAGCCCATGCACGCCTCCCACTGCAATCATTACTCCATCTGGCACAGCGGCATTCTGTACAGGCGGCAATGTAACGCTTAACGCCAATACAGGTACGGGCTTCACCTACCAGTGGAGCAACGCAAGCGGTGCTATAGGCGGCGCAACCTCTGCCAGCTATGCGGCCTCTGCTACCGGAACATATACTGTGGCTGTTAAAAACAGCGGCAACTGCTCGGCCACTTCTTCTGCTACTACCGTTACTGCAAATGCTGCGCCTACTACTTCCAATGCAGGTACAACCCAGTATATTACTACCACAAGTACCACGCTTGCGGCCAATACACCAACTAATGGAACAGGCGCATGGTCTGTAGTAAGCGGCACAGGTACATTTGCCAACTCAGCTTCTGCCACCAGCTCTGTAAGCGGCTTAAGTATAGGGGCCAACCAATTTCAGTGGAGCATTACTAATGGCGTATGTACCCCCTCTACAAGTACTGTTACAATTAATGTAGGTACTGCCCCAACACAGCAAACTATAACTGGTGAAACTTCGGTAACAACTAACGAACAAGGAGTAACTTATTCTGTGCCTGATGTTGCCGGCGATACATATCAATGGACATTACCAGCTGGCGCAACCATAGCTTCATCCAATACTGATCAAAGCCAGATAACAGTAGACTTTGGAAGTACTGGAGGAACATTATCGGTAACAGAAACTAACCCTTATGGAACTTCTACTTCTTCATTGACAATAAATATTTCAGGAACGACCGGAGTAATTGGATCGGTATCAACAGACTCTTATGAAGTGCGCCCTAACCCTTTTAATAGCTCTACCACCATACGTTTAAACACAGTTTCAGGGAGCCTAGAACCGCTATCCGTTACTATAACCGATCTTAAAGGTATAAATTGCTATAGCTCATCAGCATACTACACCAACGAAGATATAACAATAGGCCAGCAACTATCTTCTGGGGTATATATAGTACAGCTTGTTTACGCTAACCAGGTACAAGTAGTAAAACTGGTGAAGGTACAATAGAACTTAAACAATGAGCTTCAAATAGAAAAGCCTGCTATAAATAGCAGGCTTTTCTATTTTATACAAGTTAGTTTAGCAAAGGAATTATGCAAAGAGAAGCCTTATATTTTAACCAAAACGCCATCTAACTTAACCTCAACCACCTCTGCTATTTTTTGAAACACTACAGTAGGTATATCAATTTTATGGTCGGCAAGTTTTATATTAAATTTACTTCTAAAGGTTGAAATGCCGTTCTTAACAACTATCACAGAAGGTATAGTCCGTTGCTGAGAAACCCCATGCAAATTAAGATCTCCTACGGCATTTACCGGATACTCGCCATCTTTCTTCAGATCATAACTTCCCTGTATTTTACCTTTAAATACTGTATATGGGTATTTCTCACTTTCCATATAGTTTTCATTAAAGTGTTCTTCCATTAAGGAAGACTTAAACTTAAATGATTTTACAGGTACCTTTATTAAAAAGTTTTTAGAATCAAAATCTACAATGCCCTGGGCATCGCTATTAGTTGCCTCAATATCTTCCATTGGAGCGTCAGAAAAGAAGCTTACCTCCGATTTAGATATTTTATACTTTCCTTGCGCTATTGTAGTTACATTTAATGAAAGAAATAAGCCAGCGCATAAAAAAACGATTCTGATCATAGTATACTATTATTTACTCTATCTCTTTCTTCTGGTTGCAAACACTCTGGATATATTGAACCCAAACCGTACCTGTCCGTTGCCCCATGAGGAATTAGTGTAGGGAATGAATTGCACTTCATTAATAGCTTGCGAATTGGCTACAAATAATTGAAAAACGTGGCCTCCTGTTTCAATATCTATACCTACAGAAGCGCTGTTATGGTATAAACTTTGGCCCAGCGAATACTTACCTACCCTTGGTATATATTCCGCTGTTAGTGCTATTCGCTTACTAAATTTATACCGTCCGGAGAATGCAAAGGCATACATGTCATTTTTGTCGGTAGTGTTAAGCACCAGATTGTAATGGATAAAAATTGGGCTAAGCTGCACAGTTAACCGTTCAGTAAATTTTCTGGCTACCATAGCCTGGAACATATAAACCAGCCTGTCCGAAAAATAATCAAACTGTGTTATTCCATCAAGGGCCTGCGAACCATTCTTTAAACCAATCACATTACCGCTTGCCAATAACGTTAAAGTAATAGGCATAGAATTATCAGTAGTTTGCCTTAACAAACGGTATTTTAAAAAGCTGTCAAACATCTTGTCCAGCGAGCTTCTTCCTATACCCACAGTAAAATTATCGGTAACGCTATAGTCAAAGCCCAACCGTATATTAGCAGGGCCGTCCAGTCCAAAAAAGTTATAAGCTCCAGAACTAAAATCTCCAAAACGGTGCGATATTCTAAAATCCAAAGAACCCTTTCCCAACGTTTCTACCGTATGCAGCCCTATAAGCCGCGTGCCTTTAAAGGAAGAATATACATACTGTTTCTTGGGTGTGTTATTTTCTTCCAACAACTTCTCCAAATCACCTTGCCCAAAAAGATAGGCCGGAGATATAAAATAAATAATAGTAAAAAATAGTAATACTCTCATTGTATAAAAATTATTGGGGAAGTCCTGCATTTATCCATTGTTGTAGCTTAGTAATCTCACAACTCCTAATCTGTGTTCCGGGGGGCATGGCCTCATAACCTCCATGTTGCTCTATGCTTCCCATTAAGCTTCCATTATTTGCTTGCGTTACTACAGCTGAGTAGTTATCCAAAGTTACCCCGCCAGAAGCCAGGCTAGAGCTATGGCAGGAAATACAGTTGTTTTGCATAATTACATTCACAGACTGCCCATACGTAGCCGCATAGCTACTATCGCAAACATCCGTTAAAGCGCTTAGCGGGTGCAGCTCGTCAAAATGATCATAATAACAACCTGCAAAAAACATAGGCGTTAAACATAGTACAATAAAGAATAAAAACCTTCCCATCATTATAGTTAATTGTTTTGCGCCCCTTGCATTATCCATGTATAAATTATTACTATCTGGCTCTCAGTTAAAGAAGTCTTCGGAGGCATTTTATTGCCGCTTAGTTCAGTAACACGCTGGTATAGTTCACTGCCATGTGCATTTCCAGCCGTTATTACACTATTAATATCTTCATAACTTACCAAAGCCCTGGGGTGTCTTGCATTTGCCGCATGGCAGCCAGAGGAACTGCAATTGCCTATTATTATAGGCTGTACCTGCTGGCTAAAGCTAATCTGTGGCTCTGCTGGAATATCCCCCTTATGCCTGCAGGAATAAAGCAAAGAAACCAGCAAAATTAGTACTATTATTAATATATATACAGTTCGCGTCATTCTGTTAAGAGGTTACTGTAAGTACAGCCACATTAAAGTGATTTTATACTTTGCCAATGCATTTCCGCAAGAAGCGATGCTACCGCCCAAAAGAGTAAATCCGCTCAAAGGGCTGGTTCCTTTTATAAATTCGTGTCTTTCCATACAAATCCTTGCCTAGTTAACTATTTCCTATGACAGATAATGCATTCCTTACCCCTACGCCTCTTTAAAAAAATTTAATATATTATAAACAATGACATTACTTAGCTTTTGTTCTAACGTTAACATTTTATTTTTCAGTTTATTTGCTGAACTTTAAACTACAGAATGGATGGCTTTAAGAACGACACTAATGCTATAAACGACCCCAAATCGTTTGAAGAAAAATTCAGAATGTGGTATAAACCCCTCTGCAAAATGGCATTTCGTTACGTGGCCAATAAGCAGGCGGCGGAAGATATAGTGCAAGATGTTTTTGTAAAACTATGGCAACAACGCAATAAGCTTATTTTTCAGAATTCCTTAAAATCATACTTATACCGGGCCGTAATTAATACAAGCATCAATTACCTGGAGAAAAACAAAAAAAATCTTCGCGTTAGCGATGAAGGCTGGACAAACTTTGACACGGCTATAAATGATACAGAACAACAAGTTAATTATACCATTTTACAGCAAGAGGTAAATAAAGCATTAAACCATTTACCAACAGAGTGTAAAAGAGTCTTTATGCTAAGCAGGTACGAGGGCTTAACC
>FTLB01830545.1_pt1 | contig 11301 bp, 10 predicted proteins | sample 1658291 | NCBI WGS metagenome assembly FTLB01 (sample SAMEA3914812, study PRJEB12502) | metagenome | biome: forest; material: soil | place: Canada | collected 2011-07-07 | depth 0.1 m
CCAAAGAAGTCGATAGATTCGGCGGAACGAAAGAAAATATGGTTGAGCAGTGATGACTGCGTATAGACGAAAGTGTTCGGATTATTTGAGAACGATGATTTCCGAAGTGACGCCAGACAACCCTACTGCCTCGCCCCTCATGAGTCCCAGGATGATGCATTCGTCGACAAGGAGATACCGGCCATCTGCCGCTAAACGGATGGCGTCCGGGAGCTCCATACCGTCAAAGACAAAGATGAAGTCTCCTTCCTCGGCGACCGGTGGTAACCAGCCAATTCTTCCGCTCTCTGTACGACCAAACCGCCAGTGCAGCTTTTCCACTATGATGCTTTCGAGGAGTTGACTCGATTGGAGGCTCATGCTTTCCATCACAGCGGATAACCAGCTACCATGGCAGTTTTCGTATGTCATGGCTTTATAGAGACGAATCTGAGTAGGAAATTCGCTCCTGACCACTGCCAAACTCTGAGGTACCTTTTTGGTGATGGGCAAGTCGCCCAGCAGTGCGTTTTGGAAAGCTTCCTCGTCATTGGCCGTGATCGAGGTATTCGAGATGGCCAGGCATTCTTCTAGCCATTGACACCTCTGTCTCAGCATCCTTTGGAGATTTTTCTGAAAGATATTGACATTCCCATCTACTACAGTTTCGAGGATACGAGCATCACCAAGGCTTCGGTTGTCCGACCCGAGAAGTTGAACCCTGTTGATGCGGCCCCGTATCACCAGCATATCCCCGCCATCGTCCAAATGCGCTTGCTGCACCGTGTCTCCGTGTCTCCAGATGCGTTGTAATCTTCGTACTGCTGTACAGAGAACTGGGTAGCCAAAATGCTCCCGTCCCTATCCGCCAGCACACTTTCGACGTTGGGCACCCAAGAACGTACTCGGCGCTTTAGCGGTGCAAGGTAGGCAAGAGACCACAGCAACTTAAGGCTCATGCTGTCGGAGACACAAGCATACGCGAGCTGTCGGCAAACCTTCTCCATCGGGCTTCCGTAGTCGATAAGATTGAAGCGGCCTGCATCGGATGCGATCCCCACCATCGCAAAAAGGTGGTCGCGGGGGTCGGCACATCTAAACTCCAGCTTAGATTTAACTAAATTAATTATATCTTGACCGATTTTGACTATATAAAGCTTAAGAAAGAAGATTTAAATAGTATAGAGGTAGAGATAAAGAATATAATACCGGTTTGGTTGATTTGGTAGAAGAAGAAGTCAAAAGAGAACGGCTCTCTGTAGGAAGAAATGGGCAGGCAAGGGCCTACTCTTTGTAAAATTTCTATTGGCTACTTTAAAACGATTTTGATATATAGTATATTGATTTTGCAATACCACAAGCCCCTAAGAACTAATCACTGGGCAGTCTCACTGCCTGCGTGTCTCTCTGTCTTGGTGTTCTAGTGCGAAATGAACGCCTGCTAGGTGATTGCTGCCGTGACTGTCTCTTCTGGCTTGTGTCAAAAAAGGGCTACGCTCTCCGAAGAATAGCGGCTGGGCCATCCATATAGAGCAAAATTGGGCCGCGGTGGACGCCGCCGTGCCGCGGTTGCGCATAGATGCGGCTGCTTGATCATCGTAGCCTTTGAGCACGCCATGGCAAGGGAGTTTAGATGTTGGCGTGAACTTGACCGATATCTATCTGCATGAGCACGCGAGAGCGACAATGCAGAGATCCTGTTCAGAAAGTAGTGGCAGCCCCAGCCAGTTTTGTTATTTATTAGCCTCATAGTGGCGATTGCTCTGAATGCCCTTGTAGGAACGAATCCAAACAATTCACCCGCAAAGCAGCTAACAAGTATCAAACTAGGCAGCTTTCGATCCACGTAGAGCAACGCCAGTAACCAGAAATGCGCGATAAATGCGTGGTAATCTGATTGACAATGCTCATTCTGTAGAAGCGCGCACACTCTCGGCCAATGGACTACGTAGGGTAGTCGGCAGGGTATTTAGCGGCATATAAGGCAACCAACAATGAGGAACTCTTGGCAATTAGTTTATAATACGTATTAGGAAACTGGCCGAATCTTAAAAGAATTTATAAGGTTAGACCTGCCCTCACATGAAAGCTGGTAGAGAAGAACCACTGGTGGCCAAGATTATGCTTCCTAGTTAAATACATTGCATCTATGATCGATGCTTAGTTATACATTGAACGAGATAGTGGAAAGCCATGACGCACGACAATTTCGTCGTGGAATAACGCAAATGGTAAAACAGATCTATAATATCTCCACCTCACCATGGAGATGTTATAGTTCTACGGGAAAACGCTTCCTAAGCCACCCACCATAACGATAGAAGAAGAATGGCACCGGAAGAAAAGCCACACCTATGAAACCTAGGATGCTATTCCCCCACCCAAGTCCCAAATTTTCATACAAAGAGGGCCCTGCCAATGGGATGAAAGCTGCAAGAAGAAATCGCAGAATCACGTTCGCAGCCAACGCAGAGGCAGCAGCCTCAGGACCAAAAGCATCCACCAGGTAGAGCTGGGTTGGCATCACGACCCAGAGAAAGCCGGATGCAAAAACGAAGGTACCAAGGATGGGCACGATCCAATGAGTCTGCTGCTCGGCTGCCCAGCCATACCAGAAGATGCCGATTGGCACGGTAGGCAAGGCCCACATCATGGGTTTTAGGCGTCCTTCAGGCGTGGGCGAATCCCCAAGTGCTTTTTGCAGCCTGTCGCTCACGGTGGCAAAAGCTGCGAGAGAGACGACCATTCCAATGCCAACTCCAAGATATGCCAAGCCAGAAACGCCGGTGGAAAAGTGGTATTGCTCCTCAAAGACGGTGGGAAACGTGGTGAACAGCAGAAAGAGGAGGCCGAAAAGGAACGCAGACAGGAGGGAGAGGAAGAGCACGATTGGCGACAGAAACAAAAGTTTTGTTGGTCGAGTAATAGCGCGGAAGAAAAGCTGGCCGGGGGTTAGGCCTCGATCCATCTTCGAAACCAGAGCAGCATTGCCAGTTTCTCTACGGAGGCGAGCAGCTTTCCATCCTAGTAGCACGACCGCATTGGTCTCACGGAGGAAGAAGATGGATATGGTAAATGATACTCCTGCCTAGATCGAACTGTCAGCGACTCGGACAAAAGCAGGGGGTTGTGCTCTCCTCACTAGAATCACGATGATCCAAAAGGTCCATCGCCAGCCAACTGATTCAGACACAAAGCCACCAACAATTGGGCCTGAGACCTTGAGGGATTGTCAGTTTCAGCATCCTGACGGGGTTGCGTGGGTTCATGCCACCTACCGGTCCCAGAAGTGGTCCAACGAAGAACAGAGACATCACCTTCCCACGCTGAGCCGGCGGGACGACGTCAGCGACGGTTCCTCCGCCAACTGTCAATGGACCCGAAGAAGCACATCCAGCAAGGAATCGAAAAACAATAAACATGCTCGTGTTTGTGCCCAGCGCACATCCGATGATGAAGCCAATGTAAATGGAATTGCAGATGTGGTAGATGACGAGCCGTCCGTACAGTTCGGATAGCGGTGCAATGAACATTGGGCCAACGGCGAAACCGCAAAGATAAATGGACACAGTGAGACTGACAACGCTGGCGCGCGTGATCTGGAACTCCTGAGCAAGCGCGGCAGCTCCCGGTGCAAACATTGTCGCGGCAAGGTTGCTGTATGTGTATCAGTCAGTATGTAATTTCGCTTCGCCTAAGTAGCACAAAAGAGCAGCTGCCTTACGCAGTGAGCAAGAACGCGCTAGCGAGGACGACTTGGATCATGCGTTTCCCCGCCGGCCAGTTCCGCGGATTCTGGGGATCGTCTGGCCCATCCCAGTCAACGACATTGTTATTCGTCTCTTGTTCAGCCGTCGCTTGAAGAAGCTCGCTAGATTGTTGGCTATCATGGTGGCCGTCTTCTGATATGACCGGCTTTTCATCAGCGGATTCCAAGTCGGACGCCATGATGTGCTGTCGAGAGGCGTGTCACTAGGATACTGGCGCGTGTTTGTTTCACTGGTGCCAGGCCCTGCTTGCAACCTATATAATATATATTTAGAGGGCAGAGTAGACGGCCGGACAATGTCCGGATGAGTCCGCTTAGAGGAGCCATACCTATATAGGAAATCTGTGAAAATGGCCCGTAAATACGGAGCCAAACCGGGGATTTGCCTACTAGAATGGGAGCTCGGAGATAGAGTGAGCGGACGCGGAGGTTTGAATGAGTGGCGCACGGACGGTCGACGTGCGGAGCGGAGGGTCAATGTGCGGAGCGGAGGGTCGGATTGTCGTTGCTTTCTCCACCGCCTCCCAGTTTGCGCACCCAAACATTTTCTTCTCTTCTTGAGGTGGCTATCAGATTGTTTGAGGGCGGACCAGAGAGCCAATTTCCCTTTGGACATAAACGCGGTTGAGCCCCGCGAATACCTCAATCCAGTCACACCATGGCCGACAATGCTCAGCGTCCGCCGCCAAATCGACGCAGAGACAAAGTGCAGCTTTCCTGCGATCCTTGCAGACACAGAAAGTACGTGCTCAATAGTCATCAAATTCGTACTCGCTTACCTTTACTAGGCTGAGGTGCGACCGACAGCACCCATGCGGAGCTTGCTCAAGGCGTGGCCTCACCAACTCGTGCAGTTATGCGACATCTTCTTCTACCTCCCATGTCCAGCGGTCCATTGCTCCGCGACAGCCCACTAGTCTCCATGACAGAGTGTCTGAACTGGAGAGCCTTGTAGTGACACTAATGAAAGGCCAATCGCTCCCAAGTCCGTCCGCACCGAGCTCGCTATCATTCTCGGATGTGTTCCCGCAGATCGGGAGACCGAAGAAATCCCAATACGAGACTGCATCCCCGACAGACCCGGGCACGCTAAAGGTGCGCGAGTCTGGAACTAGCTATATCCAGAGTGTCCATTGGGAGGCCATCCTTAGCAAGATCAGAGGATTGAAGGAGGACTTGGTCGCTGATAGCAGAGTTCCGCCCAGTTCGCACTGGTTTTATGGCCCAAACCGTCATGTAACTCGAGAGGAAATACTGGCTGCTGTTCCCCCTCGTCAAGTTGTTGATCGACTCATGACTCTTCACTTCGATTCTTATATGATCACTCCACGTCAGTACATCCCATTGTCGCTTTTCTTCCCGTTTGCACGGGCATTGACTAAGTGCTGCAGTTCTCATTCATGGCAAGAAGTTTCTCCGAGAGGTGGGTTCTTTCTAAACTGATCGACTAAAAGTGTTCTGACATTTGGATAGTATGAATCCTTCTGGGACGATCCGTCTGCGACTTCTATCGCTTGGATTGGTCTCATGTTCTCCATGTTATCCATTGCTGCGCAGTTGCAGATCTTCAGCATTGACTCCACCGACGGACGAGCCGAATCGCTCAAAGCCGAATATCGTACCATGCAGGATACTTTCCGGGAGAAGGCCGTCCAGTCTCTTATTCTGGCCAGGTATACTACGGGTGGACCATATATCTTGGAAACCCTCATAATGGTCTTCACTGGAGAGTTTATACTATTGAAAGACAGCGCTACCGATGGCTGGCTTATGATCAGTATGATACTTCATCTTGCAATGCGCATGGGCTACCATCGGGATCCAGACCATTTTCCCGGAATATCTCCATTCGAGGGTGAGATGCGTAGACGCATCTGGAATATAATCCTGCAGTTCGATCTCGCTCTCTCCCTAGAGAAGGGCCTTCCTCGAAGTGCCACAGATACCAATAGCGATACAAAACAGCCCCGAAATCTGCGTGACTGTGATTTTGGAGAGGATACGACCGAGATGCCTCCGCCGAGGCCAGAAACAGAATGGACGCCGGTGCTCCCTCTCATTGCAAAAGGACGACTGACAACAGCTCTCGGCTTGATTTGCGACGTCAATGCCAATATCAACCCCCCTTCCTACGATGATGTCATCAAGATCGACACACTTCTTGAGGACGTGCACAATCGTGGTATTCCGCCTGTGTTACGCTGGGAGACTATGCCACACCCCATCACGGATAGTCCAAGCCTTGTGATACAGAGGGTAAGTGCAGAGACGTCCTACCACAAATCACGCATCCTCTTACACCGGAGAGCTTTGATCGGCTGCCCAGTTCGACAATCTCTAGGCCGGGACAGAGACTCGTTGCGAGTTTGTTTAGACTCCGCACTCAAGATTCTATCGGTTCAAGAGATGCTTCACGAAGAATCTCAGCCATTTGGTCGTCTGTATCAGCTTAGATGGAAGGTCACCCATATCTTCAATCAGGATGTTCTCTTTGCAACGAGCGTGCTCTGTCTCTACCTTCAAGAGGTCCATGAATCAGAAATACCCGAGACTGTAGGGCAGACATCGTGGACGCCTCGGGCTGAAGAGATTCGACAAAAATTAACCATCTCGCGCAAGATGTGGCTTCAAATGAGTACGACATCTGCGGAAGCTGCAAAAATAGCGAAAGCTCTGAGTATTGTCCTTGGAAACACAGAAGCTCCTGCCGAGGACGGTACCGGGCCCGCTTCTTACGACTTTATGATGGATTTTGACACCACACGTCTGAATGAATTTGGCACGACGTTCAACAACCAAGGTGAGAAGCTGACTCGGTCGTGTCGATTGTAGCTAACAAAAAGACATTAGATTTCTCTTCTGGGTTCTACTCGCCCCTCACATTTTTTAACAATGTATTGGAAAACTCAGAGCACATGAAAATATAAATAGTTACTTCAATATAGTCGTCCCTCATGATATTCAACAAGTGCACCACATTTAGAAACGAAACAACAGGCACGAACAAGAGGATAAAGGAGTGCGATGCCAAGACTGCACACATCTTGACCCGGGAATATCTGTGTTCGTATGCCTGGGTTTCTATACGACACTTCCGCGCTCAATTTCCTTATAGCAACAGATGCAGCCACTTAGCCTACAGATATGCGAACAGATATTGACATAGGCAGCTCTCAATTGGCGTGAGGTGACACCTGAAACCAGTGATGAAGGGGTTCTGTTGCTCGGAATGGCAACCGTGGGCTAAGGATATGAGGGGACTGAAGATGTGTGCCTACTTGCCCCTTTACAATGATATTAGGGCCTCGCGCGCCGTAATCGTCAAGATGAGCTTGGCTTGCGGTCGATGCGACTATTACTCGGGGATGCATTCACCTTTGGACAGCTAGACACCCAAGTTGTATAAGGTCAGGACAAACGTTGCTACTTATTCCAAGCCGCGCTTCACTGCTGGTTTGAGGCGTGGCTCAAATCTACAAGCCTTAGGGCAACCAATCCACGAATCATGTCTATGTCTCCCAATTGCTACACCTACCTCTAGTTCCTGACTGAAACAAAAGTAAATTGACTGCAAATGTATTTTGCGAACTCTTTGCCGCGTGGCTGGACTTTGCCTGTCAGGATGCGGAAGACTTGCCAACTAGGGACTATCTCTAGCTCCTGAGCTTGAGTGGTACTGGTTATATCTCATGAGGGCCGTCAAATCTCCCGTCTTGGCCCCCCGATTTTACCCAATCCCAAAGAATCAGCGTTTCGGTGTATAGGAAAGAATGGGTCGAAGGCGCCGACCATGGTATATTCCTCCCGAAGCGGGGTAATGCTCGCGCAAGCTATCCTCAGAGGGGGGACCCCCTCTGAGTCTTGGAAGGCCAAGATTCAATTCATCTAGATCCTGAATATACTGCTCGACCCCTTATAACCGCTGTGCCCTACTATCTTGATCTTCTACCTGACCGTGCCTTCGGGAACCCCTCGTAACACTGACTTACGAACCCAAAAATCACAACTGTGAGCACTTCTCTCAATACTTACAAACAGGTCAAGAAGGAGCGGATATAGGGAACTAGAACATCTAACCATTATTTTTCGCGTTTCCGTTAAACTTCTAAAGGGGTCTCGGAATCGCGTAAGCTCTTTATTTCCAGAAGTGCGTGTGCATTTGTGCGACCGATCTTCAAATCGGCCTCCTTACCGCCGCAGGCTGCGATAACTTCTTTAGCGTGGCTACCAGCGGCCTCTACGCAGAACGCCGATAATGCAGAGACAGGTCTTAGGGGGTAGCCATCCAAGACACGGCAACTACGCAGCGTTTAAGCTGTGACAGGGAGCGGTGAAGAGGATTAGGGGCAAGACCGTGTAAAAGCGGCTCCGAAACTAGGTCTATAGGTAGAAAGGAAATAACTACTATATAGGGAAGGAAGCAGAGCTTAGAAGTCCAATACATCTATCGCAAGCTCACCCACTGTGCACAACCCGCTTGAACCCTGCTCTTTCGCCTCCTCACTCTGCTCTACACACCCAGCGGCTGACATATACTCCTTTAAGGAACTAGATTTGGCTTATTGTTTCATTCTCCCCCCCCCCCCTTTTAATCTTCCAGGAGATTAAAAGCTATATTAATAGACTTAATACACCTACGGCTCTCCCACCTTGAGCCAAATAGGTTAGTCGCAATAAATATGGCTAGATATAGAAATGTATCCCTTGTGCTGTAAGGCAAGACTCTATACTACCGGCTCCTTCTATTAAAGTGTCCCAGACTGCGTCGTGGAGTAATAGATTTGAAATTTTGATTTTCAAGCGCAAACTCTATTTGTCCCGTGGATCAGGCGAGTTCTTCAAGATCTCCGCGATACTTGAAATGGTGCTGGTAAGGGCCGAGCCGCCTTGGCCGTCGCTGCCGGCGCTGACAAAGAGGAGGTGGTCCGGGTTGTCGCTCCCAACCAGCATCGGGCGAGAATAGCATCTCGGAGCGCCTGAAGCGTGCATCTCCCACTTGTCGGGCTCGCCGTTCCACGTGTTAGTGAAGACACTATTCCAGTGGTTGTCGCTAACGATGATGGTGCCATTGTGCCCGCCGGCGCTGGTCCAAACCACTTGCGGCGACGCATTGGACTGCACACCGTTAACGGTGATGGGGTAGCTGTAAGTGTAGCGAAACTGGAACGGGCTGTCGGCGAACCGATAGTAGACAGGATTCGGTTGCTTGCCCCAGAAACTGCTATCGCCGCCCGGAAACTCATGCACAAAAAGCCATTTGTTGATCGGCGGTATGTAAGTTATGTCGGTCATACCAGGCCGGTCCGTGTACCGCGGATAGGCCACATCATCGACGACCGGGCCCCAGTTTACCATGTCTGTGGACTCCTGGTGAGCGAGCTTCTGTCCGTGCAAAGGGTCCCTCTGGTCGGAGTAAAAGACACCAAGAGTGTCATTAAAGTACCTGCCGCGACGGTTAATCCACTCCTTTCGGGTACACTTGAGAAAGGGCGAAGGATATGAATGAAGTGAGGTAGTGCAGTTGGAGCGGGAACGCACAAGATGAAGGGCTCCCAGATGCACGGGTTACCATTCTGAATGCCAGGACCGCTACCGCGAGCAACATTGCTAACAAACTGCCACGTGACTCCTTGATCTAAGCTGGCATATAGGTCAATGACAGAGCTGAAGTTGCTGGTACTCAGGCCGCTGGCCAGGACAGTGCCCTGCGGAAAATCACCCATATCCTCGGGCAACACAGCTAGCGCGGGTTGGGCCGAAAGACCCTGACCGTTGGCCTGGTCCGTCAAGTTTGAGAGCCAAGTCCAGGTGGAGCCGCCATCGGACGAGGAGAAAACGGGAAAGTAGTTCATTCTATCGAGGCGGCTCGAGTACGAGGCTGTCGTCAGGATTGTTCCATCCGGCAGCTCGACGATGCGCGGGTACGAAATGCTCTTGCCGGGCTCTGGCCGGAACAACGCCTTGGGTGGATGCAGAGTGCTGTTGTAAGCTGTCGCACAGGCTACACTGGCGCAGATCACGGCCCAGATCTTGGCGACGGACATTGTGGCGTATCCTTGCGCGGCAGTATAACCAGGAGCGGGTCGGGAGTAGTAGCGACGAGAATCCTTGCCTAGAGCTTGAAGCACAATAGAGACTGACCTAGTCCGCTGTGACGAGCCAGTTTGTAGACGACGGTGGTGCTTTTCGCCTTATTATCTACCTCGCCATTCATTACCATTCATCGCCGTCTTGTCAAACTCTTTCGCCGATATCAGTTGACATTTATCAACCGGCGATGAGCCAGCGATATTAATGAACGCTGATGCGGCGTACTCGTTATGGAAGACCACAATAACCCTTGCGTATATCTCAGAGAACGCAACAATAAATGCTCGTTGCGCCGGATATTATACACGGCAGATATTGCTTGCTCTTAATTCCATTATCTTTGAACGGGGTCCCCAGTTAATACGCCCCAAATATACATTACAACATCAAGCGGCTATACAATAACCGCATTGCATCGGCACGAAATTCAGAGCCGCTTTCTACCCTGCTGTTCGGAAATGATATGATCCTAAGCATTCCAACCCAATACAGTCGCGCTAATTCAACGCCCAGCAAGCTACGACAAACATGTATTCACCGCACATTATGAAAAACAATTGAAAATCCACTCCCTAGCTATTAATGGCCATCATTTCATTTTTTCTGGGCCGACAAAGGGCCATGCATCCTCGGTCATTGGGGCAGAAAATCGCCCTCTTAAGGTTGATTTCCACACGTCTAGGCTCAGCAATCCCTCTTCTGTAACGCCTATCCAGTCGTCTCGCAAACTCTTATCTAGATTATCACTTTAGGCAAATCTAAAAAGCATACGTGTCACCCTATCCTTGCTGACGCGTCTCATAATAAGGAAGGCAATATAGAGGGATCTTCCCCAGCCGAGGAAGCGGGCACTCAAGCACTACGACAACGTATCTAGACGACCTAGACTGTTGTAATGCTTTTATCCAGTTTTTCGACCGAAATGCATCTATAAAAACGGGTTGATTGGAATAGATAAGAACAAAATCAATTGAAATCCATTGTTAGAAAGCAGAACCCACACATTATCCTACGACATCTCATCCTCGCAGCGTGTATCACCTCCGATCCAAGATGGTAGACGATAACCTAACCCTTCATCCTCACCAACATAGTATAAACGACGGTTAATGGCAAAAGACCGTCGGCGCGCTGCGGAAGAAGCGCTCAGGCTCCTCGTACACCACGCGCGGCGCCGCGGCTCCGATACGACGGTACGCACTACGCGCCAGTTCCGTCGCGGGCGGCTCGTCCTTGTCCTCGGGGCGGGTGATCGCCAAGAACTGCTTCAAGATGTCCCTCCGCTGCAGCCGGGCCATACGCGGTTTCCTCCTGCCTCCCGGCGCAGGTGCTGCGGGCACGGCTGAGGTGGTGGTGGTGGTGGTGGCCGCCTCCTGCGGCTTGGGGTTCGTGGTCAAGGTTGTGGTGGGGTTGGCAGCGGCCATGGCACCTCGGGCTCGACTCCACCTTACACGATCTCGCTT
>FTLB01841702.1_pt1 | contig 11301 bp, 9 predicted proteins | sample 1658291 | NCBI WGS metagenome assembly FTLB01 (sample SAMEA3914812, study PRJEB12502) | metagenome | biome: forest; material: soil | place: Canada | collected 2011-07-07 | depth 0.1 m
TTTGGTCCCTTGTAATTGACGAATTTTAGACTCCCCAGCGCGCCCTCGGGAGCCACATTCTCTCTTTCCACCTCTCTCGCAGCCGCTACTTCTCCGCCGTCCACCTGGCTCGACTCTCATCTGCTCGTCCACTCCTCCAAGCATTCCCTCGCAGCCTCGTATCTCGCATCCCCTCATCTCTCTGCCCTAGCTTTGCGTGCAAGAAAGAAACCTTCTCTCCACTACCAATTTCCCAGGCCAGACTGAAGAATCCCCGCCATGGAGCTCGATCCCAAGTACGACGACTATGACTTCCCGACCACGGCGCCGGTGAAGCAGAACGGCCACCCTGGCCACCTGACCGAGGCCCAACAGGCTCAAGTGCACCAGCTGCGTATGCTCCTCGAGTCCGAGGGCTATACCAAGCGTCTCGACACCTTGACACTGGTCAGTCACAGTCCTAAGCTCCCAGCAAAACCCCCGCTCCCCTACCCCAAGCTCACCTATTCCCTCCTTCTGGGCCTGCCCCTTCTCTCCATACGTCCTTCTGCTTCGTGCTTCGAGCTGAAGCCCGGAGCCCGTCGTTCCCTATTCATAATATTCAGAGTCGCTGACAGTCGCGAAATGATAGCTCCGATTTTTGCGCGCCCGCAAGTTCGACGTCAACCTTTCCAAGCAGATGTGAGCTAGCATTTCTCAGACCCCTCCCCAACCCAAGGAAGGGCAAACAGAGGAAGCGGAAATTCCCACAAATATCTCCACACTTAGAGAGAGGAAGGGCGAGAGAACGAGAGAGATATAGCGAGGTGTCTTTTGAGACGTGGGAAAATTGATGGGCACTGACACTCTCTTCGTAGGTTCATCGACTGCGAGAAGTGGCGGAAGGAGATCAACCTTGACGAGGTTGTGCCGGGCTGGACGTATCCCGAGAAGGCAGACGTACAGAAGTACTACCCGCAGTACTACCACAAGACCGACAAGGTTGGTACTGCCACTTACAATCTCCCCCCCTTTGCGCGAGGGGCGTTGGGAACCCAATGTACTGACCGGCGCTGCCTTTTTTTCTTGGGCGTATAGGATGGCCGGCCCGTGTACATCGAGCAGCTCGGCGGCATCGACCTGAACGCAATGTACCAGATCACGACGGCGGAGCGTATGCTCATGAACCTCGCAGTCGAATACGAGCGGGTCGCTGACCCCCGTCTGCCCGCCTGCAGCCGAAAGGCCGGCGCCCTCCTGGAGACGTGCTGCACCATCATGGACCTCAAGGGCGTGGGCATCATGAAGGCCCCGCAGGTGTACGGATACGTCAAGCAGGCTAGCGCCCTGAGCCAAAACTACTACCCCGAGCGTCTGGGTCGTCTGTACCTGATCAATGCTCCCTGGGGCTTCTCCAGCGTCTGGGGTGTTGTCAAGGGCTGGCTTGACCCCGTCACCGTCCAGAAGATCCACGTGCTGGGCAGCAGCTACCAGAAGGAGCTCCTCGAGCAGGTCCCTCCCGAGAACTTGCCCAAGCAGTTCGGCGGCAAGTGCGAGTGCGAGGGCGGTTGCTCCATGAGCGACATGGGACCGTGGCGCGAGGACGAGTGGGCTCGCCCGGCAGAGTGGGAGAAGGAAAATGCGATCCAGAACCCCGGCGGCTCTCTCACGGACGCTGCGGCGCCTGGTGCTGCTGCGCCTCAGCTCGAGGAGCAAACCGTTACCGCCCCGGCTCCCGAGGCAGCATAGATGGCTTGCTAGCCCGCTGGCTTCCCCTTCGTCTAGGCCATTCACCCCGAGCGTTGGGGCCGACGGGGGAGACCAATTCTTTTCTTTTCTCTCTTTGAAAAGAAAAAAAAAACTCAAAGACCGGCCGTTGCCTGGTGCGCGAGAGGATAGATACTGAAGTACCAAACCAAAAAAAAACAAGGAGAAAATTACACGATAGGACACCTTCATTCGCATCATTCGAGAAGCTCATTCCTCCTTCCTGCGGGGACAGCAGAACGGAACCTCCCAGCATGAGATTGGAATAAATGGGCTCTTTATCTTTGGCGTTTGTCTTAAAGTATCAACAGATGTAGTGTTTCCTACAGACCCCTATACTTGCGATCACCTTGCACCCACCCACTTTCCCACCAAACCAAACTTGCCCCGAAACACACAAACCTCGTCAGATCCTTCTGCTCGGCAGTAGGCCATTCTGCCCACTATTAGGACAATAGATACATTCTGCCGACATCCCTCTGTGCACGACCTCTAAGCATGAAGCTTCCTTGCGCAAGTAAAATTTCGCCTCAACCGTGGTCGCAGCCTGTCCACTGAGAAGTAAATGTATACTATCAGGTCCTGTCGCAGCCGGTTCCTAATAGCGCCTCCGAGAACTCCGCCCGAAGTGAAAGATACATTGAATACCCAGCGCCCCGATCCCCCTGTCCGAACCCGTTGCATAATATAGAGTGTCGCTGTGCTTAAAGTATACCCCAAAATCAATATCAAACAATATGGGTGCACTTCGCCCTACCTTCCCGTAACTACATATTCGCCCGCAACCCGTGACCTCTCCATCTTGGCTACCGTCGCGGGCATGTCCCTCTTCAACCTGTCCAAGCCGCCCACGATGCCCGCAAACGCTGCCTCCACCTCGGACTGGCGCGGCAGCAGGGTGGTACCACCAGCACCGTCGGCGCCCCCCTCCTTGCCCAGCAGCAACGACCTCCCCTTTGGTGCCTCGCGCACCGTCGCCCGTGCGGCCTCGGCAGCCTCCTCGTCGGCGGCAAGGCCGGCCCGCACGCTCTCGGCGTACGCGTCCGCCGTGGCCCGGGGCACGCGCCGCTTCAGGGCGGCGATCTCGCGCAGCAGGTCCTCCTCCTCGCGCGCCAGGTCCTCGACGCGCTGGCGCTTCCGGGCATCGAACGCCTCAAAGTGCTCCTCGGGTGTGATGCGCGTGTCGCCCGAGCCCAGGAACGCGCCCGCGTCCACCGTCATGCCGTTGATGGTCAGGTTCGGCGAGGCGAGGGTGAAGGTGCGGCCGATGTACTGGAGAGGACGCAAACGGAATCGCGCGCGTCAGTTTGAGATGTACCAGCAGGGAAACAGGAAAAAGAGGGCAAGGACGAGAAGGAAGGGGGAGGGGGGTGAGAAACGCCACACGTACCTCGTTGACGAGCTCCTCTATCCGCTCGCGCAGCTCATCCACCTCGCCCTCGGCGCCCTCGACGGGCGGGAACGCCGCATTGATGCTGTCCGCTGCGGCGCGCCGCACGTTGTCGATGAGATAGGTAAAGTCCTCTGGGTCCTGGAGCTCGATCCTCCGGTGCGCGACCGCTGCGGAGGAGTCCATCCTGGGAGTCGGGGCGGGAGAGATCTGCGCGAACGCGTCCTCCCCGGTTCTGTCGTAGAAGGGTACTTTCGATACGATGGTCTCGTTTGATCGTGGGAATGGGCGCGATAGCCTGGCTCTGGAGTGCCCCGGCCGGTTTCTGCTGAATTTTCTGTGTTTATTTATTTCTTCTCTTCTTCGCGAATCAATGAATTGTGCGCGGGGGAAAAGAATGCGCCAAATTATCCGGTTTGGTCGTCGATTCGTTTTGTCGTAGCGCTCTCAATCTCGGCTTCGACTTTCTTGTTTACAACTTCTTCGCCAAAAGGAAGCTCGCACACCAAAAAGCGTAACCAGCAAATCGGGTCCATCAAGCGTTTCTCTTCTCCAAAAAGTGTCTTATCGATAAGCAAGTCCCAATCGTCCGTGCCCCGCGCCAGTACAGCTTATCGCAGCACATAGGTGGGGCAGAAGCTCCTCTTTGCTCCAGCTCCGGTAGGCGGGCACAGCGGGGTCGGTGCCATGCCACCTGTACGGAGCAAGTAGCCTGAATCGGAGGTGAGTCTTTTGACCCTTTATAAACCGCGTGTTCCCGACGCTCGATTCAAAGACCAACTGATTCAGTGGAGAGGGGCTCAGGGAATACTGCAAGCAAATAGTAGAAAATAGAACAGGAGAGAGTAGTAAGGCTGCTACTGTAGCCATGACCCTGGTCTTGGATATGCTATATCGGGGAACCAAGACTACTGTACTAAAGCTAAGGCTGGATTACTACCTAGATGGGGTGCCAACCGAACTTGCAAGATCCATTTCATAGTACATATCAGCGGATCAAAGATAAAGGATACTCTTAGTCACTCGGTCGCCAACGGGTTATCCTCCGATTCCGCTCCTCAGTATCAACATGCGGTCTCTACGCAACAGGGACTTCTTTAATGTACAGTGATGTCTTGCCGAGCTTGCCAGGGTAGGCCAGGCTCCAAGCCAGACATGACAAGGCTGAGAAGAGAAAGGGGATCTGACTTTGTTTCACAAACTAAGTACGAGATAAGTACAACTGGCCCAACCTGACCCGACAGGGAAGTTGGGAATGTCGGACAGAGCTGCGACCAACCAGCATCTCGGGTACCGGCCTGTTAAAAAAGATCAAGGGGAGAACGCCAGGATCCAGTACCAAACAACAAGATTTGGCCCCTGAGCCATGTGAGATACCAGGAACTCCTCCAGTCCACCAATTACCGGGTCCAAGCTCTCAAAACTTCCTTGCGCCGTGCGACTAGTCTGCAGTAGAAGGGGTGTCCATAATGCCTGTATCCCATCTGCTCTACATCTGCGGCAGGTCCAACAAGCCTGTCCAACAAGCATGGTAGGCCATGTGGTGTGGGGCGGCGAGGGGGGCGAGTGCGGAAAAGAACAACAAATGTAGCCATCAAACAAAGCCAAAACGCCAGTCGTGAGAATAGTACCATGTGTTCCGGTGAGAATAACAACCCTGGAATCGACATGTGCGATTAGGCCGAGCAAAAAAAGAAAGAAAGAGGGGTGGGGGGTTGAAAGGGGGGTATCGGTTGTAGTGTCATAAGGTAATGACAGGCGCTTCACGGCTTGGGAAGCATCTTCTTGATCTCCTCATCGCTCAGCAGAATCTCATGGACAGGCTCGTGACGATTTTCCAGCGGGGTGTAGTCGTAGTCGAGCGAGGAGGGCAGAAAGATCTCGGGATTCCAGGCAAAGCCTTGGCTTGATGACAGGTATGAGATCTAGCCATAACAAAGAAATACTGTTAGCCAACGTCCCATAGTTCACAAAAGTGCGCACAATCTGCCGAGTCCACAACTCCGATCCAGCCATGTGCCAGTTGGTTGAGCGAGGGAGCAAGCCAATGAGTAAGACTTACCAGTCGAGGAGGGCCATCCGGGTCGTCTGCAATATTGATCGTCGTGGATTCTTGCTTCAAGATGGCGGAGCCTAGCAAAGGGTAGGAAGCACGTCAAGTTAGTTCTAGGGTGTTCACATCGAACAGGGAAGAACGGGGAGGAAAGAGTCGCAAGGCAGCAGAGGCCAGGGGGACTTACTCAGAAGGCTTGGGCGTCGCTCGTGCAGCATCTTCTGCTTCTGTGCCGAGCGGGATGAAGGGCTGCCCTTGGACGCAGTCTCCGGAGTGCTCGGGATCGGAGAGGTCGAGTACGACGAGGAAGAGCTGGCAGCCATCTTGGAGGACTGGCGTCGGTGGCGGTGATTGTCATAATCCATCGTGGTGGCCGGGGTGGTAGGGATGGCGATTGAGGACGACATCGTTGTAGCTTGCCACCAAAAACCTAATATGCGAAAGAGAAAGAATTTATTGCCGTCAGCAAGGCTGTTAGATGAGGCCGAGGTCAGCTCGGCGAAATCACGCTGCGAGACTCGGATGCAAAGCTGGCGGAGCCGAGGAAAGCATGAAATCTAATCCGAGACCAGCAAGACAAAAGTGGGAGAGGGAGAGGCGGAGATAGGCGGGGGAGACGATGAAAGATGGAAGCTTGTATAAGAAGGGAAAGAGAAGAAGAAAGTAGACAGAAAAGAGAAGTGAGAAGAATCAGAGAAGATTAGGCACGAGTTGGGATACCGGTTGGTGGTGTTTTCTGGAGATTGCACTGAGGATGAGTCGAACGAGGTATTATGAAAGGCGAGAATCGGATGGTGGAAATCGGAGCTGCATCTAGGATGTATGACCAACTCCTAGGACCTGTGACTGATAACTAAGGTACCCAAGGTACCTTAACCTGGTACCGTCTCTGCCTTAGCTGCTGGTAGTCGGTAGTAATTAGTGGACAAACGGGGGTCTTCGTTTGGGGGGGGCAGCACAGTGGGAGGGATCAGAGAGTGGGAGTTAGGTCAATTACATGACGGAAGCATGAGGCAGCGTCCACCAGTGGAACGAATTACAGGGGACCTGCCCACGCTCCGGCGAGCCTGTCACGCCTGGGCAGCCTCACAGCGGTGCCCTAGCGGTACATTTTATGCCTAACTTGGTAAGAGAACGGGTCAATCATGCGCTGGCTGAGTGCTGGCTGATACTGGGGTAAGTGCCTAGCGGTACCTCAAAGCGACGCTAGTCTTTATACTTGCGGGATGGATCGGATTCGGTCAGGCGACCAATCAGTCTCCTGCTTAGCGAGAGACTAGTGGACTGTCTGTTTTGCAAAACACTTTACATTAAATCTGCAGCTTCCCAATATTGAAGACCATAGGATCAATCTTTCTCTTGTAGTCCACAGAGGCGAAGCACCAGCCAATCGCCGTCGACCGTTTCCCTAGGTCCCCCAAAACGGGGGCCCAGAGGCTGCAGTGGAGGTGACGACTGCTTGAGCCCAGCCGAAGCTACTAGCGAAGCAAGTTACTTACTGTACACGCGCCAAAACGGCAACATTGGAGATCCTTCCCGAATACCTAAGCCAGCCAGCTCACTCATTTCTTCCCTCGACCTCATTCCTCCAAAAGTCAACACCAGCGCTGCGACCTACCTCTCTCAAATCTACATCGCACGCACGCCTTCTTTTTCGCTGCACGCCCTTGCATATCACGCATCATTTCCTCTCTCGCCGCTCAACTCAATCGTCCCCGAGGCGTCCGCCGTTCGAGCGCAATTTCGTCAAGATGGGCGACGTTCTCGTCGAGAATGTGAATCATGCTCAGCTTCACAAGAAGCCCGTTCATTCCACCATTCCGAGCATCGATAATTTCGAGGGCGCTTCGGCTGATGGTGGAGACGAATACGCAAACTTGAAGAAGCTCCAGAGGCAACTGGAATACATCCAGCTGCAGGAAGAGTACATCAAGGACGAGCAGAGGTAGGAACCACCCATCCAAGTTGAAATACAGGCTCGAGGGCCAAAAAATAAAAGTAGAACCCTTCATCTCCAATCAACATTCTGCTAACGTGACGTCGCAGGAGCTTGAAGCGTGAGCTCGTACGTGCCCAGGAAGAGATCAAGCGCATCCAGAGTGTGCCTCTCGTCATCGGCCAGTTTATGGAGGCCATCGACCAGAAGTAAGGCGCCTTCCTTCTCCCTCGATCCTGACTGGGAAAATACCATGCAATCCTCCATGAAGCTAACTGCTTAATCTCCCCCTTCGCTAGCACCGGTATCGTACAATCGAGCACGGGAAGCAACTATGTCGTCCGAATCCTCTCGACCCTGGACAGGGAGCTCCTGAAGCCCTCGTCTTCAGTAGCCCTCCATCGCCACTCCAACGCCCTGGTCGACATTCTCCCCCCCGAGGCCGATTCTTCCATCGCCATGCTCGGCTCCGACGAGAAGCCAGATGTGACGTACGCCGACGTGGGTGGCTTGGACATGCAGAAGCAAGAGATTCGCGAAGCCGTAGAGCTGCCCTTGACACACTTCGACCTCTACAAGCAGATTGGTATCGACCCTCCCCGAGGTGTCCTCCTGTACGGACCCCCCGGTACCGGCAAGACCATGCTGGTGAAGGCCGTGGCCAATTCGACCACCGCCAACTTCATCCGCGTGGTAGGCTCCGAATTCGTTCAGAAGTATCTCGGAGAAGGCCCCCGTATGGTGCGCGACGTCTTCCGCATGGCCAGGGAGAATGCCCCGGCCATCATCTTCATCGACGAGATCGACGCCATCGCTACCAAGCGTTTCGACGCCCAGACCGGCGCGGATCGCGAGGTTCAGCGTATCCTGCTCGAGCTGCTCAACCAGATGGACGGTTTCGACCAGACGGCCAACGTCAAGGTCATCATGGCTACGAACCGAGCCGATACCCTCGATCCTGCCCTCCTCCGCCCCGGTCGTCTCGACCGAAAGATCGAGTTCCCCAACCTGCGTGACCGCCGGGAACGCCGCCTCATCTTCACCACCATCGCCGGCAAGATGAGCCTCGCCCCCGAGGTCGACCTGGACAGCTTGATCGTCCGCAACGACCCCCTGAGCGGCGCTGTCATCGCTGCCATCATGCAGGAAGCCGGCCTGCGGGCGGTGCGCAAGAACCGCTACAACATCATTCAGTCGGATCTCGAGGATGCCTACAGCAGCCAGGTCAAGGGAACAAACGACGAGAACAAGTTTGACTTCTACAAATAAACGGGACTCTGCTCTTCCTCGTCGAGGCGAGGTCAAAAAGGCTATCAGGCGACGGGGTATCAGGCGTACGATAATGCGTGGAGTTACAGTTTTTGGGCTGCTGCGTCCCCGGATAGAAACTGGACCAGTCAGGTGCACCAGCGGCCGCCACTGGTTCCTGGATTCCTTGGAGGAACCATTTGTACAGTATATGGCATAGGTAGATTAGCTTCGCACATAGAGAGCAAAAAATGTGAGGGCTTCTCTCCCAGCATCAGCATGAGCATCATCGCAGGTCCGTCCGAGCTGGTTGAACTGATCTGTTATGCCATGTCTATTATTCCATATCCTCATGTGCAAAGCAATAGTCAGTATATACACCCGTGGTTCCTTCTATGTATGTATGTAGTTGCCTGCCAAACCCAAGCTCCATCAGTAGCACCATCGCTCTCTACCACTTGTAATTCCGTCATGAGAAGTAGGGGGGGCTGCGTAGCGGGTTGCTGTTGAATGCAGTAATGTTTTTAATGATAAGAAAAAAAAGGAAGAATAAAAAACCGCCCCTCTCTTCTTGTCGTAACCACATTGTTCTCCTTACTTCCCTGATGTTGAGGTCGGGCTCCCACTGGGACAACAATCGATGGGTTTTAGATGGCCAGCTCCAAAACTCTCTGCGACCATGAAATGAATATAAACCCCCCCCCCCAGAATGACAAGAAGAATGAGGAACATAAAGTTCATTACCATTAGGAACCTAACGGATGAGCCGTGAGGGTTGTGGCGTGGTGTTACAATGTGAGTAATTATGTGTGGAGATCAAGCCAGCTCTCGCTTTCTTGGGCGTCTGTTGAGAAAGACTCTCTTTCTCTGCCCATGGCGGAATGGCCTGGCTGTTTCTATATCCGGCTTCCTGGTATTTTCAACAGCTTGATTTGCCTGGGACGCCGGTCGTCTTCTTGCGTAGAGAGCCGTCTTATCCCCCCCCCGGAGGAAAACTCCCCGGCGCGGCAAGAGGACGAGGTTATGCAGCCGTTGACCGTTGGTTATGGGGCTGACACGGGATGGAGGAGATAAAGAGCCCCATGGCTGAGTGGTTTTCTCTGCTCTCTGGAGCCGACACGGCTTGTATGTGGTTTCCCAGCGAAGGCTGGCTCCAGGACGGCGTGACTCCGGTGTCCATTCAGGAGCCCAGTACCACGCCGAGCTCTAGCAGCAACCGGACGAAGCGGCTGTGCAGCTGGATGAAGAAGTCGGGCAGACCAACGAGCTCGGGCAGGCCGCGCTGCTTCACCGTGAGGCCCGAGCCTCCGAAGCCTCCGCCCTTGCGCCGAGAGAGCCCGCCAATACCGCCTGTCAATAAGCTACTGCCCGCGGCGCCGCCACCACCATCGGATTGCGATCCAAAGTTGGTATGGCCGAGTCCGGCGAAAGACGGGCCGAGCTGGGGCGACTCGGCGCTCGCACGCTCCGCCTCGGCCTCGGCCAACGCCTGGATCCAGGCGGCCATCTCGTGGAAGACGTTGGCGATGAATCCAAACGACTTCATCGCCAGCCGCTCGCGGTGCGTGCTCAGAGCCAGAAACGCGTACACACGCTTGTGGCCACGGGCATGCATGTCTGGTATGCGGAAGACGTAGGCGGTGGTATAACCGGCCATTGGATCGCCAAAAAATAGAGGTCCGCCGGATCCAGTGGACCCAGGGCTCTGCACGGCCGCGAAGCCAGGCGTGCTAGGAGACGCTGCTGGTGTTGATGCGCCAGGACCGGTACTTCCTGGCACGCCGCTAGTAGTGTTGGGGCGGGGCGTGGTCTCGAAAGAGAGAGTTCTCAAGCACGAAGCACGCACGATGGAGAAGGAGTTGGGAGCCAAAGGCTCGTGCGTTGAGGTGTAGTCGAGGTAGTGAACATGTGTGGCGGCTGTCGAACTAATACTTGACCGCGACGTGCTGGAAGCGGCCGTGGCGGCCCGCCGGTGCGATGCCCGGAGGGTCGTAGGGCCTTCGTCGTCCGAAGGGGTCGACGATGAGGTTTGGGAAGAGGGAGGCGAGGAGGAGGACGACTCGAAACCGCCATATACTCTCGCGCAAGGAGCGCGGGTCCGCAGAGTGGGATTCCTGTCGGGGTGCGAGCCGCCCCCGGCGCTGGCGGGATCTTCTTGCTGCCGTCGCGGGAGCGTGAGAGCACAGTTCTCGCACGCAGCGGCGCGCCGGGTGACATAATCATCATATGTCCTCCGGAACCCGGACTCGGGCCGTGGCTGAGCGGCCAGAGGTTGGATTGTTGGTTGCTGTGACAGAGGCGGGCTCTGCGGCGGTGTCTCCGGCACGGGCGAGGCCGGTGCTGCGTCGGTCGCTGCGGTTCGCGACAAGGTTGCGCGGTGCGCTTGGGGTTCCTGCTCCGAGGCAGGCACCGAGGAGCTGCGACGGGCGCCGGCGAAGCTAAGGCGACGCAGGGCTTCGTTCACAGCCCTACTGCCAGGGTTGGCGGCGGAGACGCTCGTGTGCGGGCGTTCATCTCCAAATAGCTCGTCCTCATAGCACGCGTTGCATGGTACGGGGAGTCCTTCGGTGACCATCAACGGCGTGGGGCCGTGGAGGTCACAATAGTGCGCGAGGCACAGCTGAAAGTGGGAGATTAGCATCGTACTGCTGCGAGCTCGGCCGAGTGCGGAAAGGACGCTCTGTGGAAAAGAAGAGACATGACGACCGCGGCGCAGATGGGGGGAAGGGACTCTCTCGGAAAACAGACGAGAAGTAAGAAGGAGGTGGAAGAAGGGGGAGAAGATGATGCTGATGCTGATGCTAGAGGTATTACGGTGGTAATGATGTGGCAACATAGGCGCATTGTACAACACACACACAGAGAGAAGCCCCCCTGCTGTGGTTTAAGTGGCCGCGCGGGCCATGGAGTGGCAGTCAGCGACGACAAGCGAGAGAAGTGGGCACAGCT
>FTLB01002058.1_pt3 | contig 11291 bp, 4 predicted proteins | sample 1658291 | NCBI WGS metagenome assembly FTLB01 (sample SAMEA3914812, study PRJEB12502) | metagenome | biome: forest; material: soil | place: Canada | collected 2011-07-07 | depth 0.1 m
TTCCGGCTGGGGCTTGAGTCTCTTGGGTCGGGACTTCCCAGTGCTGTGGGCAGTAGGCGTTGCATCATCTTCTACTCGAGCTCGCTTTCGACTAGCGCCTGTGCCGTTCTCGACCCTCGAGCTGCTGGGGGATTGGGGTCCCGTTTTTATGGCCTTGTTCTTTGCCCCGTTCCTGGTCGCCCGCGGAGCCGGCCGCCCGTTGAATTGCCGGTCCAAGATGCTATCTTCGACGACAGAGTCGTCTCGAGGACCAGATATAGATCGGTCGGCATCAACGCTGAGATCGATGCTCTCGGCCGCTTCAGAGCGAGCCGGACTCTTTTCCGGATTATCGAAGCCCAGATCGACGCTTTCCGCATCTTCCGAATCAGCTTCGTCGTTCCGAGGCGCCGAAGCGTCTTCGTCTACGGTGCTTTTCTTGTCGGAGCGAGCTTCCTTCCCCTGAGTCTTGGCAAGATTGCGGCGGGAGTACGTCTTGGTTGTAGAACGAGAAGACTTTGGAGGACGAGAAGGCTCTGGAGGATGAGAAGGCTCTGGAGCCGAATCACTGTCGCTATCACCCGGCTGAATTCTCTCGGCACTCAACGCGGGTACCAGGGGCTTGGACGGTGCAGATTTGGACGGCGGCGGCTTGGACGGTGTCGGCCCAGTGCTCACTGTCTTGGCGGGCGTTGCCAGGGACGAACTGGGTTGTGACCTAGAAGACCCAGCACGGACGAACAAGCTCTGCCTCTTAGACCCCGAGGCATTGAAGGTCGGTTGCTGGATTCTCGGCAGCTTGGATGGGATGCCGGCAGACTGCGAAGATTCCGTGAAAATGGCACGAGGGGTTCGGTGGACCTTGGCGCGGTCCGAGTCGAAGCCCGACTGCCGACGGCTGGAGCTTGGTGCCATGAACTCGACGATGCTCTCCTCCTGCTCGTCGTCGAATTCTAGTTCAGGGATGTCCAGTTCGATGGCGCTCTGGTCTTCGTATTGTTCGCACAGATGCGCAGCACACGCATTGGTCGTCTTTGTTGGCCAGCCCGGCACGGCCCGTTTCAGGCGGCCCCAGCAGACAGCAAGGGTGGTCTTCTCGTACGGTTTCTGGAAAGATGTACTTTGCACGGCCTCCCAGGAGATCTTGGAATCCCGGTTGGCGCCCGTTTCTAGAATGGCCTGAACCAGGAGGTATTTGTCGTGATGCGTCATCTTTCGCAGCTCCTTGCGTGCTCGCTCGAGGCGCCACGAGGACCCGGATCCCAGGAGATCGGCACAATGCCCGACTTCTTGGGCATCCCGGAGCTTCTTCCATTTTTCCAGGCACTGTCGGCGAGAACGGGTGCGGTTCATCTTCTGGCTGACAATGTCCCAGTCGAGGCATTCTTCGTTGGTCCTGTCGTCTCCTGGACTCGGCTCGAGCTTCCGGATGGCGCTGATGGCCTTGAGGCATTGGGCTACGATCTCCCGTAGCCGATCCTCCTCCTCCTGCGTCCAGTAGTCCTTGTTCAGGTTGGGGCCGCATGCGAGATAGTTTCGATACCGATCGCGCACGTCATTCTGGTGACGGTTAATCTCCTTGCCGATTACGGACCATTTGTGTCCGTGCTTGGCGATCATATCGGCAAGTTCCTCGTCCTGCTCCTTTGTCCATGTGCCTCTTGCTACGAAATTATGATACTTTTGACGGCACCAGTCGATGAGCTTCTGCCTCTTCCGCGACGGGCAGGCAGCCTGCACGACTTCCCATAGCCGCCGGTTGACAATAGGACCGTTCTTGGGATTTTGATGAACCAGTTCTGTGATCCTGTCCAAGTCCAAATTTCGGGACAGCCGAAAACGTTCGATTGCCTCAGAGATTGCGCCGCCCTCTTCGTCTGTGAGCCCGCCAGAACGATATGAAGTGGCGGGGTTCGGGGTTGATTCCTGGACTCCCACTTCGTTCTCGTCCTCTGGAGGAAGGCTGCTTTCGAGAGCGAGCTGTCCATTCACCGCACCATTTGGTACGGGTCCGCGAGACTGGGATGTACTTCTCGAAGAAGCATTTGACGGGGTTAATCTCAGTGTGGTCTGCTTTGCTCTAGACACCCGCTTGGTGCCGGATGCCGGCGGCTTGGAGGACGACGCAACGGCAGTTGCGGAGTCAGTTCTTAGACGCTTGGATGAAGGCTTTGAGGAGGACTCCTCTTCGCGTTCGAAATACGGCACTTTTGGACGTCGTTTTGAACGGACCGGAGGCGTTTCGCGCTGCTGTATCGGCGTTGTTGCCGTAGGTTCGGCCGCCGCGGATGAGAGGGCCTGGTCCAAATTTCCATCCCGTGAACTTGAGGCTTGCTCAACCGGACCATTTTCAGTCTCAACGTCGTCGTGAGCGCTCAGCTGTGGTTCGGTTTCGAGCTCAGGCTCTAGTGCATGCTCTGTGTCTCTCGGTCGACGTGCGAGAGTCTTTACGAGAGGCTGGTCAGCCCCTGACTGAGCCTCATCCTCCGCTTCGTTCTGGTTTGCAGGACTGCTCACAGCCAAGGGGATGTGAGTGTCTATATCTTCCTCGCCGCCTTCACCTTCATCGAAATCGTATGTGCTCTCCGCATCCCGCGGCCGCACGGGCGTTGTAGAGTCTGAGATTTTGCGCTCAACCCGTGACTTAGGGCTTTTGGGCTGCTCTGCAGCGGTCGCACCACTCGTACTCGCCGGCGGTCCTTTCGGAGTGGGCATGTTGTCATCATCTGGCTCTTCGTGCTTCTGGACACCTTGAATGCCGTTAGTCTGGTCTGGGATCCTTGGTACAGGCTCTTCTGGGCTCGCTACAGAAGGTCCCTGATCTGCGCCAACACCTTCAAGAGCTCCGTCTGTCGATTGTGGCTGATGCCTTTTGCGCTTCTTTTTTGCGGATTGAGTCGGAGTAGGATTGTAGTCTTGCGAGGGTACGTCAGGGAGTGGCTGGTCCGATTCGAGCTGATTTGATATGGCGAGGTCCGTTGCTTGTGACATTGTTGGTGTGGAGAAGGTTCCTGGTTCAAGCCGAGGAAGCTGCTGTTCTTGCGATGGGATAAAAGGGGAAGGCGGCCGTGGCACAGGTTCCTCTTGTGTGTCCTCGATTCTCTCCACGTCAGCGATCCCTTGATCTTCACCATCAAACTCCTCGACCGGTTCGGGGAGCGTTGTGACCTTTCGCTTTTTGCTGGTCCTGGATTTGCTAGGTGTTTCTGCCACCTTTGAGCCCTTACGTTTCCGCGATATTGGTATGCTTGAAGGGATGGAGATATCTTGCGATTCCGTGATGGGGTCTTCTTCGAGATCAAGCCGCCCAATGCTAGCGAGAGTCCGGGCTCGGCTCTTGTTCTTCTTCCCCCGCTTTGTCGCATTCTTATCGTCTATGACGCCGGCAGATGGATTCGAGGAGGCGCTCGGAAGCTGATCGACATGGTCCTCCAGGGAAAGAGGGTCATTGTGTGGTTCTGCCCCGGAGAGATGGCCCTCCGGAGCTTCGTCGTCCTGCGGCGAATCTTCCTTCACTTTCGCTTTCTTCTGTTTCTTGTTCTTCTTTTCTTTCTTTCCCTGTTTATCTTTCTTCTTCTTGCTGCCGATTGGGGGATCATGCTGTTCGGGAAGAGGCTCATCGATGGCGGCGACCGAGCTCTTGCGACCCTTCCTGTTGACGGGGGTGAAACCAAGAATCCGGCGCGCATCCGAATCTGCAAGATCTTGCAGGTCGGCAGCATCTTCTTCCACTTTGACTCTCGTCAAGCCTGCGGAGTGCGATGTTCGTGAAGGCGGTGATCGGGGAGCAAAATGCTCCCGTCGAGGGGGGGACCGGACCGTCGTCGCATCGGGCTCGGGGCTTGTCGACAGCTGAGGACGACGACGCGGCAATTTAGACGAGGAGGCCGGTACGTCAGAGTCCTCTCCATCTTGATAGACACTCAAGTCTTCAAACGCGTTCTCCGTGTCGCTGGCGCGCGGGAGAGGAGACTCTTCGCGATCGTCCTCGAACTCGACTCGGCTCGACTGCGTCCCCATGGTTTGCGCGCGACGCTTAGCACTTCCGCTCAGCTAAGGGTCGAGTGCGGAGGTTCGTCGCATCAAATGAAATTGCGCAGCAGGCTGGAAGCAGCTTGCGATTCGCTTGCACGGGTTCGGGTCGTGACTCGGAGCAGTTGAGGCAGCGTGTTGAGGGGCTCTCGGAACGAGCCAACGCGTCGCGGTCACTTAACACGAACGATGAGAAATTATCGTCTGAGCTGAGGAAAGGTAAGCTCAGAACGCTTGTCGGCAGTCGCCAATCTCATTGCTTTTGGCAGGGGTTCTTGGGGGCCATTGGCGGGGTTCATTGGCTTAGCTTATCTCTTTGGGGTAGACGTTTGCGGCGGAGAAGGGTCTGTTTCAGGCATCAAGGATCTTGCGGCCCACTACTTCAGACTGAATCGTTCCTTCCCTACGAAGCTTCCAAAGCTCCCAAGCTTCCAACTGTCAAGGAAGCCTCGCAATTATGCTTTATCTTAATGGAAGGTACCTTCCCTTAGGCCGTGGTTCTCAACTCTCCAGACTCTCCAGTTTCGCCCTGGTTTCGCTCCCCCAGCGACAAGGTTTGTCCTCGTTCCTGTACAATGGGCTTTCGGATGCCTCAGGCACCGCCCACATTCTTCAGGGCATTATATCCATAAGCTGCCCTTGGTAGTAAGGTATATTAAAGGAAATGGCAGCTGAGGAAACGCACGAAAGCCGAGTCATACGGCAGCAGCATGGGTTCCGACAGCTTCTCAGCTGAGGTGCTCTAGCTCCTCACTTCCTGCTCCGACTTGACACCTTGTGTCTTCAAGTTTAAAAGAAGAAGAAAAGCGATATATTGTCTTAGAAACCCATCCTGCTTCTGTTTCATCCATTTGCATAAGCCTCTTGACACCATGCTAGATGCGAGATATGTATTGGCCGTGGCCCTAATTGGGATGGGTCTAAAAGAAGCAAAACTGGATGGAAATTAGGAGAAGCAAAAAAAAGGAAGGAAAAGAGGGGGAGGGAGGGAGAGAGAGAGAAAAGGGAGGAGAGAATATCTCGAATTAAAAAAAATGTGAGGAGGCGAGAGCACAGAGGTCCATCAGACTTGCTATTCTCGGTTCTAATATTTGATCTCAGCACTCTTGAATCAGCCAACGCTGCCTGCCGTGTACCCCATTGCTTATGGTATGAGATTGGTGATACTGCATGCCTCCGCTGCCCTCTCACCGTATCCCAGTCACTGACGTCCACGCTTCCATGTCTTGGTGGTATGCTCAAGATACTCTTTCTTAGAAGCCATCTTCATACGTCTGCATGGCTGCTTTGACACTACTGCATGAGTAATTTGTGGACGAAAAAGGAATGCTGGCGAGAAAATCTCCCACGCCGTCAGGCACTGGTTCCTTCGACTTTGTTCAACGATACAGGGATCATGCAGTGCGGATGTATCACAATGAAGAGAACACGAAGGGTCAATAAAGATTGTCAAGTGCACCTGGCCTTCCATTCTCATCATCTACCCTGTCATCTACTCCAACAATGAAAGTCCTTGACAAAAAAACAGGCAGCACAAGGCAATAAGCCGTGTGCTAGCTATGTAATGGGATCGAACCTGGCTGTTTCTTCTTCCAGATTTCCTTTTTTTTTTTCCCAGTGCCCCCCCCTTTCCCCCCTGGCAGTCACAACCTAACTAGATGCGCCTTCGTCGCCCTCATCCTCCGTCCTCTTGCGGAGGAAAGGCATAGACAGCTTCCGCGCCATCGAAGGCCCCGTCTCCTTGCGCAGGTTTACGCGCGAGGTCACGGAGCGCAGTTGCCCCGCGATCCGGCGGAGCAGGCCGGGCCGTCGCTGAGCTCCCGGCTCGCCCATCCCGGAGGAGAGCCACGGCTTGTTATGGGGCGGGGTGGGCGCCCGACGCGGAGCGAGGAAAGACTCGGGCGATACCGGCTTCACGGGCAGTCGGCTTGGTGCCGGCTTGCCTGGTTGCGGAAGGGGCCGGGGAGGAGGAGGAGGCAGCAGACCCGGAGACGCCCACACCAAGCCAGGCGTCACGGTGGACATATGGGCAAGAGAAGGGGAGGAGGAGCCGGTAGGAGACTTGCCACTTGCCGCCATTCTCTTCTGCCTCTCCCGCGCGGGGCTCTCGGCAGTGCCGACCCAGATGCTGGTGATGGTGGTGGGGGCGTGAGCGGCGAGGGGGGTGGTCTCTATGCCGCGGAACTGCACGCGTCTTCGCGAACTTGGGGTCGAACGGTGCTACTGCTCGTCCCCGAAGGGGTCCGGTGAGTTCATGTCGAACGGTTTCCGCACCGGCGGGTCGTCAATGCCGAGGCTGTTGCGGCCAGTGGTGGGCGGCTCAGGTAATGGCCGGGCAGTGCCTCGGCGCTCCAGCGTGGATGCGGACTGGCTTGGCTTGTCGGGCGTGATGGTGAGGGAGCTCGGGGTGCCGCATGTGCCGTAGCTGTCTTCGTCACCCAGGCTGCTTACGTCCTCGTCGATCGCTTTGCCCTTGCCTTTTCCTTGGAGTCCCCAGGATTGAGGCGAAGCGGCTGTTGTCGTCGTCGGGTTCGACTCGGGGGAGAAGCTGTTCCTGGCCGGTCGGAATACCGTGGACGTAGGGCGGAATATCTCGGGGACGCCGTCTTCTGTCGGTTGCTCGTCTGCGAGATCCAAGGGTAGTTCCCAGTTGGTCAGGAGTTTGCGCAGGTGATCGCGCTGCTTGGGGGTAATTCCCGCGCTGGAGGGTTGTTGTGACAGGGCGTCAGGCTCGGAAGGCGCAGAATGATGGCGGCATTCCATGCTCGGTCCCGGCGGGCCGAATCCGGGGACCTGGGAAACGGTGTCTCTCAGCGCCGGCGAGACTTTCTCGAGGGCTTTGTCGAATATGCCGTCCGATGAGAGAGAGAACGACTCTTGGCCAAAGTCGAGGGGGGGCAGCTTGGGCGGAGCGGAGGAGGGAAGTGGAGGAAGCACCCATCCGGAGTCTTCCAGATCTTCAGCGGCCAAATCTTCGGCTCCGGCGAGAGCCTCCTCTCCTCCCGTCGGCGGGTAGTCGACATGCACAACTCCAGCATGTAGCTCCGGGATTTCCAGTGACTCCCACTCAACTTTCACAAGTGAGCTAGAGCGTACGGGGAAGTCTGTCGGCTGCAAGGAGCTGGCCCTGATTGGTGAGTCGGGAATGGGCACATCGGGTATTGTGGGTAGTCTAGGTCTAAAGTCTCGCCAGGACGATGCCCTTGACTCTGGTCTGGTGATGGGGGGAACGGGGGGAGGATGCTTCGGAGGATCCAAACTCGAGACAGAACCACGGTGTGTCGGAGAAGTAGATGTGGCAACAGAGGATGAGTCGGGAGTTAGAAAATTTGTTGGCGTCGTGAAGCTGCGTGACTGGGAGAATGATGATACCGACAATGTGTTCTGGGCTGGCAAGATTCCATCAGAATCATAAGAAGAGGTAGACTTTGCCACCTGTTGAAGGCTTCCTGGGAGGATGGCGGCCTCGCGGCGGGTTCGCCTGAGTCCTCTCGAAAATCCACCGCCTTGGTACAGAATTGGAGATTGTCCGTCTCCAGAGGTTTGATCAAGTTGCTCTACAGGTGAGATGTTTTTATTGTTTGGCTCTTCATGCTCGGGAGGCGAGTTGGTTATGTTGTATGTCTCGTTGTCTAGACACTCCGATGTAGTCGTGTCGGCTGCTGAGCTCTTGGATCCATCTCCCTCCTGGCTCTCGTCGATAGACTCCGAGTTTGCCGATGAAAAGAGGTTCTGGATCTCTTGTCGAGTGACCCCTTGTCTGTCGGTCGATGAGGGAGTCTCGAAGCTAATGTCATATCGATGAGCAATCTGCCACAGCCGAAAGATCATGCCAGCATCGGCCACAAGGACAGTGCGGTCTGCGCGTTGCTCAGCTGTCAAATCGTGTACAGTAGGCAGCATCTCGTACAGTACACGATACTCGTCCGTACCGATCCTTGGAAGATCTGCCATCATGGCAGCTGGGTACTTGAAGATATCCTGTGGAAGTAGTTCTGGATTGTACTTGTTGTGAGGGTGCTGTGCAATAGCTCACAGATCTCTCACACGTCAAGCCGCGGAACAGTAGCAACTCTCACACTTTCTCAGCGTGATACCTGAAAGACGACAAGGTTAGCGGACAGAGAAGTCTTCCAAATCTATACAAAAGGGCTTATAGGAATAAAATATACCAAGAGGTAGGTGTCCTTTGATCTTGTGTTGATTTGCTTTACCAGGCGATTTGGCTTCTCCGCGTCTCTCGTGCGAGTAACAGTTTCTGTAACACTCCTTGGATAGTCGTTGTAGAACGTGCCGCTTAGATATCCTTATCTAGTAGCTTTTTCCAGCAGACCCCTGAAGATATGTCTGGGTGAACTGTATGGATGACGATGAAGCAGCTGCGGCAGGTCATACGACCTGGTGGTGATAGAAGCTGGTGTTGTGGTAGTTGAAGGATGTATTGTGTAGAAAGATGAGAGAGCCGGGCGCGAGAAACTTGGCTGGTGAAATCAGGATAAAGATTAAAATCTTGGACGATAAGCATTTTATCTTCAGCAATTGTCAACACAACTTCAAGTTGTTGTCACTTTGGCTTTCTGGAAAATGTTCCCGGCAGACTCCGATCAACCGGTAAATGAGGTTCTGTAGAGAGATCCTGAAATGGCTCTTTACAAGTTACAAGTCGTATGTACACGAACATGTTTTGGATTCTAACAAGCTTCCCCTCATGTTCATATAAGTGTGTTCCTGGGCATTTGATAAATGGAATGATCCTATCCCCAGGAACGGGCAACCCGCAAGTGTCCCGCCTTTGGTGTGAGGCATGCAAGGGATGCATATCTTCCTCTTGTTTTTATTGTTTTCCCTTTGACAACAATGGAGCTAATAAATTCTCCATTTAACAGCTCTAGGTATCTTAGGAAATGATATTTTTATCCATCAAATCCCATCTTGAGGTAGCAGTTAGAATCCATGCTGCCTGCCAGTCCCATGCTGCACAAGATGATGCCGCCGCTGTAGCACAGTTTCTCCCAGCCGCCCAGTTTGTTGACAACCTCAGGGGCTGCTCCACGCGCTACAGAAGTACAGTACATACGGAGCGCAGCACTTGGTAATCTGTCACTTGGCGCGATTGGGATCCTCTCTCTCTTGTCATTGCGCCGCTGGTTACTCCTCTGCAGTGACGTAAGCTCCGTGAAGCTTCCCCACAGCCCAAAAAATAAAACAAAAGTAAAAGTATGGTACAGTACAGTAACTAAGAAATACTCTTGTCTACTCAGCCCTTTTTGACTTTTGAGGCTCGACGACTCATCCACAGAGCGGCAAGTAATGCCAGAGCACAATGTCAATGTGTAACCCCACGGGCCGGCCAATTCCCTTCTGTAGATCATACCTCGAGACTCTGCGCCGCGTGCGAAGAAAGGAAGAAAACAATATTTCCATTCTTCAGTTTGGTCTTGGACTGGCCAAGTACCCCAGGAAGCAAAGCAAACCACCTAACTCTGTCCCTGGTGGGGGCTCCTTGTTGCCAAGACTTACACGACCCTGCTCACTGTCGCAAAACAAGATAAAACAACATTCGCCCTTTCATTTTCCGTAGCCATCGCAAACCGACCAGAGTCTCTCTTTTGTTTGGAATACCACGCTCTCTAACTTTTCTTATAAGTCTCCAATTCGATTCTCTTACCTCTTTTTTTTTCCTCCTGTTTTTGATCCTGCTGTTGCCTTCTCACAGTCATGATTTTGAGCTCAATCGGGCGGCGCAAGGTAGCCATCATCGCAAGGAGGCCGCCGGTCGCGCCCCACGCTCTCCCTGTCCAACGACCTCTCATCCCGCCGTGGGGTGGCCTCGCCTACAGAAAGATGTCCTCTTCGTCGCCTACCTCCCCCCCGCCGGCCGGGGATGCGCCGCAAGATGGACCGGCCCACACCGCGGGCGAGAAGCGGCGGCCGGCGCCAGAGACGGATGCGAAACCGTCGCTCCTCTCCAAGATGGTGGAATCGGCCGCGACGACCTTCGCGTCCATCATGGTCCTCGCCGCGGGCTTCAGCATCGCGGGCTACGCGTACCACCGGTCGTACAAGCGCTGGGTGCTGCAGAAGATGACGCATGCGTTTGAGCCCGGCGACCCGGTCCTCGACATCGCCGCGATCGGGAAGAACATCCCCCTCTCGGAATCCGCCGCCGCGACGCACTGGGTCGAGCGCCCGGAGCAGGCGGCGGTCGACTCGATCGTGGCAGGCTACGACGTGGGGCACTACTATCTGCTCATTGGCGAGAAGGGGACCGGGAAGAGCAGCATGCTCCTCGAGGCGATGCGCAAGATCGACGGGTACGGGATCGCCATGTTCGAGGCGCACGCCGATCTCGAAGTCGTCCGGATACGGCTGGGGAAAGCGCTCGATTTTGAGTTCGCCGAGGACCGTCTCACCTATTTCTCGGAGCGGGGCCTCAGGGACACGACGGCGCTGCTCGACATCGAGCGGGCGCTGAACAAGCTCGAGAAGGTCGCCCTGGAACGGCGCGCCAAGGTGGGCCGGCCGCTCGTGCTGATCATCAACCAGATGCATCTAGTACGGGACGATGAGGATGGGAAGGATTTGTTCGAGCTGCTGCAGCAGCGAGCCGAGCAGTGGGCGGCGGCGCATCTGGTCACCATGATCTTCAACAGCGATGACTACTGGGTCTACGAGCGGCTGAAGCAGCTGGCCACGCGCATGGAGGTCATCAGCGTCGCGGATCTGCCCAAGGCCCATGCCACGGCCGCCCTGCAGAAGTATCGAGAGCGGTACTTCGAGGAGAAGATCCCGCCGAGCCTGGCCAACGAGGTGTACAACCGCGTCGGCGGGCGCTTGACCTTCCTGAACCAAGTGGCCAAGAGCAAGGACATGCTATCGACTTGCGACCGGATCCTCGATGTGGAGAAGAAGTGGTTTCTGAACCAATGCTGGATCCTGGGGGAAGAGATGGATGACGACGTCATGGACCAGCAGAAATTCGCGGTAAGTAACGACCCCACCAACCAAGCTCAGTTCTATAAGAGGCGGGGGGCGGATTTCTTTTCTTCTTCTTTTCTTTTTCACTTCCGGTTTGCGATATGGACGAGAAGGTACGAAGCTGACACGCTCTCGCAGGCTGCTGCCGTCGTACTCGCGACGGCCCTCGTGGACAAGGAGGCGGAGGCGGAGCAACCAGTGGACCCCGGAGACGGCCTCGCCCTCCCTTCCTACCCCATGCATATCGCCCAGGAGATCATGACCCGCGCCGACTTCATCCGGACATTTGACCGACTCAACCT
>FTLB01819264.1_pt1 | contig 11285 bp, 9 predicted proteins | sample 1658291 | NCBI WGS metagenome assembly FTLB01 (sample SAMEA3914812, study PRJEB12502) | metagenome | biome: forest; material: soil | place: Canada | collected 2011-07-07 | depth 0.1 m
AATGGCCTCTAGCGTCCGCAGCCCGCCGCCCGGCGTCTTCGTTCCGGTGCCCACTTTCTTCCGCCCCGTTGCCGAGGCGGGGTCGGGCCTCCAGGCCAAGGTCGATCTGGACACCCAGATCCAGCACAGCGTGTACCTCGCGCAGAACGGCATCGCCGGGCTGGTCCTCCTCGGCTCGACCGGCGAGGCCATCCACCTCACCAAGCAGGAGCGCTTCGACCTCGTAGCGGGCGTCAAGAAGGGCCTCGAAGCCGCCGGCTTTCCCGACTACCCCATCCAGGCCGGCGTGCTCACCAACGGCATCGACGAGACGCTGGAGTGGTTGCACGACTACGCCAAGGCCGGCGCGCAGTGGGGGCTGGTTCTCGTGCCGGGTTACTTTGGGCCGGCGGCGACGCAGGACAACATCATTGAGTGGTACACCAAGGTTGCCGACCACAGCCCGATTCCCATCTTGATGTGAGTTTGTATCCGATGCACCCCGATCGAACCCTTAAACGAAAAGAAAGTCGCTCACTGAAGTATAACAGCTACAACTACCCCGGCGTAACAAACAACGTCCTCGTCCAGCCCGAGACATACTCTGTTTTGGGCAAGCACCCAAATATTGTCGGTGTTAAAATGTGAGCTGGGAACAGCAGCTACTGCAGCTGCAGCACCATTGCCCCTTTCATTGTCACTGGAAATGTAGTGCTTACAGTGTACAGGTCACACGGGCTGGTTTCCCTCCACCTGCAAGCGTCACTCGACCCGGCCATCGACCACGCCAAGTTCCGGGTGTACAGCGGGTTCGGCCAGCAGCTGGGTCCGATAGTCTTCTTCGGGGCCGCCGGCGTCATCGACGGGCTCGCGGCGTTCTATCCCAAGACCGTCGTCAAGCTCTTCTCGCTCGTGTCCAACGTCGCCGCCGCCGGCGTGGATGCGGCCACGCTGGCCGAGATCCGCCGCCTGCAGTACGTGGTCAGCCGGGCCGAGGAGTTCATTGGCCGGACGGGCATCACCGGCATCCGGGAGGGGATCTACAGGCGCACCGGGTTCGGTACCCTGGAGGGCGGTCGGTTGCCGCTGAAGGGCGCGCTCGCCGCGGGGCAGTGGGAGAAGCACTTGGCACTGGAGTTGGTGGAAATCGAGAAGATCGAGGCATCATTGTAAAAATACCACAACCATAGAAGGGTCAGTCCTTGCGTGGACAAGGCGTATATATGCCATACTGGGCGTAGTAGAAGCAAATACACTCAAGATCAGCTCATGGTTGGTATACTACACTTCCGGATATATAACTCTAGAGGGTTTTAGACACACTAATACTAGTTTGCCAGCTCGGTTCTCTTCATCAATCAGAGATCGTGCTGTCGTCCCTATGCTACGCATGACCCCGATCTCCCGCGATGCTCGGAGTGAGCCTTCAGAGGCGGGGTCCCGAAGAAACTCGGTATAAGAGCCCGCGAAGTCCGGGATCGGGGTGGAGTCCATCCGAGCCGCCAGGGCGGTTATATGCGACCGGATGTTTTGCGACCGCAGCAACCTGGATTTGAGCGGGCATTTCCTGCCTGCTTGTCATATCCATCAGTCCTTTCCCCCCGACTGCAGTTGACTGACGACCACAACCCTGACAGGCTGGTTGGGGTTAACAAGAAGCTAAATAGCGCGGTATCCCAAGTACATAAAACACCGCGTGAAAACTAGCACCAAGTCCAGGCACCCCTTAACGCATTGCAGCAATGACGGAACGACCTCCGTTCTCAGCACTGCCGCTGGACCCCAGCGGGCCATCTGGGAATGCCTGGGGCCTCTATGGCGCCAAGGACTCCCTCGGGGCTCTGAATCTGCTGTCCCCCGAAGTCGTCGCTGCCGCCGCTGCCTCCGAGATCAAGACTGGGCAAAGAGTGTCCCTCGACTGGCCCCTGAACAAGCCTACTCAGCCCCCCTTCGGCCGCGATGCATTCAAATGGCGACTGGGGCACCAGCAAGTAGACGGTGCTCCGCCGAGCAGTATCAACGACGACATATTGGAGTTCAACACCCAGTGCAGCAGCCAGTGGGACGGCTTCCGACACTACGGTGAGACAACCAGATGGAATGAGAGGGCGGCCCTGGGGTCCATTAGCTAAGAGATCGATCTGTTTAGGTTACCAGAAAGCAAAGAAGTTCTATAATAATCACACGCAGCAAGACTTTGAGACTTCCGGGGCCCTGGGGATCAACATCGTCGCCGACAATGGGGGCATCGTGGGACGCGGCGTCCTGGTAGATTATGCGGCATACTGCGAGCGCCACCAAATACCGCTGGATCCATTCGCTAGTGTTGGGGTCCCCCTCGGTGTGCTGCAAGAGATCATCGAGGAGGAGGGGCTGGTCATTCGAAAAGGGGACATCCTCATCGTGCGGTTCGGGTTTACGGCCGCGTACGAAAAGTTGAGCGAGGAAGAATGTGTTGCCCTCGCCGCGCGTCCCGAGCCGGACTTTGTCGGCGTGGAATCGTCTTCTGAGATGCTCAGGTGGATATGGGAGTCTGGCATCGCCGCCGTGGCGGGCGCCTTGCTTCGAGCAGGCGCCTGTCGAAGGCGGGCACACACGGATCGGGGGCGTGTGGAAAGGCGAGCCGTGGGAGGAGGAGATGCAGCACGGTGGACTTCTACACCAGTGGTTGCTCAGCGGTTGGGGACTGCCTATTGGGGAAATGTTTGATTTGGAAAAATTGAGTTTGAAATGCCGCGAGCTGGGGAGGTGGTCGTTCTTCGTTGCGAGCATCCCCCTCAAGGTGCCAGGCGGAGTGGCCAGCCCGCCGAACGCGGTGGCCATCTTCTAGTTCGATATGCCTACTGTCATTATACCTACCTATCTTGGTTTATGCTGCAGAGAATAGCTCGTGCTACACTCTCCCTAGTGCTTGGCAAAGTATCCTTGCCCTGAGTTAACCTCCGCCGTGGAGCGGACTGTGGCTGACGATGGGCTTGGCAAGGTTGTCTCGTTGATAGTAGGAATCCAGGGCTCATAAGTAGATGCATGCCTGTGTACACGATGGTCTAGCGAGAGTCTAGCTTGATTGGACCCTGCGTCTACATAACATAGTGAAGTTCGCTAGAAGCGCATCGTGCCATGCAAGGATATCGTTAGAAATGCGACTAATTAGCTCTCTTTCCTCCGCGGAAGGATTCCGCAAATCAAATTGACTAGTCATGGCAATCTCCGAACTGACACTGCTACAACGTTTCGTTGATAAACCATATAGTAGAAGGTATAATCCAGTTTCCTCAGCTAAATGTCACCGCCAAATAACAACTTCCTGAATAGTGCAGTCTAAACGCGAACCGTCAAGTGCGTTAATTCTTGGCTCGAATGGCCGCGGAAGGAAAGTACGGCTTACGCATAACTGATTAAGTCTGTGAATCGTCAAGTGACGACTATTTTTAGCTCAAATGACTTTGTCTTCTTGCTCCTGCTGTAAGAAGTACAGCTTCACAGCTGGATTTGAGTGAATCGATCTACGAAGCAACGGACGCTAGAGGTGTATGAGATCGATGACGTGACCGGTTAGTGACGGCGGCCTTCCCATTGTAGACCGGTCAGTTATGGTGAAGCAACTTAGAGCAGCAGGTAGTTAATTATTAGTTATTAGTTACTCGAGTCAGATCGTGCCGGCCAGCCGGGCGCAATCTGATCCAGGGCAGGCAGGTGATAAACAACGATGTCTTGAACTGTTTGACAAGGCGAGGTTTGCACTTCTCGTGGCATTTCCGGGCAATCGGCATATAGTATGGCCATTCGGCAGACTTCCACTTGAACCAAAGGCAAGACTGTATAAACTTGTAAGGTACTGTATTCTAGCTCCGCCTTGTCTAGGTACGTATTCTATTTTAAATCGGACTAAAAGTGAACGAAGGGTTGTACTTGCACGTGGGTCATCAGACTGAGTCTGCAAGCCAAACGAACCAGATAATTCTCCACTGCTAATTGTGAAAGAGTCACGAAATAGAGTGCTCCAAAGTCTCTCTCGTCTCACTCTCCCATCACTGGTCATATCCGTGCCAGCTGAACTATTGGAGCAATACTCACCCTCATATCAACTCCAACAAGGAGTTTAGAGGACTCAATGACAATACGCACAAACTTGGGGCTCCCAAGGAGAAAAAGCCTTTTTCCGTCGTCCGGAGAGTACATCTCACCGTTCGGGTCACCTTAGGTCGAGGGGCAGGGTACGGTGAGATTCCTACTCGATTCCTACGCGTCGTCCGCGAAGCTGCATACGGAGTAAGCATTGAGCTAGTACTCTACCATGTTACATCTAGTCAAGGGGCTAGCACCTTGTTCTATTTTTTACCACTCAGACTAGCCAAAAAGTCCTCTAGTGAACTTCTTCTTCCCCGAGAAAGGACAAGCAAAGAAGTTTAGGGTTTATAGACCGGGGGGAAGCCATATCGAGCATATACCTTGCCAGTGACAAACCCAAACCCCGAACATTAGGTATTGAGATACCCATGCCCTGTATCTATCCTCCAACCTGGACTGTAGCTAATTACCAATCTCCGTCTACACTGGATTTGCAGCATATGTAGTCGACTTTTCAGTGCTCTGCCCAGCTCTGCCATGCTTGGAGTGTCCTAGCAACACTGAGTCAGGTGTAGTCAACTTATCAGATTACTTCTGGTCCCAGCTTCGGGCCCTCATTTCTCGATACACTGTTTCTGGATGACAACCACGCCCTGCCCCGCCTTGAATCGGTCCACGCTCCGAAGCCCCTGTCTCTCCTGCACACCCGTTGGCAGGGCTGTTCGTGCCAATTGTTGATCCAGGCCTATCTCACAAATCCGGACGTTATACTATATTTTCCCTAGCTTTCGCATAATTCCCTTACCTTAACTTTGAATCCCTGGAATATCAACGGTCTAACGTTACGTATGTCGTGTATGGACATCTTGGACGAGCCTGGATTTAGGATAGGCCGTTGGCCACCCCCACACGCCTAGGGTATATCGTCTAATTATAGATTGTGAGCAGGCTCTTTCCCCAGTTCACTAGGTGCGATTTAGCAGGTGAATGGCTTGACGTCGTCCAAGCGGAAGATTTTATCCAGACGCAGATAGCATGCACGATCTCTTGCTATCCCGACCGTCTCCGGGTCCGTGCGGAGAATGGTTGGCGCAATCCCTGCTGAGTAAAATTGTCGACAGTATTCGGCAGGGTCGGAAAGGTATCGGAGATTTGACGTGTCTGGGTCAAAGGAGGGGAGAGACTCGATGCCTCGTTCCGGTAGCACTACTATCCATCTAAGTACGTAGCATGCTGGCGGCTAAGCGTCTTCGATGTAAGTTATAGTCAAGTCTGGGACCTGATATAGGAAGGTGACTATCATCACCGCATCAAAAAGCACAAACATAAAATCGACGTTCTTCATTAACTTAACCCAAGCGGCCGTTATCTCGACTTGGTGTACACCACGAGACTCAATGGCTTCGGCGCGTTGCCATCCGTGGATTGAAGTGTACAAGCTTGATAACGATGTTCGAATCCAGCAGGTGGTCGCCTTCGTCGACCTTGACTCTGCTGTAATGAGCCTAAGGCATAGAATAAGTGCAAGTCCCATCGGAAGTCAACAGGCGTACATGGGATAGATGCGATTGCAAGTCCCTTTCCTTGTGTATAAGTAATGGAAAACATCTACTTGCTGGAAGTCCAAGTCTTGAAGTCGGTACTGTAGACCGCCACAGACAAAGCGAGACCTCGGACCTGCTCGATATCTCAGATATTGCCAAACTTTCGATGCGCGCATCGAGTGTCTTGTCTATCCTGACGGCCGCGGCCGGAGGATTTGTTGCAGAGGCCTCCCTAACAAGACGAGACGCGGCCTCTACAACCAATGGTACATCGGTTGAACTCATTCCCAACCGCTATATTGTGGAATTTGCCAGTGTCAGTCTTCTAATCTACATACGAGCGCTCCATCTTCGATCAGATCTATACTGACGCCTGTATCTATTGCAGGGCATTGATGCTCAGCAAGGAGCGAGCGATCTCGCCGATGCGGGTGTCACAGTTCTCAATATTTTCGACTCAGATGTCTTCAGCGGTGCATCAATTCTGTCAGACACCCACAACCTGGACACCCTCCGGTCCTTCGCAGCAGTCTCCCAGTCATGGCACTCTAAGAAAGTTTATCTCACGGCTCCAGTGGCCAAAGCTCAAGAATTCGGGCCTGATGCGGCCGAGGCCAACTTCACGGTCCACCATATGACAGGCGTAGATACGCTGCATGCCGCGGGGATTCTGGGACAAGGTGCTAAGGTGGCCATTGTCGATACTGGCGTGTGGTATCCACATCCAGCGGTAAGAGAAATTTGACAATCCGAAGAGGGGGACCCCGCTGGCTTACACATCGACAGCTCGGGGGTGGTTTCGGACCAGGGTTCAAAGTTGCCGGGGGGTACGATCTTGTCGGCACCTGTACGTCTTGCAATGTCTCCTCTGTCCCGGTCTCCTACAGTATTGACTTATCTTTGCCAGGGTGGGGTTACAACACGTCGGACAAGTCGCCGAAGCCAGATCCGCTCGACGGCCTAGGACATGGAACCCATGTGTCTGGAATCGTTGCTGGACAGCAGGACAGGTCAGACATATCAACTCGGAGTGTGTGCGAGTGACTTAACCTGAAAGCTAACTTGTCTCAGCTTCGCCGGCGTGGCTCCGGAAGCCTCACTATACGTGTACAAGGTCTTTGGTGATTATGCAGACTACACGGACACAGACACGCTTATTGATGCCTTCTTGATGGCATATAACGATGGCGTATGTTGAGATCTGCATAGCTCAGTGGTGATACCCCTTTTAACTGACTTTCTCTAGGCCGACGTCATTACTTGCTCTGTCGGAGGATCATCTGGCTTCTCGGACGATCCATGGGCAGTTGCTGCTTCTCGGATCGTCGAGCAAGGCGTCGTAGTAACCATTGCCAATGGCAACGATGGTCAAAGCGGTGCCTTTACCGAAAGCAACGGGTCAAACGGGGAGTTTGTACTCGCCGTGGCCTCTGTCAACTCCGACGTGACTGTGGAGTCTTCTTTCGAGGTTGCCTTCGGAGACGATGCGTCAAACACCACTGCTGTCTCTTACCAGGCCTCCGTGTTCTGGGAGGGAGCTGGATACGATGGATGGCCCATTATCCCATTCAACCCCAACCCTACCGCTCCGACCAATGCATGCTACGCGTTCAATGACGGCCAGAATGCTCCCTACGTTAACTCCATCGTCCTCGTCAGCGATGACAGTTCCTGTGATTGGACCACAAAGTCAAGCGTCGTCAACTGGCAGCAGAGCAATACCGTCCCAATTCTGATTTACACCTCCGAGTATCCAGTAAGCGCGTTTTTCAACGGATCCGGCGACGCCACGGTCGCATATATTCCTGTCGAAGCCGGCGCGGCGATTATGGCGGCTATCCGAGCGGGTGTGCAAGTCACTGCTGATTTCAAGAACACCATCAACTCGCTTGCTTTCGTGCCGAGCCCCGGCTTTACTCAACCTGGCCAGCCCAGTGTTTTCACCAGCGTCGGCCCTACCAACGACCTTAACCTGAAGCCGGACATTGCAGCGCCTGGTGGAGACATCTTCTCGACCTACCTCGAAGACAGCTGGGCAATTCTGAGTGGCACGTCGATGGCCACTCCATACATTGCCGGCGTTGCCGCACTTTATATTGGAAAGTATGGCGGTCGACAAGTTCACGGCCCTGGTTTCGCCAAAGATCTCTCCATGCGAATCATCTCGTCGGGGAAATCGGTGGATTGGGTAGCCAATTACCTGGACTATGCCACATTTGACTTCCCGGCACCAGCTATCCAAGTCGGGGCTGGGTTGGTCAATGCGACAAAGGTGCTTGATTACCAAACAAGCCTGTCGTTCGGCGTGTTTGCGCTCAACGATACGCATAACTTTGAGAGGTACCACAGCGTCAACATCACCAACAACGGCCCTAGCCCCATAACCTACACGTTTTCCCTCGAAGCTGGTGGTGCCATCGACACGCTCGCGGCAAACCCAACGGATCCTTCCGCAGACCTCGTCGTGGGATCATACGCCCAGGTGTTCACTTCTCCTTATGCTGCGGTCCCATCTGTTTCGTTTCCCAGCGGCACGTTCACCGTCAAGCCGGGCCAGACCAAGACCGCCAACATCAACTTCATGTATCCGCCCGGGTTGAACGGGACCAAGCTACCATTGTACAGCGGCAAGATTATCATCACTGGCAGCAACGGCGAGTCTCTCGCAGTGCCGTACATGGGCGTTGGGGCAAATCTCCACGCGGATTTGGACACCGTCTTCTATTACGGCAGCGGGTATCCCACCATCGCATCTGGGTATCGGCAGCTGCCTATCCCCAGCGACCCCGTCTGGACGTTCAACGTCAACTTCTTCGTCGTGTCCTTTCCCACCCTCTACGTGGTCTTTAACTTCGACACTGTCGAGTTCCGCTGGGACATTTTCGACTCCACGTGGTCGGAGAGAGACTGGACATACCCCCCCGTCGTCGGCAAGAACGGCTACGTTGGCGCCGCGGCCCTCAACACGGATCAGTCGTACATTGGCCTACTTCCCAACACCACCGACGTCAGCGCTACCCCGTTCTCCGAGATGCCGCGGAACATCGGTGACTCGTACCAATGGAAGTGGTTCGGGGGCCTGGCGGACGGATCCCAGGTCGGACCGGGAAATTACTCCATGAGACTGGCTGCGCTCCGGCCGTTCAGTACCAACCCGCAGGAGTCGAACAACTGGGACATCATCCCCACACCCAAGTTCCAGGTTATCCCGCTCGAGGAGAACTAGCCTACCAGTGCTTTACGGACTCTTGATGAACCCCTTCTTTCTCTTTTCACTGTCTCTTTGCCTGATTTTCAACAAGAGGTAGCAAGGCATCTCGGCCACAGTGCGGGTTGAGCTTGTAAGAGAACAAACCAATAAAATCAGTGGACTAGCATATCCATTCGTATTGATGCCATCTAACGCAAAATATTAAACTGTGAATTTTCATCCGGCGGTGTGCAACAATGTTGAATTGATGTGCGCAATGTGGTTTTGATCGACAAGATGGTCATGACGCCGACGACAGTAAGCTTCATGCTTGCTTGTTGTTCCTGTAGCATCTGCAGTTTTGAACGGCCAGATGATGTGATCTGGACAAACACTTCTGCCTTAAGGATAGCTAAGAGACCGGATTAGAATCTCCACGTAAGAGGAGCGAAGGTTTTATCCATATTAGTGACCGGGTAAACACACCGTAGGTAACATGCGCCGTCTCGATTGACCGATGACCCGAGTTCACATATAACCGTTCCATCGGCACTGCCCACTATAGATGTTGCTCTCCGTTCCCCACGCATCAGAACCTAGCCTGAAAACGCACCAGCAAAAGCCGTCGTCATGCTCCTCGAGATTGCCGCCACGGCGCTGCTGGCTGCCAGCGTGGCAGCGCATCCCAGCGGAGATCCAATAGAGTATATGAAGCGGGCGTCTACTCCGGGAGTCGTTATTACCAAATGCGCCAGCCCGGGGATGCTGGCTCTGGCTTACGACGACGGGCCGTATCAATACACTTCTAAGCTCGTCGACATATTGGACAAAGCCGGTGCTAAAGGCACTTTCTTCTGGACCGGCACCTTGTACGGATGCATATATAAAGAGGCGGATGCGGTCAAGAAGGCTTTTCAGTCTGGTCATCAAGTTGCTTCTCACACATGGTAATTATTGCTTGCTTGTTTATGATTTCACAGGATCCGCGGCCGCCATACTCTGAGTCAGTATTGAGCCGTGCTGATATGCCGTATATAGGACCCACAATCATATGGGAAGTATGAGTGCCTCACAGATCACGACGGAGATGACGAAAGTTGAAGACGCTTTCGTTAATCTCTTGGGCGTGAAGCCAGCGTACATGCGTCCGCCGTATCTAGACACTGGAGGCCAATTCCTCGCGTCTATGAAGAAGATGGGATATAAGGTCATCACCGACGATATCGATGCCGGCGACTGGAACAAGGAGACGCCCGAGGCGAGCGAGAAGAAGTTTTCATCCGCAGGGGCATCTGGGGGCGGGCACATCCCTCTCATGCACGAGGTTTACCCTGGCACGGTCAACACTCTTACACCATGGCTGATCGACTGGGCTAAGAAGAACAATTTGAAATTGGTCACAGTCGGTAGGTTTCCTCAATCTGTTGAAAGCTAGTAGTAGGTGGCCACATGTGCTGACTTGACTGTAGCGGAATGCCTGGGTGACCCGGATGGCATGTATCAAGTCGGCAACTTTACTCCCGCCACGGGGCCACACACCTGCTGAGTGCTTTTATGGCATCCTGGCAATAATACGGTTAACAGAATTTCTCGATTTCAAACTTCGTACATGTTTCTCTTTCTATATATGACACATGATTTCCCGACCTGCATTCAACATGGATTCCCGCGCTTCAGTGCGGCGCTTGACTAACACGAGCCTTGGACAAAAACGCCCTGCCATCTTCGTCCACGCCATGAACGTCGGTAAGATACTGCTTAAACTGCCTTGTCATGTCGCACACTTGCTCAAAATCCTTCTGGTCAAGGGTCGGCGTATCGTGCTTGGACTTGTTCGGTTTCTGCGAGAATCTGTACTCTGCGAGCGCCACTGCCGTTTGGAACGCTAAGCGGGAGACATATATAATCAGCAATGCATCTTCGACCAAGAATAGACTATATGAGCGTATACAGTACCGTTTCTGATTTCTCGTCCATTCCAGCTCATCTTGCTGACGTTTTCATCCCCGAGCACATATGCCTTGGCTCGACCCGTGATCATGAAATCTTCTCTCTCTTCGCTGAGCTTGTCGAAGAACTGGCTCCAGATTTTCCTGCGGTCATCTTCGTTGAGGTTTTCGTAGCGAATAATGATATGAATGCGGGAGATAAAGGCATCGTCAAACTAAATCGAAACGAAGTTAGTCGTTTTGCTTGCTCCGCGCTTGACTCAAGGGATATGAAGACTGACCAGGCCGACGCGGTTAGTCGTGAGGAAGAGAATACCCCGGTAGTACTCGATACAACGCAGAAAGACTGGAGATCAACGGTTAGTTCGCAATTCACGTGCGCGATAACAAGCGTCCACTCGTACCAGACACGAGACTGTTTCTCTTGAGATCGGTCATCTGCCTCTTCTCCAGGTAGACGTCGGCCTCATCGATAAGCATGACGGCACCCCATTTCTCGGAGAGCCGAAACCAGGACTGCAACTGCTCCTCCATCTTGACTTCGTCGGTACC
>FTLB01793046.1_pt1 | contig 11279 bp, 9 predicted proteins | sample 1658291 | NCBI WGS metagenome assembly FTLB01 (sample SAMEA3914812, study PRJEB12502) | metagenome | biome: forest; material: soil | place: Canada | collected 2011-07-07 | depth 0.1 m
TGCGTGGTGGCGAAGTCGAGCGCGCTGGGGTCGCGCTCGTTTCTCTCGAGCACCTTGCCGGCGGCGACGCACAGCCGCCGCTCGAACTGGCCTAGAAGCGTGTCCCCCTTCAGAGCGGCCTCGGAGCCCATGGACTTGTCCAACGAGGCCTGCGGGAGACCCAGCATTAGGCTGAGGAAGCGATCCACGTAGACGAGTCGGTACCATAGGAACTGAGGGTCGGGCCCGTAGTTCGGCTGGAGCGAGCGAAGTGGTGCATAGTTGTGTCGGTGGAGGCACATCAACTGGCCCACGCCGATCGCGCGCCTCCAGGCCAGCCAGGCACGTCGCAGATTGCCGTAGTTGGACTGATATATGCACTCCAGGATGATGCACTCGAGCCCTTCGACGGTGCCCATCATCCCGTCTACTGATGACACTAAGCGAATGGCGGTGTCTGCCAGTCGCTTCATGACGACGCGCGGTTGCTCGGTGAGGCCTTCGATATCCTCGCGGCTTTCGACATTGGTGTATTGCACAGCCGCGGCGATCATGAGCATCTGCCGCGCGATCAGGACCGGGTGAGTCTTGGAGGTGTGTCGGATTCTCAACTGGTTGATGTCCACCAGTCCAGCGGTCTGCAGCTCCGTATAGGGGCGCGCTAATACTTGGAAGAAGTAGACGGAAGTATTGCCGCAAGCATCTAGCATGGAGATAATATCTTGGTGCGGCGGATAGACGGCGAGCAACGACTCTGAGACTTTTTCGTATTCTGGACTTAACGGCGGTGCTTCGGCTCCCGCTGCCGGCGTTTCTGGGTAGCAAACGCACACGTCAATCTCTTCTTGTGCCAGAGTTGTCGTCACGGCGTCTTGCTAGTCGGGGATCAGCACACAGTTCCTTCAGTTTCAAGTACACCTTGTAAAAGGTGAATTGCTTACCATGGAGGGGGAGTAGGACGGTGCCACCGTGGATGGAGCAGTGATCGACGGGGCCGCGGTGGAAGCGGAGGGCACAGTGGACGGGGCGGTAGTCGACGGCGATGGGTCGGTATCGCTCTCTGCGGGCGTGGGAATGTCTTGGTGGTCATGAACATCGCGTCCGGGTTGCGCCAGCGGAGTGCCGGGGACTGTCGACCCGCTTGCGGCCTGGGTTACCAGCTGCCGGACCATGGCCTCTACTCGCCCGATCCGATCCCCAACCAGCCGGCTCCGGGCCGTCGACGTTGTTCTCTGCTCCGGGAATTCTTGGCTGACGCATTTCAAACAGCGACGGGCGCAGCCAGTGCAGACGGCGTCGTTGGGTGAAGCATACTGGCACCTTACCTTCCGCCTTTTGCACTCCCAGCAGCTGCGCGTGCCCTTGCGTGGCTTTCGGCGTATGGATTCCGGCTCGCTACCGTCCGGAGACATGCTACTTAGCTCGGAGGAATATAAAAACTTAGATGAGAAAGAGCCGAATGCTCCGTGGCATCTCGGAGCGGAGAAGGTCAAACGGAGAATCCTAGACCGGGGGTGGAGAGGACGAAACAGGACCGTGCCAGCGAGTCGGGGACCGACGATTTCCGGGGTAGATCCGTTGTGTAAGTAAAATTGGCTCCGAAACCATTCGGGGGGGCAGAATGGCAGGGAGGAAGAGTCACTCTCGACTGAACCGATGCGGCGGAGAGCCAACTGTTGGGTTTAGTACTTAGTTACACTCCACCCCAACAGTGACCCTGGCCCGTTATGCTGGGTCGCGCTTTAGTAAGCCGGAGAGTCTATTTTTTTCTTGGCCGGAGATAGATCGCCGAACGGCGGTCGAAATATTTTAACGCCGGTCCGATTGGTCATTTCTCCGGCCACTGAGAATCTGAGACAGGGCTTTGTCAGAGGATTTTACAGCAACCAGAGATGCGGAGCAAGATTGCGCTAAATTGAGGGAAGGATGTGTCATTAACTCTAACCTATTGAACGTTTTCGCTGGCTATTGGAAGAGATATGCAGAGTACGAAGTAAGAATGCTTGAGTCATATGTTGGCCCGCGCATCAAGCTTTACGACGACATGCTTGGAATGAACTTCCTTCCCACACACTTCCAAACTTTGCTGCTTCGCACACATCCTTGAGCGGCCGCCACGCACAGTAGAACCCTTTCTGAGAGCCCCTTCCCTGCCAGCGTGCCAAGACTGCACAATGGAGATAGAGCCTTGACGCCGCTTCGCGGCCGTATCTGATGTGAGATAGCAAGGATAGCAAGAAACAATGACACGTCAATCCACCTGGCTCCATGGATTATGATTGCGTATCCAAATCAGGCAACAAGATGCAAATATTTGACAATCTTAGCTCAGCATTGGTTTCTGTGGTTATGGCTGACCTCGATGGTGCAGATTGGAACGGGTCACGTGATTAGCACACCACCCAGTTGACACCCAGAAGTTCAGAACCAAACACTTACTAATTTATTAGTACACATCTACTACACATTTTAGTAAGAAAATGCTTCAACACCCAGCCAGACGGGTAAAAATTAACAGTCAAAAATCACCAGGAAAGTTACAACCGACCTCTATACCAAGAGGGCTTAACAAGAGACAACTCTCCATTTATAGCTTATATGCAGATAATAAACTACTTTACCCCATTTATCTCTTGTCTTAAGGCAGACTTAGAAGCATAGATAACCTAGGATATGATTAGATAAGGGTAAGGTTGGAGGGAGCAGTTGGCTACCCTATTTATCTACTTGATGTTTTAATTTGCCCCTGTTTTGGATGCTAACGGGACTATTTGGGAGATTGGAATGAACGTTAAGAACAAATACAGGGGCTCACATCACCACGACAGTACCACCTACTTCTACTACCTCTAACAACTTATACTATCCAGTTTCATTAATTCATATTTTCCTTTTACAATAAATAAGAATTCGCAATTTAAAAGATTCCGGCACTTCTATGCTCGAGTTAAATTGAGTCTGTGAGCATATCCCAGTTTTTGGACAAAGTCCACGCTCAGAGCTCCACCGCTGAGAGCGAACTCCCCCACGTAACAAGAGAGGAACGTATTTTAATGACAACAATTGACCTTATCCGAACGGTAAAAGGAGACTATGATTGTTTCAAGTTGTAGTTGGCTTATGTGTGTAGAAATAGAACCAATGGCCTGTCACTCCTACGTCAGTCATGGCCATGATGTGCTGTCCAGTTGTCGAATAGGTCATTCGCTTGTAAAACTAGTTTCGCCAACGAATGCTGGCAGCCCAATGAGACTGCAGTCGTCAGTTTGTCCGTCTGCTTGTATGTTTTCAAGATTTAACTCCCTCATGCCCAGGGCCATACTGTCGGCATTGTCAAATACCCCGGTTGGCTGTAGAACACCGCAGTCGCAGGCGACGGCTGCAGGGTCTGCGACATCGACGTCGTTGGCTTGTCCTTCTAGCTCCACATTTTCGACACTTCCCCTAAACATACTCAGCTCCATATTGTTGGCACTGCCGAATAGCTTAGCTGTCTGCGTCGCATCGATGTTGCCGATGAGCGCGGGAAGGTCGATGAGACTGATGTCGCAAGTTGCGGTGCTTGCTGCTACATTCCGTATACCACTTCCTACCATACTCAGTTCCGGATTAATGACACTGCACACCAGTCCATTCTCCTCGGGCGCTTCGTTATTGCCTTGCGTGTGTCGCGCCGCTGCCGGTACGACAAAGGGATTAGGGCGCGGGCCACATGGTGTAGTGGCAATACTTTCGAAGACCGCTTTTCCTACTGCCACTGTGGTCGGGTAATTGTGTGCCCAGTTATTCAAGACGATACTTCCTAGCGTCGCTTTGATGTGTTCGTTTTCCTTGCAGAGCACTGATATCTCTCCGTGCACGCCTGTGATCATGGCTCTCAGTGTCGCAGCAGTCGACTCCAGCTCCTCCAGATGTCGGGCTTTCTTCTGGCGGTGTCTCACTTGTGATACTCTAATCTGGTTCCGTCTGCGCTGCAATTTGGCTTCTTTGGACAGCATATGCAGCTTCACATTGGAGCATACTTCGTCGGGAGCCGAATCACTTGGGGTAGCAGCAACCTCAAAGATGTCCATGGCGAACAAGACGTGTGACAAGGAGAAGGAACAGGGCAACTCAAATTTCTGAGTTTCTAATATATATATATATATATACGCTTTGTGGTTTGTGGTGACGGTGCAGCGCGCCTGGTTCACCGGTGCGATTTAAGGTGTGCTTTGCGAGTCGCAGTACAGTGCTCCTTCGTACAGTACAGTGCCTCCCCACGCCAACCTAGCAAGTGCTTTAGGCTTGACGGAGTGCCTAATTATGGGATCAAGGCCGTCGACGAAGGCTACCTCAATACCACCCGCGTAGTAAGCGCCTGGCGCTATGCTCTACGGGTGTAGGCATTCCGCGGTACCTCGCTGAGGACCGCTAAGGGACTGAGTACTTAGGCAGGCATGAAGCTGCGTTGGATTATCTACACTACGTGCATATTCCCTGCTAGATGAGGAAGGCAATGCAAGACGAGAAAGACGGGTTTAACTATCACGGATATGGTGTGCTGCGACTATCGACATCAATTGATGAATGGCCAGCCATCGAGCCCCCCGCCCATAGTGAGGTACGAGCCTTCGGCCAGTTTCTCCCTCTGAGCTTTCAGCTCAGTAACGTCCCAGTTAGACCAGAGAAATTTCCCCTTGGTGAAAGATGCCTCCGGGCTCGCAAGCCAGACCGTAAATGCACCGGGCAATGAGTCTAAGATATATTTAGTATCGAATCGCTTCGGAAGAGGACGCCGGTGCTACTTACCATGATCCATGGGAATTTCCATGCCCGCTGCCTGGGTCTTTTCGGCCATTCGGGTCTGAATCCCCCCGGGATGAAGGTTGTGAACCCGTATGTGCGGATTTTCTAGCTGCACGAATTCGAAGAAACGCGTCGCGGCCATCTTTGACGTCAGATAGGCCGAACCCTTGGGCATAAGAAATGACATGGCTCCGGTTCCCATCGCGATCAGCACTGCGTCCGCAGCGGCGAGGGGAAGGAACGCCTTGGTCGCAACCATAGCGCCTTTAACATTGATCTGCGTGCGCGAGTGTAAGCAAGGTCTTGATTGACTGGAGGGCGGCCGAAAAGGGATTAAAGCCTACCTCAAAACTCTTAAACGCCTCGTTCACATCAGCGTCTCCAACGGGAAGCAAGTCCGACATATATCCAGCGTTGTGGACAAATATGTCGATAGCGCCATGAGTTTGCTTGAAGGCCGTTAGAGTTTTCGTAAAAGATGCTTCTTCGGTTATATCAGCAACTAGGACGACAATTTTAGTCGAACTGTATTGGTTTTCGATATCTCTCTTTGCCTCCGCCAATGCTTTCTCGGTTCTCCCAACAATCGCGATGGTAGGTGCTCCAGCTTCCGCAAAAGCCAAGGCCACTGATCTTCCGATCCCGATTCCACCACCTGTGACCACGACAATTTTACCCTTCGCGGAGAGCTCCAGGCGTTTCGGGCTAATCTCGTCGTAGACCGCATTATGCCATGTTTTGACAGGTGCAGGGAAAGGGGCGGCCATAGCTTCGAGAGTTACGTCAATAGTCTCGTATTGGAGAAGTAGAAAGTCGTAGCTGGCAAGTTAGAACAGTAAATGAAGTTGTCACACTCTGTACGGTACTTTTGCGGGAGAGCGTATTAGCTTATGTACTGCCGACGACCGCGCCGGTGGTGAAGCGGCGGACGGTCGTCGCCACGGGCGCGTCAACTAAGTTGACTCCTATTTCCATTTTCGTCTCTGTTCCCACAAGCACAACACGACGCAATGTTGGATTTCAAATCACTGGATTTCAAATGGGCAACTCTGCCAGGGAGGATGAATTGCAGACATTAGCGTGCTGGCTGACAACAAGACGGCGTTTCTCATGAAGCCGATGACCAACCTGGAGCACAGCTGCTGTCCTGTTCTTCCATATGCTTGCTGCGAGTCGAAGCGGAAATGTTTTGTCAGGCACAGTAGCGCACACGGCTTACAGGGATGGTTACAGGACACGCGCCCCACAGGCAAATCGTTAACTTTCTGCGAGCTACAACCTTTTAGGTAAGCAACCCACTCAACAGGAATTAGGATGATACCTACTCTTCGCTTTCATCACTGAGTCGAGCCAGACAGGTAGCCGCCACAGCAGATAGAGAGGTTGCCATTATCACATGCTCCATGCTTCCAGAGTATGTAATAACAATGCCGCAAACAACTCTGGTCAGATCTCTACGCAGCTTATGACTAATAGACCACAGTGCCAGTCCTGTAGCGCGACCCAGTTACAGAGCCTCTTTGCTTTAACGGCACCACCATCGATTTGGTCTGAAAGCTACAATTATACTGCTATAGAGGGAATGTTTATCCGATCCAAAAATGCTTCGGGTGCCGGGTAAACATTCTCATGCTTTTAAGGCCACTTTTACGGACCACTCTGAGGGTCTTAGAGAATATATTTGTAAACACGTAATATAACTATCGAATTTCTACTGTACATGCTTGACCGCGTTAAAGTACAAGTACAAAGGGCTATTTACTAAATAAATAAAAATTAAGATACTCTACTGTTGGTACTGTATGGGCTGCTGAATTGCCGTATCAGTAGAGACAAGACACGCTAGCCATTCAGTGAAATACCTGTTTAAGCGGCTAGAGCGGATTTTCTCGGAGTAATTTGACCACTGACTGGGGTATTTGTCTCTTCCGTTGCGAAGTCGTCTTCATTCCACCCCTCTCGGCGATTCTTGGGTATCCGCACGAACAGCACTGAGATTACTGTTGCTGCTCCGGCCATGCCAATCCCAAGATACAAGGCGTTCCTGTAGCCCTGAATGCGGTCATGGCCTTCGTCATTGGTGTAGTGTTCAACTGTCCCGGCAAAGCCCAGACCAGTCGAGAGGCCGTAAGAGAGAATGGTCCCTATGAGAGAACCTGCGACACCTTGCTGCCGCCTCGTAACCGTGACGCTGGCAATAATCTGCGCTGCTGTGAACAGAAAGTCTGGCCCGAGAGCCAGGACGAGGATGGCAGGAAACACTTGAGCCCAGTAGCTCTGCTGCTCTGGCATCGTCGCAAGTAATATTAGGGATGTCAGAGACGCAAGCGAGCCAATTGCCATAATATACTCCGCGGCAAGGTATCTGACAGCCGTGGCGCTCAGAATGGCCGCTAGGGCCCCGCAGACAGCCAGTGGTGTGTAGGCAGCCGCCGCCAGGAAGATGGAATATCCTCGAATGTTTATATTCCATTCCGAGACGTACCAGATAGCGATGCCGACACCCATGAATGTAAGAAACGCGGAAATGATCATCGCACTGAATGATTGCGACTTCATAATGCCCACCGGTAATACGGGCTCTTTCGAAAATTTGGCCTCCCAGATCGCGAACCCTGCGAGGTGAAAGACGGAGGCTATCAAGAGCCCATAAATGTACGGAACAGCCCAACCTGCAACGGACGCTTGGCTGGAGCATTTCTGTCAATAACCAGCTGCCTTCATGAGCTGCTTAGGTAAAAGTTGACTTACGTCCATACGAAGTTGAACAAAATTAGACCGGCAACTCCCAAGTACGCTCCGACATAGTCGAAATGGCCATTTGGGGCCAGAGGGGCATCTTCGCCGGGAACAACGAAAAAGAATAACACAAAGACGAGTGTGCCAAGAATTGCTCTGTGCCCGATATCCAACTTAGTAAGAACGAGTTCCACAAGAGATTTCACCTACCCAAGGTTGACAGACGAGTACTCACAAGAAAAAGAAAAGCCACCACCATGGTCCAAGTTGGCCGAAGAATCCGGGCAAGACGCATCCCGCTGCAGCACCAACCGGTGCCATGGACCCAAACAAGCCTACCGAGATATTGCGCATCCTACCCGGGGGAAAAGTGGTTGTCAGAAGAGCAATGGCATTGGGCACGATAAAGGCGCCCCCAATGCCGCTCAGGGCTCGCATAATGCTCAAAGATATCACACTGCGCATGAACCCGGAAATGAGCTGAAAAATGGTCCAGATGACCCCGGCAACTAGCAAAGTATTCTTGTGGCCGTAAACTTCACCGATCCGACCGCCAACGAGGACGAATGTTCCTTGTGTTAGTCTGGGGCCAATTTTTTCTTTAGTTAGAAACCGTCAAACTGTGGTTGAGAGTGACGGGGTCAGAAGCTTACGGATAAGACCCAACAATCCAAACAGCGTCCTGGGGGGCCACCCCCAACTCCTGGGCAATATTTGCCGCCCCGGTCACACCGGCACCGTATGGCATCATCTGTGCGGAAGAGATGTGTTAAGAAAAAGATTACCGGATGGCCATCATGGTTTCTTCTTCCGTACCTGCACAAACTGGCAGAGAATGATGGAGAATGAGGCCAAAGCTCCCCTGTATCCCAGGTTTCGATCTTTTATAGCTCTGTCTTGGGCTTCAGCGTGGACGTCTGAGTCACTTTGGGCCGCCTCTGTGCTCTTGTGTGGTTCTTGCGCCGGAGCATCATGGTTTAATTCGTCTGCTCTTAGGGCCATATCCACAAACGTACGCCAAGGTAGAGCAGCGGGCGTCTTCAACAGAAAATAAATGGCAACAGAAGTCGTATGGGATCTAGAGTGTCTAGTGTCATGTCGAATCGTCACTAGCATTCGCTTCCGTCTGGTCCATATATATATCAACAGCGATTTCTGCTTTATAAGACTGCTTACACATGGGTAGGCGATCTATGATAGAACACGGTTTAGGAAATTATAAATGTTTGAAGATTTACCGAAATGGCCCCCCACTCCGAGAGATATTCCTGAATAAGAGGCAACCTGTGTTTTACACCGACACAGTACCCATATCATATTTGTCATATCTCAGCGTCGTTTATACGGAATGAGTTCGTATGATCGCATCTATGAGGCTATAAAGTATCCACAGTAGACTCGAGCAGATGGGCGAAAGCAAGGGAACTGGGGAGAGAATGCCATTGTCAGAGGAAATATTTGCAAATTATGGATACATGGGGAAGCATTCGAATTGATCTCGAGCCTAGACTTGTACGATTGGAGTGTCGAGAGTGTCAACAGCGCAGACCAATGATTGCCAGTCGGCCTCGCCTGTAGTGTGGTAGGTTCGCAGAATTGTGGAGGAGTGGAGTCGCAGCGCTAACATCGACTAACCAGACATACACAGTGTGAGCGAAAGTAGGAATTAGACGCAGGCATTATGCTAGACGTAGTAACAGCGTTATGCATAGGGGTCAGTTCGTTACTAAGCTAACACGGCCGGAACTGGGCCTACTGCGATTCCTTCAAGCCAGAATACCTCTGCTCAGTCTCCCTCTTTCGCCCGCAAATAGTTGCTTCAAATCGACTTTGCAGAGTCGGTCCATGCAAAATGCAATCACGGAAGCGATGCTGGAACTGCCGCGGCAAGTGTGCCTTTCAGAGCGTGATCGCCCCAATACGCCATTGCTGACTGGACGAGTAGAGCGCAAGGTAGCTTGCGACAGACTCTTGCCGGCTTGCACGACCTGCGTGAACCGCGGCGAAAACTGCGCCGGCTACGGGACGAAGCTGTCGTGGCCGGTTGAGAATGACCGGAGACGAGCGATGGTCAGCGAGCAGCACACCCCGTTCCCCGCGGCAGGCAAGCAACTGCATTTCATCACCACGGGGCACTGGGATGTGGAACTGTCCCAGAGACTGGCAGATACTAGACCAGATGGTTGGTTCATTTTCCATCCTTCTGGCGCGTTGGCTAATTGACGCGTCGACATAGAACTGTATACAGGCATATGGGCGATCGCTCCCCGCGTCCCAAGATCTCCTCGAGATATCCCTTTTGCCTTGCATGACATTGACCCCTTTCAATCTTCGCAGGGTACGTCTTGCTTCGTTGCTCTCCTCGTCCACCGATTAATAGCCGTGTAGGGCGGAATGCCATAGCCCAGGTTCTTACCGTTCAAGGCGACCCTTCGAATTCCAATCTCTATACCCTACTGGGCCAGATGACCTTGGAAAGCACCACTTCGGCAGCAATAGCGGTTCGCCATGCATTGACGACGTTGTCATTCCAGCTTCTTGGCATGAGCCACCGGGCGACTGAACATCGAGGTCAGGCGATGCGCGCACTGCAAACGACTATTGACAAGCCTCTGCCTCTTGATAGAGTGGAGGCTTTTCAAGCAATTGGTGCCAGCATGCTTCTGAATATCTGCGAGGTAAACTATTTCTCTACGACTTGGGCACGATGATCGCCGGCGATACGAGCGAGTACTTGCCACCAGAAAGAAAAATCCAGAAAGACATATCTAGCTTTGCTAGTACTATGCAATAGCCAATGCAGTTCGTAGGATTAACTAGGTGGTGGATTTTTTCTAATACTCTCTATACACAGACAATGGATTCCGGCGGTTCGCCATTGAGCTGGGCCGTGTTCTTCTGCGGCACCAAGAGGCTTACCAACCTGGTGCACGAGTCCGGTCAGAGCTACGACGGTGACACGGCACTTGTTATCGACTGGGTGTTCTACCATGACACAATGTACAAGTTTTCCATCCTGCATTGGTTGCAGAAACAGCACCAGCACATGTGGCTTGCGCAACAGCGCAAGATTATCTCCAAGGCGGAGACATCGCCTCTGCGGCAGATTGCATGTTCCTCGTTCCATCATCATTTTTTTTTGTGTCAGCTGACTAATGATTGCTTTACAGATACTCCCTTCCCTAGGCTGCTCATTGGAGATGCTCGATCTTTTATGTGGCATCTTCGACAACGTCGTAAGCCGAGACGACGAACAATTCCTCTCGCCCGAGCATCGAGCGCGACTACGAACATTGGAGCAGCGGTTGTGTACCATGACCCAGAGAGAGAGTATAATCACGGATGAAGAGTCAGAAACAAACAACGAAGGGCGACCCTCTCATGCGGCACTAGTTGCCGAGAGCTACCGCCTCGCTGCTCTTATTTACCTTGAGCGCGTTGCGCGCAATGCATCCCATAATGTTACCAAAGTCACAGTACTTGCCGAGAATGCGTTTGAACTTCTGTCGCGATTAGAATCCCTCGAGAGGCCTTGGCCACTCTTTGTTATAGCCCTGGAGGCGATGGACGAGGAGAAGCGACGCCTTGTGCTGGATGTACTAGACCAGGGTTCCGAGTATCGTGGCAAAGTAGGAAACATGGCAACGCTGCGGATGATGGTACAAGCTGCCTGGGCGCAACTGGACCTGGCAATAGGAGAAGAGCGCTTGAATATGCTTGAAGTGTATAACGCGGTGATCAGTGCAAATTGCATCCCGCCGTCGTTCACATGA
>FTLB01055825.1_pt1:2500-11276 | contig 11276 bp, 4 predicted proteins | sample 1658291 | NCBI WGS metagenome assembly FTLB01 (sample SAMEA3914812, study PRJEB12502) | metagenome | biome: forest; material: soil | place: Canada | collected 2011-07-07 | depth 0.1 m
ACAATAGTGATTCCGTAAGTAGTGGCGAGCGAAAGCGGAAGAGCCCAAACCCTGCCCGTTAAGGCGGTCAGGGGGTTGTAGGACCACATTTAGTTCCTGTTAACGAATCAGAATTACCTGGGAAGGTAAGCCAGAGAAGGTGAAAGCCCCGTATAAGTAAGTTAACAGAATGAGTGGTATCCTGAGTAAAGCGGGGTCGGAGACGCCCCGTTTGAAGCAGCCGGCACCATCCGGTAAGGCTAAATACTACTGAGAGACCGATAGTGAACCAGTACTGTGAAGGAAAGGTGAAAAGAACCTTGAATAAAGGAGTGAAATAGAACCTGAAACCATACGCTTACAAGCGGTCGGAGCCCTTTAGTGGGGTGACGGCGTGCCTTTTGCATAATGAGCCTACGAGTTGCTCCTCTTTGGCAAGGTTAAGTACTATAGGTACGGAGCCGGAGCGAAAGCGAGTCTGAATAGGGCGTATAGTCAGAGGGGGCAGACGCGAAACTTTGTGATCTACCCATGACCAGGTTGAAGGGTGGGTAACACCACCTGGAGGACCGAACTAATGAGCGTTGAAAAGCTCTTGGATGAGTTGTGGGTAGGGGTGAAAGGCTAATCAAACTGAGAAATAGCTCGTACTCCCCGAAATGCCTTTAGGGGCAGCCTCGAGGTTGAGTTTTAAAGAGGTAGAGCTACCAATTGGACTAGGGGGTGTCACAACCTACCAAATCCAGATGAACTCCGAATGCTTTAAAATATACTCGGGAGTGAGGGCTGGGGTGCTAAGGTCACAGTCCGAAAGGGAAAGAACCCGGATCAACAGCTAAGGTCCCAAAATCTACTCTAAGTTGAACTAAGGTAGTCCAGCTGCAGAGACAGCCAGGAGGTTTGCTTGGAAGCAGCAATTCCTTTAAAGAGTGCGTAACAGCTCACTGGTCGAGCGGCAGGGCATCGATAATAAACGGGCATCAAGAGTAGTACCGAAGCTATGAATGTAGAAATACGTGGTAGGGGAGCATTCTATTCAGCGGCGAAGGTAGGCTGTAAGGCCTGCTGGAGCGAATAGAAAAGCAAATGTAGGCATAAGTAACGATAAAACAGGTGAGAAACCTGTTCGCCGATAGACTAAGGTTTCCTGATCAACGTTAATCGGATCAGGGTTAGTCGGGGCCTAAGGAAAAGCCGAAAGGCGTATTCGATGGACATCAGGTTAATAATCCTGAACCGGCATTATAAAGTGATGGGGAGACGGAGTAGTGACACATCTGCGCACTGACGGAATAGTGCGTTAAAGCCAGTAGGTATAGAGAGGGTAGGTAAATCCGCCCACTTTGCTGAAAGGCGATAGTACCGAGCGGCTTCGGCCAATCGGATAATGATGGTAAACAGACTTCCAAGAAAATCCTCTAAGCGTTTATTATAATGCTGCCCGTACCGCAAACCGACACAGGTAGTCAAGGAGAGAATCCTAAGGCGCTCGAGTGAATCACGGCTAAGGAACTCGGCAAATTAACCCTGTAACTTCGGGAAAAGGGGTGCCCCGAGCAATCGGGGCCGCAGCGAAACGGCCCAGGCGACTGTTTAACAAAAACACATGGCTTTGCGAAATCGAAAGATGAAGTATAAGGCCTGACACCTGCCCGGTGCTGGAAGGTTAAGGGGGGATGTTAGCCGCAAGGCGAAGCATTGAACTGAAGCCCCAGTAAACGGCGGCCGTAACTATAACGGTCCTAAGGTAGCGAAATTCCTTGTCGGGTAAGTTCCGACCTGCACGAATGGTGTAACGATCTGGGCGCTGTCTCAGCCGTGAGCTCGGTGAAATTGTAGTAGCGGTGAAGATGCCGCTTACCCGCAACGGGACGGAAAGACCCCATGAACCTTCACTATAGCTTTACATTGACTTTGGGTAAGTGATGTGTAGGATAGGTGGGAGGCTTCGATCCCTGGCCGCCAGGTCAGGGTTAGCCAACGGTGAAATACCACCCTTCACTTATCTGGAGTCTAATCCTAACAAGGAGACATTGTATGGTGGGTAGTTTGACTGGGGTGGTCGCCTCCAAAAGAGTAACGGAGGCTTTCAAAGGTACCCTCAGCACGCTTGGTAACCGTGCGCGGAGCGCAATAGCAAAAGGGTGCTTGACTGTGAGGCCGACAAGCCGATCAGGAACGAAAGTTGGATATAGTGATCCGGTGGTTCCGCATGGAAGGGCCATCGCTCAAAGGATAAAAGGTACTCTGGGGATAACAGGCTGATCTCCCCCAAGAGCTCACATCGACGGGGAGGTTTGGCACCTCGATGTCGGCTCGTCACATCCTGGGGCTGGAGAAGGTCCCAAGGGTTCGGCTGTTCGCCGATTAAAGTGGCACGCGAGCTGGGTTCAGAACGTCGTGAGACAGTTCGGTCCCTATCTGTTGTGGGCGTAAGAAGCTTGAGAGGACCTGACCTTAGTACGAGAGGACCGGGTTGGACGAACCTCTGGTATGTCTGTTGTGGCGCCAGCTGCAGTGCAGAGTAGCCATGTTCGGTAGAGATAAGCGCTGAAAGCATCTAAGTGCGAAACTCACCTCAAGATGAGGCTTCTATACAAGGGTCGTCAGAGACTATGACGTCGATAGGCTGCAGGTGTAAAGACAGTAATGTCAAAGCTGAGCAGTACTAATTACCCGGAAACTTTCTTGTCTCACATTCAAGTGTATTTGTTTATTCTGCAGTATGTTTTTTATTATTGAGTAGAAAGCTAAAGACAGTGTACTTTAAGTTTATACTAAAAGCCTTTAATGGTGATTATAGCGCGGGTGTTCACCTCTTCCCATTCCGAACAGAGAAGTTAAGCCCCGTAGCGCTGATGGTACTGCGATAAAACGCGGGAGAGTAGGTAGTCGCCAGTTTTATTATCAAAGACCTTGTTCCTAAAGAATGGGGTCTTTTGCTTTTTATACCTTCCCCCTATAACATCCCACAACTAAGACAAAAAAAACCGGGCTGCCCCGGCTTCTGGTTATTGTGCTTTAACCTTATAATATTTACTACCCAGCTACTACCTCTGTAAATGCAGAAGCGTCGAAATAGATGTTTGCCGTTTCCTGCAACTCTGCGGCAGTAATGTTTTTTATGCTTTCCAGGTAATTGACATAGAAGCTATAGTCTAGTTTATTGAAATAAATAGTTTTAAACTTGTCTCCCAAAGCAAATGGTGTGGTAAGTGAATTAAGGAATGATCCTAGTAAATAGTTTTTTACAGTAGTTAGCTCATTTTCTTCTACTGGTACATTCTTTAAAAGGTCTATTTCTTTGTGTATTTCCTTTATTGTTTCTTCGGCAAACTCTTTCTTTACGTCTGTACCTATAGTAAAGTATCCAGCATTCTCAAGGTTTACAAGGCTTGCGCTTATACCATACGTTAATCCCTTGTCTTCACGAATATTCTTCATTAAGCGCGAGCCAAAATAGCCGCCTAAAATTTCTATAAGCAGATTGGCTTTAAAGTAATCAGGGTGCTGAAGGGGAAACATTAGCCTGCCTATTCTTATAGATGCTTGCACAGTACTTTCTTTTTGTATATCCTTTCGGCCGAGAAAAGGAGAGGTGTTAGTAGTAACTATACCTGGAGTGTTACTACCCCATGAGGCGCTACCAAAAGAATCATTTAATATTTCATAAAAATCTTCAGTTCCGCTACCGCAAACCAGAATGGCGCAATTCTTGGAATTAAAATAGTTGCTATAGTACGAAGATGTTTTCTGAAGATTAATGGCATCTATAGATTCCTCTGAAATGACTCTACCATAAGGATGAGCTTTCCCAAAAAGATATTCTTTGAAATTGGAAGAGGCCAGATAGCTTGTTTTTTGCAGATTAATCTTTAGATTTTGTTTGGTAATATTCTTAAGATTAAGAAATTCTTTTTCTGGAAAAGCTGGTTTTGTTATTATTTCTTTTAAAACAGGTAGTAGGTTAGTTAGGTGCTTTGATAGTACATATACTGCTACCGAAACCCTGTCCATGCCCTGATTTATTTCGAGGAATCCACCGTAGAAGGCAATTTTCTCTTCAATAGCGCTGCCTGTGTAGTTTTCACTTCCTTCTCTTAGCATTTTAGAAGTAAATAATGAAAGCCCTGCTTCATTCTCATAGTAGTTGCCTGCTTTGAAAATAAATTCAATCCTTATCACAGGAGACTCTCCTGACTTTAATAAAAAGAAAGGTATACCGTTACTTAAATTGGCAGATTGTGGTTTGGTTATTTCTACCGTTGCCGGAGTGTTAAATTCCGGGGCAATAGCTCGGTTTACTATCATAATTACTCGATAACAGATTCTTGTTTTTTGCCTTGCATGTTTATGTGCAAAGTAAAACGGAGTGTTTCTGCAAGGGGATTGTTTAGCACTATAGGAATCAGGTAAGCCACGTCAAGTCCAAAGTAAGTATATCTTAGTCCGAAGCCTAAGGTAAAGTACTTTCTGTCTCCTGTGTTTTTATTCTCGTAAAACACACCTGCTCTTGCAGCAAAAAGGTCATTGTACCAATATTCTGTAGCTGCAGACCACATAATTTCTTGTAATTCTTCTTTAAGTCCTCCCGGGTCCTTTGTAAAAGAACCTGTTATTCCGTTTACTAGGCCGGTAGTGGCTGGGTTTTGTCCTTTAGCAATAGAAGAGTCCTGTGAATTGGAACCAACATAATAAACTGGCGGCGCTGGCACCATTAATTTGTTCGCATCTACAGTAAAAGTAAATTTATTGTAGGGGTCTATTTCTGTGGTAAAGGCTGTTCCTACACGCAAGTTTGTCGGGATAGGGCTTCTGTGGTTTATGTCTGAATAAGATACTTTAGGCCCAACATTAGAAATATTAACCCCCCAAGACCAGTTGTACTTTTTGAAACTGCCAGGTATTGTTATGTCTTTTGTATGGTATATACCCAAGTCGACTGCTGCGGTATTGGCAGATTTAACATTGCCCAAGTCGGTATTAGTAGATGAGCCCGTAAGGTTTGAGTGAATAAACTTAAGCCCTGCGCCTACGCTAAAATATTCACTTAATTTTCTGGAGTAATTTCCGCCAAAGGCAAATTCCTGCGGGTTAAATTTGTTAAGATTATTACCGTTAGCATCCGTAAACTGAATGCTGCCCATGTTAAAATACATTAGGCTAAAAGCAAGCGCCTCTTCTTTTCTAAGCTTAGTATAACCGGTTAAGTAATTTAAAGACATATCGGGCACAAGCTTTCTAAGCCAGGGATTATAGGAAAGCGAACCGCCGTATTGGTTTTTAAGAAAAGCTAATTTTGCGGAGTTCCAATAAGTAGCATTCGCGTCTGGAGAAGTTGCCACGCCTGCATCGCCCATAGCGCCTGCGCGGGCGTCTGGAGTAATGGTAAGGGAAGGAATGGCTGTAACTATAGCTTCATTGCTTTGCTGGCCTATGATATTTGAGCCGGTATGCCCTACTGTTTGCGCATTGGAAAGTGAGCAGCAAAAAATGAAAATACATAGACAAGCAATAATTTTTTTCATAACAATAACCATAAGATTCAAATATACTTCATTAATATTAATTTAAAATAACCAATTTCTGATATTTGAAAGTATCAGATCCGTCTCTTAGAGAACGGGCTTTAAGTTTGTAAACATACACTCCTTTCCCAAGCTTGTCTCCATAATCATCTCTGCCATTCCATTCTGTAGTGGCTATATGTGCGGTGCTGGAAGATATTCTTTCATCAATGGAGTGAATAAGCTGGCCAGATGCAGTGTATATTTGTATCAACACTTCCAGGTCGTCCCCTTCCCTGTTTTGGTCAAAATGAAAGGTAGTAGAAGTTGAAAAAGGGTTTGGATAGTTAAGAACGTTTTGCACAGCAAGATTTGCGCTGCTTGTAACTTCAAACTCTATAGTTACTACAGCAGAGTTGTCATAAGTATCCCATGCCGTTAATTGTATGGTATGCATGCCAGGCGATAAGCCATTTATGGGAAAACTTATGGTTCCGGCAGTATAGCTGTCTTTATTTGCTATGTAGTAACTATTAAGGTTTAATACACTTTCTGTGTTTCCATCCAGAACAGCTGTAATTCCATGGCCAATGCCTTCATCCGATACATTTATCCCATTGGCATCAGTTAAATGGGCAATAAGCACGGTGTTAGAGCCTGTTAACCCCCCGTTCACAAAGGTAGAATCCTGCATGTAAAGTTTTACAGTAGGAGGAGTAATATCCACCGGAGGATTGGCAATGCTGCCTCCTATAACAATACTGGTATCTATGCCGTTTGCGTCTATGGGGGTTATACCCGGAGTTGCAGTTTCTTCGGCGTAAAGGCTTATTTTTCCATAACCATAATTATAAGCAATGTCCTTAGGAACAACAAATGAAAGAGTAAAAGCTCCATTTTTTACTGTTGCAGAGCCCTCGTAAAGTAAATTATTCCAGCTATAAAAGTCTTGTATACTATTAACAACTTCTGAAGGTTTATCATACATAGTTATGTACAAAGTTCCATTAAAGTTGTTCTGTAAACTGCTGTCTATAGGGCTTCTTATTACTCCAGATATGGTTAATTTTTCCAATGCATTAATGGTATCAGGGACAGAAGGAGTAACGGCTACATTATTTATTTTAGTTATATATATCTGATCTTTAGGGTAGGCAAGTGTTAGAGAAGGGTCTCCTAATAAAGCATAATTTCTATTGTTTATTTGTGTGCTTGCCACATATTCATTTTTTGCGGCTTTCATAACATCCCCCAAGGCAGGCATACTTTTGTTTATAGACGTAAAAACATTTTGAGTAAATCCCCTATTTAATAAATTATTATAAGATTCGTCTACAGGGCGGGTAGATGAAAGGGAGCCAATGCTTCCTCCCTGACCTGATAACAGCAAGGTTTCCGAACCAGAATCAACAGTGGGGTCATCATATACGCCAAAGTCGCATGTGGCAGTTACAAAAAAAGGAAGCTCATTTAAGTTTGTCCATTGGCTAATCATCGCAGTGGTTAATATATCCTGCTGTGCCCAAACCGTTTGCCCTCCATGCCCCAGGTAATCTATAATAAGCGCTCCTTTCCCAATTTCTTCTTCTATAGCAGTATTCATATCTGGGCATGTAGTGCCATCAGGAGTAGAAACCAAAGGATAAGCAGCCATATATAATTTGTCAATATTGTAATTGGATGGTATATATGGTATAACATTCGTTTCGGCATCGTTAATAAATGGAATGCTGTTTGTAGGGTCTATGCCAGTTACAATAGCTATCTGGTTCCTCCATTTGCCTAAACAATTGGTATTAGTTACATAATTGGAAATTTTATTAATTATAGCATCTGCTTCAGCGCTTGTTTTTACAGGGAATCTGCCTACTCCAAGATCAATAAAGGGGTTGTCGCTACCATTTTCGGCCCATGTGCCTTCACCTGGGTCCAGTATAGCATAATAATCATCAGAAGAAAAAGTAGCGGTAGGCGATAGCGACTCAATGGATTCATATACAGGAACAATATTAGTATTATTACTTACTCTGTTTTTATAGTCGTATGAACAGTCGCCAAATAATAGTAAATATTTTAAATTATTACTTTTGGTATAAAGCATTCTTAAAAAATCTCTTATTGCAGTAATATCCTGCGCTCCGGAAGAGAATTCATTATATATTTCCTCCAGGTAGTACACGCTTGTGGAAATTCCTTGGTCAGTTTTAAAAGTCTGAAATTTTGCAGCTTCGTTTGTAAAAGCATTGGTAGTAATAATGGCCAGCGTTGGGAATGTAGTTATACCATGTAAATTCTGATTTCCTACAGTTCCTACAAAAGAAGGGTTACTGAATGAAGTACCTTGAAAGACTACATATTCTTTGGCTTTGCTAGTATTAGCTGTAAATACTGCCTGATTGTTACCCGCAAGGGTAAAAGGCTGATTCTGCGGATTGATAGGAGTTGTAACATCCCAGACACTTACAGTATTGTCAGAGACATTGTTAACAGTAAAGGTAGATAAACCGGAACTTTGGGCGGCGCAGCGAAAGTTGTTTTGAGGCTTATAAAGCTCTATTGTCCTTTCAATATTTAGCTCTATGTAATCTAAATACCCAAGGGCGCTTGGGTTGCCTTGCTGGTTGTAAGTAAGTCCAACAGTAAAAGTAGGAGTATTGCTATTCAAAGAGCTAAGAGTAAAAGAGTTAATTCTTTGACTACCCGCAACTGAGTAGGTTGCCGTAGGTACATTAGGAAGCGAGATAGTCCCAACTATCGTTCCACCTACAGATACCTCAAACTCGGTGGTCACTGCTGTAGAACTTGGTAAGCTTGCTACCACATTAACCCTTATTTTGTTGGAACTGGATTGCACCAATCCATAAAAAGTATAGGCTGGCAGGGTAACACTAGTAGTTGTTTCATTAAAAGTCTCGCCCAACCATTGCCTTCCAGAATGCAAAAGATTTACTTGGTCTGTTTCATGCAAAGCATAATCTGTATAGGTAGTAATGGAGTTTGGGGCGCCGGATGGAGGGTTTGGGACTGAGCTTATCCTTAGGCCCTGGTTCCCGCCGTAGGTAAGGAAGTAAAAAGTAGAGTCTGAATAAATGTTTTTTGTATGCGTATAAGTTCCATTGCTGTTGTATGCCCAAGTATCTGGCCCGGTTCCATAAAAAAGAATATAATCCCCAGGGTCAAAGCTAGAGTTACCAGACCCATTGTAAACATAAATGGGGTTTTCCTGTATGTCGTCGTATCTAAAAGCCGTATCATTCTGAGGAAGCATTCCACCGCCATTACCCAGCAAA
>FTLB01002585.1_pt2 | contig 11265 bp, 10 predicted proteins | sample 1658291 | NCBI WGS metagenome assembly FTLB01 (sample SAMEA3914812, study PRJEB12502) | metagenome | biome: forest; material: soil | place: Canada | collected 2011-07-07 | depth 0.1 m
CACCTTCTGGGCCAATAACCTCCAAGAAGCTTAGCTACACAAATAATGACTTGTTCCAAGCGGTGACCCTTTCCGTATGCGACGTATGCGCGTAGTACTCGCATGCCCTTCTGAAGGCAACGAACAATTTGTGCAAGCAGCTTGCCACTTCCGACAGGCAAAGTCATCTAGTATGGAAGATTTTTCATGTTCCTTAGTATTTTCACCCAGTTGCCACTAAGTATTTCTCCTGGGACAAGTGAAACGGGGGTGATTACTGAAATAGGGAAGTAACTAAATTAGCTAGTCTATGTCTTGCGTGGATTTCTCCCAAGTGTTTCACGTGACTTGGAATTTTACCCCCTAATCGTCACGACTCGGACGGTTCGTTACTAACAGCTCGGCGACTTTTGAGCTGCTACGTCGACTCAGTCTCCGCGCTTCGGCATCGGTGATCCGTTCGCAATTCCTTGCCACGTTCTACCAAAATTTGTGGCTACCTACGGTTTGTCTGGATAACACCGCTGACTTGCTCACACCCCCGAGATCTGAGTGGTACCGCTTAGGCTGGTACGGCAAGTCGACCCCTGACGCGATTCAGAGAAGATGGTACTAGTCTGAGCGTGAGGTTTTCCCTATTTGTGGATCATTGAGTCAATTAATCTGTAGACTATCTATCGAAATGGTTGATGTATCTCGTAGAAGCAACTCCGCACTTGCGAGGACCGGAAGGCCCCAGGTTGGAGCTTGTACGCCGGAGTCCCCGTGCTTTTGATGTGGAAGAGCAAAAGTCACAAGCAGAGTTCGAGCAGTTAACCTAGGATTGTCACACGACTACCACAGTCGATAGGCCATACATACTGCATGGTATAGCTACGATTGCCTTGATTTAGACATATGCCAACGCAACCTCGGGTTCGATGATAAATTAGATCTGGTCATTCATACACGTAATTGCAAATAATATTATGTGACCGGTAGCTGGTAGTAATCTGCCGTAATAAGCCTCGAGTTCTGAATAAGCCACATGTGGCAGCAAGTATGAGACTTTGAATGATCTCAGGAATCCCCCACTGAATTCTGCCATTCTTCTTTAATCTGTCCCAAAAGATCCTTTTGCGTCAGCACATCCACAGCCGCGCCGGCTAGCGCTTTGGCCACTCTCAGCGACCTTTTGAAGGCTTCCATAGTCCCCGCCGCCTCCGCGAATTCGGGATTATGCGGTCCGTATCCATTCGGCCCAGGGGGGATGGAGAATGAAGGACTTAGGCTAGGCATGGCGTAACTGATGTCGCCCTGGTCTGTACTCGCTAAGCTTGTTCCTTGAGCCATATCCATGGCCGGATTCGTGGGTATCAGCTGCGGAGGATCCAGCGCATTAAAATATTCAGTGTACCGTGCTCCCAGCGTACGGTTTGGAACATGGTCGGCATATGCACCGATGTTGGTTATCTTTAGCTCTGCACCAGAGGCTGTAGAGCCTGCCAGGAAGCACGCCTCGACCTTCTTGCGCAGTTCAGCAAGGCGTGTCTGCGTTTCCGCCCGCACAACGAAGATGCCGGCGGCATATCCGTGGATGATATTTGGAGCCACACCACCATCGGTAATGTGCCCTTGAATTACATCGCTGGGCATTGTCTGCTGACGTAGCACTGCGATCGCATTGTAAGCCGTGATCAGCCCGTCTAACGCATTGACCCCCAGCCACGGTGATGCTGCGGCATGAGCTTCTCGTCCGAAATATTCAACTTTAAATCGTACATAGGCCGTTGTTCTCATCAGTGAAGCATCTTTGCCAACCCCAGGATGTGAGATGAGATTGATGTCAACCTTGTTGTCTTTGTACGCCCCAGCTTTGAGCAGCCGAATCTTTCCGCCACCGCCTGATTAAGAGACATGTAAGACAATGGTGGCTTTATTTTAAGGGGAACAAAAGAGGTCATACCTTCCTCTGCCGGAGTACCAAACACAACTACCTTTCCTCCAATTTCGCGCTGTTTCATGACCTTGCTCGTCGCTATAGCACCGGCAATTGAAGCGCTTGCGATCAAGTTGTGGCCACAGGCATGGCCAATGCCCGGAAGTGCATCTGCACGAGATGTTAGCATTAGCCAGCTCACAACGCGTATGGAATGCAAGTAAAAGTACCCATTTCGACGTTAAACGACACGACTGGGCCACTTTTGCCGCTATCATAGGTCGCCACCCATGCTGTCGCCATCCCATACGCTGATGGTTGAACTGTCCAGCATTGCTGGCTCATAAAGTCGATTAGAGTTGAGTGAGCAATGAATTCCTCGTAGCCCAACTCTGGGTTATCGTGGATTTTCTTGTTGACAAGCCATAGCTCGTCAGCGATGTCGTCAACGGCTCTGCTAATCGACTGAAGGTGGGAAGAACTCGTCAGACGGGGAACTTCTTCCCTATCAACGATCACAAAATCCTCTAATGTGTCAGATGCCATAGTTATCAGCTGAAAAATACGAGCCTTGTCGTTGTCGATGAGGGGATAACGTCTGTGGTGGGCTGTACCCATTTCCCCGCGATTCAAGGTACCCTCGTCGAAACTCGGTGAGTTCCGGCCGGAGTACCAGTGGCCCACCGGCCTTATCGTTTCCCCAGCCGTACTCCATACACGCTCCCCTCTTTCCCCCTTCCTTTCACTTGCAAGGGCGACTTCCAGTCTCTATCGAGTATTATTCCTTTTTGATCCACCCCCGCCTTTAATATTTTTCGGTGTAGATTTGCGAACCAGAGTATCGGACGAGATCAGCCTGGAATCCATGCGGATCTGATACCGTCTGGTTACGCCTCTCTGATGGAAGATACTCATGCCACTTGAATGGGGACTCAGTCTGAACTTTTATCCTAAAAAATAGCTATAGAATTTTCTCCTGCGGTATAATCGACTTCATAAAACCCGCCAGAAGGTAGTATACGAGACAAGTTGGCCAAACTGGTGTCAATTCCCGCCCCCTCGCTCTCATAACTAGGAAAGTAGCATGGCATGGGTGGCTATAGACTGCGGAGACTGCTGAAAGGGACGTGTATGATGATGCCAAAATTCCACGTCGCCGGAAGCGGAAGCTTTATTATTATCATCATTACTTACTACTAACCAGTACATGGCGCAATGTTCCATTTGACTGCTGTTGACTTCCAATGAAACATACGACTTAGAAGCACACATTACCGCCCATGTATGGAAAGAGCCTCTGTGTTGTTAATGGTCACTCGCTCTTCTCTTCATAGGGCTACCCCGACTCCCGAACCTTTGGGTTCGTGACTAATACGACGAGAATTTACCCTGGATGCGATGGATCTATTTTTTTTAACTCTAATTATCTAGAGTCACACTTTTTCTTGTATGATGGCTGCAATTCTTCTCCAGCCGTATGCGCCTCCGGTATTCTGCGCCTCCCGTCGCCATTTCACTCTCGGCAACGGCCGGCGGCTGACTGATATTGGTAGCACATGCGTCCATGATTCTGTTTGGGCTCCGAGGCTATGCGAGCGTCAATTCTACGGTGGCCCATGAGCCATACGCTAGTATGGCGGAGCTGTAGAATTTTTCTTCCTGGGTACCCGAATGGTCGGCGTTCAAAGAACAAAGGATTAGCAGGTCACGGTGTACGCAAATGGCGTAAGGCCCTGTATCCATCTGCTAAAACAAGCAGCTAAAGTACTTTAGATACCTATGGTACCTATTCGGCACATCGGATTAACTCCGGCCTCATCCTCCCAGCAAGTCACTTGCTCTCCAGTGGACGTTTTTAGGATTTTAGATCAGGAGAAGGTGAAAAATGGGCCACAACACATTGCCACAGAAAATCGGGCAAGTTCACCGATCCTCACCGAGGATCCGCCGACGTCGGACCCCGCAAAAAGTTGTCCACCAGAAAACCCTTCCTGCTGGCGTCAAGCTTTAGCGCTTACAATGACGTGTTTCAGGGGCCAAGGCGAACGCCTCAGGCGTTTTCTGGAACCTTCGGCCCCAGATCGATCCCCCTATACCCCTATACACCCCCTATACCCCAACGAACCTCAGGGAGTCCGACCTCCAGGCTAGAACTGTTCTGCTCACAAGTGCGATGGATCACGGCCAAGCGGGTGTTTCAGCGAGGGACACACCTCTTTCCTGGGCCACCAGCGTAGTGTGCATCCTACGGTGTTCGCTCATGAGTCCATGCAAGAGGAGCATACAATGTTCAGTGCCTGAGGTTTCCTACTGTTTGTCTCCCCTTGCTATTGTAACTCCATTGTAGTTTCACTCTCGGGGACCCCATGGAAAATGTGAAGAGGCAATAAATCGTCCTATACTGATAGCGTCGGGTGAGATGTACCCTTCGCACACCCCTATGTTGCTTGCCATCGGTGTATTGCAATCGGGGATTTTCCTAAGCCCCACTCTGCGCCCGGCAGTTTGCTCTTCACATGCAGACCATTGAAATTTTCACCGCCTGAAGTAGGGTTAGGGTCCGAGTTCGAAATACTTGCTTGGTACCTCAGCTTAGCTTAGCCCCCATCCCTCAATGCGCCGCGATCCTGGTACATTGAAGCGCGTCGCTACTTTGGTGACCTTTTGGCACCTCCATGGTAGGCCGAGTTGACAATGAGCATCGCTAGCAGCTCACCTGACCAACGACACCTTCGTCTACTAGGAGCGGCAACTCAAGCTAATGAATCGCGAATACGCGATATCCTTGCAGAAGAGGAAAACTGGAGCTCCCAAGCCGACCGCGACGCGTTACGACATGCGCTCCAACGAATTGCCGGCCGCCGTGGCCTCGGTCTCGTCCGCCTGCTTCTCGAATACGGCGCCGACCCGAATGCGACACGCGATAACGAAACACCGGCCCTGACAAAGGCGGCGGAGGCGGGGCACACGGACTCGGTCCTGGAACTTTTGACCCACGGCGCAGACCCCAACTGGCGCAATCGCAACGGCCATACTGCATTGTTTACGGCTTGCAACCGAGGACACGGCGATATCGTCAATGCTCTGTTATCCTCCGGGGCCGATGCCAATGTACGCGATAAGGAACGGCGGACGCCGTTGTTATGCCTTGCATCGGCCAAGCTCGTCCAGTCGAGATGGCGGCCAGATATCATCCGTTCTCTGGCCACGTACGGGGCCGACCTCGAAGCTACCGACCAAACCGGCCGCACGGCCTTGCTCTGGGCCGCCATGAACGGCAACTTTTCTCTGGTCGAGACTCTCGTAAATGGCGAGCTCGGCAGAAAGGCAAACATTGAGGCGGCGAACAATCGTGGAAAGACTGCGCTGCACCTGTCAGCGGACAACAATCATGAAGAGACGGTGAAAGTTCTTCTGCTGCACGGTGCCAACACAAATGCGATCAGTGACGGTGACTGGACACCGCTTCATAACGCAGCTCAGAATGGCCACCTAGCCGTGGGTGCTCTACTGCTCAAAGCTGGTGCCGATGTGAATGCCAGGCTCTCGAACGGGATGACACCTCTCCACTGGGCGGCTTGCAATGGCCACGAAGAAATTGTCGAGCTTCTTCTGACCGACCCAAGAACCGACTTGGCTATTAGGGATAGTTTCGATAGAACGCCGATGTTATGTGCCGCCGAGAAATATCACAAGGAGATCGCGCAGATGCTTTCACCGGCACGAGCCGCAGACCGGTTGACACCTCTGGCTCGCCAAGCCTGCGAGTCGTTTGAAGCAACGATTGTAGACTTTGGCAATTTTCGTGAAGGCAAGAAACAGCTCGTCTTCAAGCACACGGTATATGACGTCTTGTATGGTTGGGACGAGGAAGCGAACAAGCCGACGATCCCGACCTTGGCAAAAAACATCAAGTACCAACCTGCTTTCCGCTGGATTCATCTACCGGCAAACAATGTTAGTCTCATCCTTCACATCTCAGATATGCGCACATCGGACTGATACCATCTAGATTGCTTGGGTCGAGGTAAGGCACATCCCGCGCCTAGTCTGGTTCTGCCAGGCGCCGGCCGCATTCCTGCCATACTAAACTATGCCTAGACACTCCTGGCGAAAACTTTCATCGAAGGCGGCGCTCGAGACCTAGATGCTTTTAAGGCTCTTGAGAAGTCGTTCGATCAAGAGCACCGCGGACCCTTGACACACGCTCATTTTATGAGGCCATATTTCCAGCGCATATCTGCCCCTCACACACAGCCTTCAGACGATGTTGTTTCCGAGGATGCACAACACCCTGCAGAGAGCAACCCGATCATTCGCACCACCATTCCGGAGACAGCATCCATCTCTACCTCGAGCCAAACCGCTTCCATCGTCGAAAATGAGAAGCCACGAGCCGAATCCAAGAAGAAAGGCAAAGCTGAGCAAATCGCAGAACGACACCCAACTCGACCACGACGATCAAAACCCCCGGCCAGCAATCCTCCGCCTCTCAAGGAACAGAAAACATCAAATCTTCCACGGGAAACATCTAAGGCGTCAGTCCTATCAAGCAAGATGGTTTTGTTTGTACGTTGCACCTCCACTTATCCACCCTTTTCTGTATACTAAGATCCTAAGATGCCATTTCTTCACTACGAATCCGACGAAAGGCGAAGGAAGATGAGCGGTGCCATCAGGGCTGCTAAAGAGAGAGTGGTTCCAGAGGAGAAAGCTTCTGCCGACGTGCTGCTTCTTCATGCCTATCTGAGGAACCATCAGCTACACCCGAGAAGAACGCTTGACCAGTTCTTTTACCATGGAATCGATACCTCTGAGAGAGACACAGATCAAGTGGTCTACCGGTTCTCCAAAAAGCACCACCGAACGACCAAGGTATTTATGATCGTCTCGTTAGGAAACCCTAGTAACAAATAACTAACCCTAACCCTAAACCTAAGATATTCATGGTCGATACGTTATGGTTGTTTGTTGTTGGCAAAGGTGCCTTGATTATCCCTTCTCCCTCTCTCTCTCTCTCTAATTTCTACCACAGGCTGACATGGCACAATATAGATTTAATATTGACGAGCTTCCCACAGCGATGGAACGTCCAGAAACAGGACCCACTAAATATGCTGGACGGGATAATTGAGGAGACTAATGCGAAAACACGACCGCCGATTCAGTCAGCCTACGACCTCGCGATGCTGATTACAAGCCGATGCTCTGGGATGTTCGACCGTCACCGCCTGGGCGACGAAGAGTATCAGTTTCTAGACATATTCGAGAGTTCCATAGGAACTGTGACCAACCGTGAGAGTCAGCTCTTCCGACGCTTCAACCGGGCGTCTGCCCTTTCCGCACAGTGGCTGCAACATAATCGGCGGGACGAGCGCAGATCTTCCGCAGGTGGCAGCGATGCCATCTTTCCTGATGCTCTTCTCGACATTGGCGTGGAGACGTCACTTTTAGCTGAGATCAAGGACATACGAGATGAACTCAATATTATCGCTGTGATTCTCGAATCACAAATGACGCTCCTCTTGGGCTTTGAGAGTGGAATAACTGAGGAGCTTCGGCTAGAAGGATCACGAAGAACAACAGAAACTGTCATCGGGGAGATCAGGAAACGGTCTCGGGAGCAAAAGCGAGTCCTTGAAGTGCACCAAAAGGACATCGACAGAATGGACCGACAAGCCGAAAGTATCTACATGAGCCTGACCCATCTCCTGGATCTAAAACAAAAGCATTCCAATGCGCTCGAGGCCCGGTTTGCAAGGGACCACGCCGTCATCGCCGCACGACAAGGGCAGACTATCATGGTTTTCACCATAGTCACAATTATTTTTCTGCCGATGTCCTTCATTGCCGCCTTCTTTGCCATCAACTTCGCAGACTGGAATAACACATTAACAGTGGGCTACGTAGCAAAGTATACGTTTGGCATAGGTTTGGGCATCTCCATCCCGCTTGTTGTGATGGCCTTTACGGTCCGCGACATATTCAACACGGTGGGAAATATGATGGCCTCCGCGAAAGCTTCGCTATCCAATCGTCGCAAGCGTCCTGCCGAAGCGCCAGACAGCTCAGACGACGACTCACCAGCACCTACTGCCACTCATCATACACACTACAATCGCCATTCGAGCTCGGGGCAAAACCCATTGAGAGCGAAAACACCCGATGCTGGAGATCTCTCCCCTCGCAGTCTTGATTATATTCAGATGCGGCCCGGAGTTTCGCCGCTACGCTTGTCGCAAGAGAGACGTTTAAGTACTGGCGCTCCAGCAGGGGTTTTGTGGGCCAGAACAAGTTACGATCGCCGGCGAGGCAAAACCAGCGACGATCTTGAGAGAGGGAGGCAAAGTCTCTCTCGAGGGTTTTAAGCTAGATCTCCCGATATGATACCACATTTGCAGTTGCATGAGGTCCGTCTCTCTACGTGCCAACTCGGACCTATCTAGACTTAAATTCAGTTTAATCAGTTAAATTCGCCGCAACACCCCATTACGATTCATTGCATACAGTAGGTAGTGAATGTTCGGTGCTCGCTAAAATTTGCTATCCCAGTGCTTTATAGCCAAGAGCCTTATCTATAAGTCCATGACTGGCAAATTAACTTGCACCTTGTGAGGGCTGTTGTATGTTTCTCTCCTCTACCATATACCATCGTCTCTTATATTTCATAAAACAGCTTTCAGTTTGGCATGAGTTGTGCGGTTTAAATAATGGTTGAAAGGGATAAGATCTGGTCATTCAATTTCTGATTCGAGGTTGAAGGACTGCAGACACCAGGGGATAGTAAAGCGATTTCACATCGTGTGCTCCAATGTGGCACCTCACAATTGGTACACAAACAACGCCTGGTCAAATCTTTCCCCCTTTATATCAGGGGATATTTGGTTTGCTCATAGCTTCGCTGTTTTTGGACGATGCAGGACTTCCGTTGCGGTATCTTTAAAGCAGTACTAAACATGATGAAGCTCAGAGCGATCCATCGCACTTCTGTCCAAGATGAGTGTCTAGTTTCTAGCTCCCGTGGCAGTTTCTTCCGTATCAATTCCCGCGACATTCATTGTGTTGGAAGAGAGTTGTGTTGGAAACGTCCAGCCCGTAAGTAATATTCAACCCGCTCGCAAGAACCCATCCTGCAGTATATGGACCACATGCACCCGTAATTGGGGTTACACAAGTTTTGTTTGCTTCTTTCGGGAAATCCCCAGGATTCCCGCCGTTTCCATAGCTGCACAAAAATGCCACCACTGACCCATGCTGCCGGAAGAGATTTTTATGGGAGGGCAGCGGCCCGGTACCGCAGAGTTTCTCTAGCTCCGCCTTCGCCGCGTCGAAGTCGCCGTGGTTAAGAATCTTAGATCCGCAGCCAATATCGGCAACTGCGTTGACGTCCCTTGCACCCGCATCTTGGCCCGTAATAGGTATGATGCTTGCCTGGGCAACACCGACGGTAAAAAGTATGGCAATAGCACTAAGAATCATAATTAATCGGTGAACTGTCGGGGTAGTTTATATTTTCACGAGGGATAAATATCGCAGGAGTGGCTTCTTGGATGGATCTCGAGCAGGATGGCAGGAAATACTTCAGCGCATTCTCCCCAGCAGAATCTGCTCAATTTATAAGGGCCCGAGGAAGGAGAACAACCCTCCGCAAGGCCTCTTCACAGTAGTCGATTTCATAGCAATAAACTTGCCGAGAGATGGTATAACTGGCGGTACTTGTCCAGCTGCCAAGTCCATCTACAATCTATCATCATGGGCGTGGTCTTTGACCTAATTAGACCGACCAACTCGACAGCTCAGCCAGAATGGGTACTGTATATTTGGAGGTGTGGGGGATGCGGAGAAGGAGAAATCCGACGGGTAAACCCTTCTTCCCTCCTGGTGCAATCCTTCCTCTTAACAACTTTAGTCACGGGCCATGGGACGCTCGTTGCTCTAGTTGCGCTGCCTTCCAGCCTCCTCCTTCACGAGGAGTAATTGTTTGGTGCATGTGGCAAAGATTGCTGAATCGCAGAATCGCAGACTCATAGTTCGCAGACAGCCACTTGGCAACGGCAGATGGGCCAGCTTGTTTCAGGCCTGTCGTAGATGGTGAAGCGAAGGATAGCCCACCTTAAACTTATCCCGATACCCGAACCAACCCCCATCCAGTCATATTCCATTGTTGAATTTGCCTATTTCGAGCATCCGAATTGTCAAACGCCTCTCTTCGGCAGCAATCGTGTTTGCATGATCTTTCGTCCAATTTTTTACCAATGCATGTCGACTTACTGTACAAGACGGAATGTGACGAGATTCGAAGAAGCTAGGATAGAAAATCCCGGTCTGGTATCTCACGGCCAGCCGATCATTCATGCAGGGGAAGATGCCACTAGGGAGTTGATATTCTTTGCTACCAGCCACGGATGGCTTGACTTCTGCCCATATATAGAAGTGAATGCGCTCATTTCCAGTCCTTGGTGATCCCGAGCTTGTATGTCCCCTTCAGAAAAGGTGAAGCTAGCTACTTTGTTCATCGCAAAACATGACTTTCTTATTGGCAGCTGTGCTGCCTCTCTTGTTGGCCACGGCTACAGCGCAATCAATTGGAAATTCGACTCCAGAAGTCCATCCAAAACTCCCAACCCAATTCTGCACGAAAGCTGGGGGCTGTGTTACACGGCAAACGTCGCTTGTCACCGATGCGCTGGCCCGAAATGTACACGCGGTCGGCAACCTTGCGGCTTCGTGCATAAACCCTTCCTTGAACGCGACACTCTGCCCGGATGCCGCCACGTGCGCCAAGAACTGCCAACTAGAAGGGGTTGATTATACGAGTATGGGCGTCTTGACAGAAGGAAATGCGGTCACACTACGACAATATGTTTTCGATGGGAACACTTATAAGTCGGTCAGCCCCCGGTTGTATCTGGTCGCCGAGGACGACAAAAATTACCAGCCTCTTAATTTGGTAAACCAAGAGCTCGCATTCGAAGTCGATGTCTCGAAGCTCGTCTGCGGAATGAACGGAGCTCTGTATCTATCGGAAATGGACATGTCCGGCTCACGAGGCCAGTTCAATCCGGCTGGTGCGCAATACGGTACCGGTTATTGCGATGCCCAGTGTCCCAAGATGACATTTATCAACGGCTTGGTATGCTATTCCTGTCATTCCTTGGATCTAATGCGACCCTAACACATTTATAGCCGAATTTGAACAATTCCGGCGGATGTTGCAACGAATTTGATATATTCGAAGCCAATGCTTTATCAAATGCCTTAACACCACATACTTGTAGCGGTGTTGGCTCGTTCTTGTGCGCGGGTTCTGAGTGCAACAAAACAGTTGGCGTCTGCGACAAAGACGGGTGTGGCCTTAATCCATATGC
>FTLB01843410.1_pt1 | contig 11264 bp, 18 predicted proteins | sample 1658291 | NCBI WGS metagenome assembly FTLB01 (sample SAMEA3914812, study PRJEB12502) | metagenome | biome: forest; material: soil | place: Canada | collected 2011-07-07 | depth 0.1 m
ACTAGCGAAGCTCGCGATGATGACAGATCGTGGGAGCTCCCGCCATCTACTACAACCTCGCGTGGGTACCTCTCAAATTCGAGCGTCGGCCGTGTTGGGTCTCCATCGAGATTCACAAACAGACCAATTCCTGGCTCGAGCGGTGCTGTGCCCGTCACCAGCAGGAATTCTTCAGCAGTCGGTGATAGAATGTGTGGTTTTAGGAACACTGGTCCGGGCTTTGGGGGTGATTGTACCCGTGCTGGTGTTGCTGTATTTGAGCTTGATGTCGCGGGCTGTGCTTGAGTTGTCGCGACGGCGTCGGTTGGAAGGCTGGGAAGAGGCTTGCCCCCCTCATCTTGTGTCTGCTTCGCAGTGTCACCCTGGTCTGCTGCAGGTTGCGAAGGAGCCGGCGCCGGCGGATCGGGCTCTTGGAAGACTGGATCTTCATGCTCAGCGGGCCTTCTCCGGCCATTGCCGCCCATGAAATTTCCGAGGCTGGTACTACGCGAGTGGCTCAGGGCATCACCGGGCCCCCGGGCCGTTGCAGTGGATGCGCTCCTGGACAGAGACCCATCGGGTCCGCCGACAAGACTTTGGGCTTGTCCCAGGACGCCGCCAGGCTGCGAGTTGTCGAAAGACGATATGCTCATCAGGGGGATCTTGAGTTGGCGATCCACATCGAGCAGGGCATAGCTCCTAGAATCGGCGACACATGCTATGTTGTCTCTCCGAACGGATAGGGTGCTGCCAGCAAAATCGATTTTCTGTGAAGACCTGGTTCAGCATCCGCTTCTCTCTGGCTCTCCGGACGAGTCCTACCTTGACAACCCGCGCATCATCTCCTATCTTTACCACTTGGATTCTTCTGTTGAGTGATAGCAGAATGGTCACCCCATGAGACCTGCTGTCCGCGTGCTCCTCCTCGTTCAAGTCGACTCCTCCAATCCAGTTGCAGTTCTTGACCTGCGTGGTCCCGAACACGGGGCTGAGCTCGGGCAGCGAGTAGAATGTGACGGTCCAGTTGCACAGGACGCACGCCTTGCCAACTCTCGGTAGGAGGAGAATCTGCTGCACGCCTGGCCGAGCCGAATTTGGGCCGGCCGAGGCCTCTGAGTATGCCGGGCGTAGCCTCGAAGCTAGAATGAACACCGGAGTTCCATCCTTGTCGGCGGGATCGGGCGGTATCTGGACGAAATGAAGAAGTTCGGAGGCAGAAGTCCCCACATACAGGTTCTGGTCTGTCCGTCGCACAGGGTCAGCATCCGAACCACGCGCGCCAAACGAGAAGGGCTATCGGCCACCGGGGAAACAAGGGAAGCTGTAGTACCTAGATAGTCGACACAGTTGATCTTGATGTCCTTGCTTGGCCCGTCGGCTGATAGAGGAACGCCCTTGAACAACGGACGCAGGACGAAGGGACCAGCCTCGAGATTGGATGTCGACCTTGTCGATGGATCAGCTTGCGACAGACGTCGTGTCCGCTCCGCTGATTGAACCGACATGGTTGATTAAAGACGCGCAGAAGCGTCAGGTCATTTGAGACCAAACATAAATAAGTTTCCCCCCCTCCCGGACTCCTACTTCTTGGCTTATAGCGAGGGTCGAACGTTGCGAGCTTCCGTGTATCAGCTTTGGTCGACGTCGACGATGAGGAGGCGGCTTGGCCAAGGTGTAGATCGTAGTACTCCAGCCTCGAAGGTTCAGGTACGAAGCAGGGACGTAACTACGCACAGTATGTACGTAAGGCCGCATCTTCGGCTCCTGGGCCCCACTGCAGCTCTGACCATTCAGCGCTTGTGGCTCCCCTGCAGGGGGAAATCCCCAGTGACGAGCGCGGCTGACAAGTGACCACTGACCACACGGACCATTCATTAGCCCTGGCCTCGGCCTAGCAACGAACACGTTCGACTTCGCTTCGAGAGCTTCAGCCGTGGGCCGCGACGCAAACGAACCGACCGACTTTCACCATCGTCTTCCACCAGCAACCAGCAGGGCTGACGTCGATGCGTCTCGTCTTACTCCTGGCATTGGTACTAGCGAAATAATTAATCCCTTCCAAAGCCCCTCTGTGTTGAATATCACCGAACGAACAATGGCCGACGGAAGTTCGACCGATGGCCGTGGTCAAAGGGGAGACCTGTCGGCCGCGGGTCAGGATACGACAGCCAAGTTCCAGAACGCTATATCACAATGGAGGAGTATGATTGAGCCTTTTATATATCTATACACATATCTACAGATACCCAGAGAGGTTTCACAGGAGCAAGATTGTCTAATGATTTCGCTTTCCCAGGTCTCGACTTCACCAAGTTAATATCCGACCTCGACAACACGGCATCGGAAATCGTCACCTATCAACGAGATTCGACCGTGCAGAGGAAGGATTTGGCTCAGAAGACGAAGGACTTCCGGAAACTGGATGACAATACGAAGCTCACGGAGATCAAGGCACTTCTCAAAGGTAACAAACAGCCAGTCCCGGTCTCCGGTCTGCTTTCGCACTTGGGCGGCCGAACATGAGCACCGCCGAAACCGCAGACTAACAAGAAAATGCCAGCGTACCAAACGTTCATCGACCTGCTGACCAACCACTCGAAATCCATCAATTCGGCGTTCCTCAATGCCTACTCATCCCTGTCCGAGGCCCCCGATCCTTACCCTCTGCTCGAGGCGTCGGTCGACTCGATGCTCGTAGCCGAAGACACGATGCCGAAGCTCTCCCAGGAGAACGTGCACCTGCAGGAGAATGTCTCCAAGCTTACATCCCAGCTGGAAGAGACGGAAGAACGATTACAGTCGGAGTGCGCCGCACGCAAGGGGCTCGAGGAGAACTTGGAGAGCAAGGTCAAGGAGGTCGAGTCGTCATGGGTGGCGGTGCTGGACGAGAAGAAGGACAACTGGGCCGCCAAGGAGAAGGCCCTGGAGGACAAGATCGAGAACCAGGATCGCCTGCTCAACGAGATCAAAGCTAGCTACGAGGTCAACCAACGGTTGGGCAAGTCGGACGAGCTCGACGAGGGCCAGAGCGGCAATGTCACCAGCGCCGAGCTCGAGATGGTCAACTCGGACTTGGAACGCACGAGGACAAGGCTTGCCGAGGTCGAGGCCAGGAACGAGCAACTGCGCCTGGATCTGGCCCAGGCCAAGTCGCAAGTACCTGCGCACGCGACTGCCTCGCTCGAAGATGATCCGGGCTACATGAGAGTGCGATCCGAGAACTCGTCCCTCATCCGGAAGCTCGACGCAGCGCGGGTGGAAAAGGAGGCCCAGAAGAGGGGGCTCGAGACCCAGCTCCGAGGATTAGAGAGAGAGGTCGGCCTCCTGAAGGAAGAGCGCGATGCGTTGAAGTCCAAAGTGCAAAAGTGGAGCGACTATGAGGATGTGAAGCAGGAACTCGAGGTGCTGAAGAGCATCGAGTTTTCGACCGGAGACGACGACGAGCCTGCCGAGGATCAGAATGGAACGGCGAGCAAGGGCAAAGGCGATACGTTGGAGCAGCTTCTCCTGGCCCGCAACAAGAAGCTGAGCGACGAGCTCACCATCCTCAGGGTCTCGCACCAGGATCTGCAAAAGAGATTGCAGGATCTGCAGGAAGAGCTGTCCAAGACGAATGCAGAGCTGGAGAAATCGCAGAATCTGAACGACAAGCTCGAGAACGAGCTCTCCACCATCCAGGCAGAGGCACCTAACGCGTTTCCGTCGGGCGCTTCCGTGGCCGGGACGTATGTCACCCGTTACGCGCCGTCCCTGGCGCCGGGCCGGAAGGGGCGCACATCGCCGACCTCTTCCATAATAAGCGGCTTCAACCCGCGCGACGACAGGGGCGAGCCAATGGGTGGCGGGTCCGGTATCCTGCCCATGATCACGGCACAGCGAGATCGGTTCAAGAAGAGGAACGTGCAGCTCGAGCAGGAGCTGGGCGAGAGCCACAAGACCGTCTCTCAGCTACGACAAGAGATTGCAGCACTCCAGAAGGACAATCTGAACCTGTACGAGAAGACGCGCTACGTCTCAAGCTACAACCGGGGTGCCACCGGGAGCGTCTCTGCCATGACAAGTTCCTCGTCGGCCTTCGGCCAGAACGCGAACCCGTCTAGCGTCTCCATTGGCGGCACGGGCACTCCGGGCATCGCCCTGGACAGATACCGAAAGGCGTATGAGAGCAACATCTCCCCCTTCGCCGCTTTCCGGGGCCGTGAGTCGGCGCGTGCGTACCGGCGCATGAGCTTCCCCGAACGGGTCGTCTACTCCATCACGCGCATGGTGCTGGCGAGCCGCACCAGCCGTAACCTATTCGCGGCCTACTGCGTTGCCCTGCACATACTCGTCTTCTTCAGCCTCTATTGGCTGGGCGCAATGGATGTTGAGAAGCATGCCAGCCATCTGGGGGCTGCTGCCGTAGCTGCTGGCGGGGCCGCCGGAGGCGGCACCACGGGCAAGTGGCAGGAAGAGGGATTCAACGCGGAGTAAGATAAGAAAGAGCCAAGCATGGCTACCAATCTCCCTGCCGCTCCTCTCGTCTCCATGAATCGAGCATGGGGTATATGCGAGTAGGGAATCTTTTTTTGTTCTATCCCCTCGCAGATCTTCTTGGTCCACCAAGGTGTACCAGAACCAAGTCCCGGGCCACCAAATCTTGAGGCCAAGGTCGCTCAGAAACTGACGGGAGCACGGGAGTTCGGCATTGGAAATTAGGAGCTATAAACAGTGTACGTATAAGGAGCACGGAGAGGGCTCTGTTCGCCGCAATAATGCGCGCGGCTAGAGCTGGTCTACCGCTGGGTCTCTGAACGGGCGGCTGCCGCTAGCGAGTGAGCACTCCGTAGCCAAACTTGGCAACTTGTCCCGTCGGCCCAGCCGAGTATGCCAAGATACGAAGGACTCAGAAATATTTTTGTACAGTGATGCAATATACATTCAAGCGTGGAAATGCGCATGGAGAACCCTTATGAAGATTCTCCCTCGCGAGGAGAAGGCAACGGGTTGTTGTTCTCATCCCTACCAGCTTTGCCTACGTGTGCTATCCACCGGTTGCCAACTGTCCCCAGGTTGACCCCCAGGATGACAACCAGCTCGTTCTCTGAATCCATAACCCCGGACCAAGCAAGTTGCAGCTGCGATGCTGTGCGACTTGAGAGTGACTGGGGAGCGGGAGGGCCAGAGAAGCTTGGGTCTCTGCCTCGGGCCTCGTGCTCGGGTGTGTCCATATTACTCATTACGGAAGAGGGCCTGCGGTTGGGTCAACACCTTAGAGAGCATCCCGGCCGACGGTCTGCTTATGCGATTCGGCATTGGTGGATCCGGATTGGACGGCCTCTGGTAGGAAAGCCGGGAACTTCGCGTTCCATATTGCTTCGGCTGGGTGAGTACTTAATATAATAGAGCAATGATATAGTCCCTGCTTCTCGGGACTCGTAATATCGCACGCGGCACCCCGGATCAACATCCTCGCTCTCTGGCTCTCGGTACGGCTATTGCCTTGCCATTGATTTAGACATCCCCTTCGATGCAGTGGTACTAAGCATGAGGAAATGAAAACAATAGCAGACGGCTAGTCTCCCCCTCGGATCTTGTAACTGAGAATTCCATTATTCTCAGCAATTCCACTGACCGGTCGCTCCTGTCCATCTCACAGAAACATACGCCCCCAAAAATATATTGCAAAGTGTTTTGTCGCCGCGAGCTACCGAACCAGATTCGCATGCTGGCCTTTGCTTTTCTAGTGTGTAGCCCAGCGGTGGCAACAAGATGCCGTCTCCTCGACTTATTGGCCAAGGCAGGTAGTATTGATACACACACCACATGGACTCGATTGTGAGTCTACAGCGAGTCTGCGAACTCATGATCTCGCATATGGTGTACTCCATCTTGATCATGGCCTCCAAACCCAATATCTAGCCGCGACGAATCCGACGCCGAGTTCCAACCACCCAGGCCGCCATAACTGGCCAGCGTCTATAGGCCCGAGTGCGTCCAGCGGAAAACAGGCTCGGGATCTTGCACATGGGTAACTCGTCGGGGCATGGAGGCCAATCATGTATGTCCAAGCGCCATACAAGCGTCAAAAACGTACGATTGTGTACAGGCAAGACAGGGTAGCGGACAAGGGAGATGGGTGGGTTACGTACCTACCTGAGGTAGGCAAGTAGGTAGGTAGACAAGGAAGCCGTTACACTACTAGTACAACAGTACACAGGCAGCGCCGACGGGCGCTTCCTGCGTGGATGCCAGTGCCATCAGAGTTGGACGAGGCTGAATAAACTCACAGTGCAAGGAATCTAGTGCACCTCTCGAGGACGCATGAACTCGGTTGGCTGTCGAGGGCCGAGAAGCAAATTCGGGCTAATTTGCCCCGCCAGTTTATTTTTGCCCAACGTTGGATTCTCCACTTTGCCGCGCTACCTACTTTATGGAGTAAACCTGCCCTCCTCGGCCGCTCATTGGCCAACCTCTCAGTTGCTATTTTAGAGCCCTTGTAACCGCCCACGCTATTTTATGGTTTTGCCCGCTCCGCGCCAACCTCCCGCGGGTCAATTTGCCCACTTTCCTTCTTTGGAGCCTGAACCCGTCCATCTCTCAGTCGTATTGCATGCGGATCGCCAGCCTTCCAGATTTCCACACCATCTTCCACGCGCTACCCTGATTCACTCTCTATCGCTATCGAAGCCTATTCTGTACAGTGTAGATTAGCGCTCTAGCGTTGTATTTCGGTGCATTTCGGTGCATCCCCGCGATTGCGCGTGCTCTAGAGCCTGAGAGCCAACATGTTCGTCCCTGTGAGGTCGATCTCGTCCGCCAGCGATACCCTGGGTATTGCTACCAGTCTGTCCTCTGTTCTCTGTGCCACACGACTCCTTGGGAGTTACGCAGAGAGGGGTGTTTCAAGCAAGACACCTGCATTGTACCTCGTCCTTCTCTATGATGATTGGTAGCGGCTTGCAGTGTAGGCGACAGACCGCAGGTGGTACAGCTTTCAGAAGCAAATAATAGTTGTCCAGGTGGCATGCCCACCCCGGCTGTTAACGATCAGGCCAATCAATGGTGAAATCCAGAACGCCCCCCAGCGAGTCGCCTTGGGTATTCTAAGGCTCGTACGGTACACAGCGCTGGGAGGACGAAGATACAGGCTCTTGCTCATAGCACACCTGCAACTCGGGATTATCCAACCTGAGTTCCACAGCTGTCGTCCACACGGTGGAAATATCTCCCACTCAGTCTGTTGGATGCACAAAAGTGTTTTGGGCTAGCAGAGACGCCGGGACACGAAGAGCGGTAAATGGTACCGCTACGTCAAGAAGCCCTCTGATTTCACTTACACATGAGCACCACATCCCCCTTTCGTGTTTGGAAACATGTTTTCGAAGGGCGCCTGCACAACAGCAGTGCAGCTGCTCCTTGGTGCACACAACGCACTTTACGGCTGCTACAGATGGGCAGTACTTCGTCCAGTTGCTTTGGCTCTCGCAGCTGTATACAGCGCTCCGTAGGTGGATTGGGGAGCTTTTGGAATCCTCAGACATGAGTCGTCTGGCGGCACTGACACCCCCACACATCCCTTTGCCTGCCTCCGCGAGAAAAGTCCAGAGGGAGGGCGGCCGGGGATGCAGGCCGGCGGCCCAGGCGCTTGAAGTCCAGTTAACGACAGGTAACTAGGATGCGACAGGGGGTCTTCTAGTCCTGGGCGGAGATCGCTTGGCTGAACCAGTCAGACCCTTGCATTCCAAATTCGACCTCATCGAATCCCTACCACACCGTTCTGTCCAATGTACAGTTCGCATCTTAGTGGCTTCTCTGGCGGCTGCTCGCCGCGCGAGTAACCTATTCTCCTCCGTTGCCCAAGCGCTTCCGGAGAGCTTCTCCTCCCAGCCGTCCTCCCTCTTCTTCCGGAAATCTTAATAGATCCCTGTACGATGGAGGATGGGGGACCTCTGACCGGGGTCTATCTTTGGTCCTCTGCCCCCCATCCATGCCGGCCATCATGTATATAGACTCTGGCTCGCCTGCCTCCTCGATACGATGAGAAGTGGGAAGAAGGCACATCTCTTTCGTCCATTAATTTCCTAGATCAGTTTCGGGTTTTCCATTTTCTTATTTTCTCCTATCTGTCTGTGCTTCTTGCTCTTGGGTCTTGCTCTTTGGGTATTTCCTTCTTGTTTCGACTATACGACATCCACGCCCACACAACCAAGCAAACACACGACCAAGTCTGCAGCTCAGAAGCCCGAACGCAACCTACTGAAAGCAGTCTCTCCCCGGAGGATCGAACGCAATACTAGGCTTTTCTATATTCCCACGGACATCCTCAACCACATCCAAGATGCTCTCCTCCGTGTTGTTAGTGCCGGCGCTCGCCGCCAGCGTGTTTGCCGCTCCTACCTTCCCGTCCCTCAACACCGATGCCGCGCTCCCGGGAAGCATAACCGTCATGTCGGATTACTTCAACATGCTGGCGGATAAGGTTCAGCAGAGTAGGCTGATGTCTGACGTGGCCGTCTGCGACCTGAGCAAGGCCGCTGTCCCTGCCAGTATGTCCCCCTTTCCACCTCTCCCCGTCTCCCGCTGGCGTCCAGGGCATAAGCTCACATTTTACCCATAGTCTCGGGCCTCCCCGCACCTAGCGCCGGTCTGAGTCTGAAGCACGTCGCTGTCGGACGGGGCATCCAGAACTACACGTGCGACACCAAGAACGCCACCGCCATCCCCGTGTCCATTGGCGCCGTCGCGACCCTCTTCAACGCCTCCTGCATCGCCTCCACCTACCCCGATCTCCTGACCATGCTGCCCAAGGTCGCCCTGCAGTTCAACCTGACCGACGACGAGTCGCCGCGCATCGGTGCCGTCAACCTGGCCATCTCGGGCAAGCACTTCTTCACCAACGCCACCACGCCCTTCTTCAACCTCGACACCACCTCCATGCAGCTCGGCGAGGTCCCCTGCTCCAAGAACAACACCGCCAACGCCCCCGCCGATGCGCCCCGCGGCCAGGGGAACGAGACCGCCGTCGCCTGGCTCAAGCTCCTCTCCCGCGCCGGCGCCACCGGCAACCTCCAGGAGGTCTACCGCGTCGAGACCGCCGGCGGTAGCCCACCTGCCACCTGCGCAGGCATGCCCGCTACTTTCTCCGTCCAGTACAGCGCACAGTAAGTCTGCCCCCGTCCCCTCCTCTCCCCCTGCCCGGCATCGTCTAACATGGGCCCGAATAGATACTGGTTCTTCCAAAAGTCCACATAACGGACCAATCCTCACTCACCCCAGCGCGAGGAAGCGGGAGGAGAGTACGAAGATACCAAGGGCTGTACAAGAAAATTCAAGAGAGAGAGAGCGTGGCGAGGAAGACGAAGTAACTAAACCATGGTCATGACGTGCGCCATCGCAGAATGGGACAGGCACACTTTGCTACGGGAAAGGGGGGCGTTCAAGGCGCTCAAGGAATTTCTATGATACTCCTTTTCTTTTTTTTCTTTTTTTTTTCTTTTTTCTTTTCTTTTTCTTTTATCTTCTTTTCCATAATATCTTGTTCTACCTACGGCGCGACAGGAGATATAAATTACTCCTCGCCGCGCTCCTCCATAGTCCGCATACAACAGCGCTTGATCGCTTCTCCCCCAACCAAAAAGTCTTTCCTTGTTGCATGCTATGTTGTATAAGTTCCCTACTCCCGACTGCGGTGTTGTCCTGCTGAGAACAGAAGGGTAGTCCGGTAGTCGAACCGCATATGACTGTCACAGCTTCAATTTGTAGGTTTCTAGATCGCAACAGCTCCAACATATCAGACACCCCCTCTCAGTCTGGTAAGCCGCGCGCATTGCAAATTCCGCGACGGTACGGGGAGGTTCAGCCCGTGTAGAGAGGCCCTGAGCAAACACCTCGTGGTACCAACCCAACCAAAGTTGGCTACCTTTTTTTTTTATTTCTTTTTTTTCATCTGAGAGCGCCTGACACGACTGCGATGCGCAGAGGAGATGCGCCGAGAAGCTGCGGCAATAACTGCCTCGATTTTCCACCATCGTCGTGGTGAGCTGCACACGTCGAGGTCGTACCCCCCCGGGCACGTTTCGGGGACGGCTGGCGGGATGGATGTAGAGCCACTGTAGCTCCCCAAGCCGGGTTCCATGTTCATCCGAACGTTGACTTGCTCGCTCCTTTATGCCCTTCCCCTGCTGGGGATCATAGAAGAGTCGTGTATGATACCAGGGGAAAGACGGCAAGGTATCTTGGGGAATGATTTGATAATGACGCCAACTGTGAAGGAGAATAGCGGATAAAAGAGAGGGGAGGAGGAGGGAGGGAGACTGAAACGCAGAAACGTTGAAACACCTCACGGCCCCCTTCTGTATTTGTGATACTACCTACATAAGCGGGTGATCTGGATGAGAAGGGCCGTGCATGGCAGTTCTTCAACGATCGAGGTCTTCAACGATATCGTCTGTTTAGTCTTAGACACAGCTATCTATCCCTTTGCAGACGGGCAGAGGGAAGGGCATCGTAGATAACTCGACCCGGCCCCAGTTGCTTATCGTGAGACTATGTTTTAACCCCAGTTCAAGGTGCTGGCCGAAGGTGTAAAGAGGTATAAGTCCCGGATAGTAAGGGGAGAAGAGTCGCCGCTAGGAATTTGATGTGTAAAGCAGAAAAGCAGACACTAATAATCGCGTCGCTAAAAGGGGGTCGCAGAAGCGCAACCCGTACGTTGCACCGCCGAACTCGAACATCAGTGGCGATCATGGACCCTGAGATATCGGTTAGAACTAGTGGAGAGTATGGGAGAGTCCAACCCATAACCAGGACTGCCGGCTGTGTCTTCATGTGGCCCCGTAGGATGCCAAATATATTTGAACCAAGCGCGGGTTGGGCGCTCGGATTCTAGTACTGTTCTACCAACTGCGCCCCTCCCGTGGCTACTTCAACAGGCGCCAGCTAAGTGCTCCTAGTGCTGGCATCCTAGAGTACTAGGTTCTCATATCAGCTTTCGACAGAGGAACCTGTCCTATACAAGACGTAAGATACGCCGAAGCAACGTTGATTAGCGACGGGCTTCTTAGACAAGCTTGTCACGCAATGGCACGATTCGGTAAGAGACTCGAGACGTACACCTCATGGTCGTTAAGCAGACCCGAGTGCCGCTTCCTCTTCATTTGCTGCTATGTCATTTCGATATGCTATGTCCGTCTTGGGCACCTCCTCGACTTGCCGGGCGCCGTTCCTTCTTTACAGGCAAGAACACCGCACCCGCGTCTTTAATTTTTAGGCTTGATCCGTGACCATCTATCATATCTTCTCAC
>FTLB01843437.1_pt1 | contig 11250 bp, 6 predicted proteins | sample 1658291 | NCBI WGS metagenome assembly FTLB01 (sample SAMEA3914812, study PRJEB12502) | metagenome | biome: forest; material: soil | place: Canada | collected 2011-07-07 | depth 0.1 m
GAGACCTCGTCTGCGTCCTCGGCGTTTCTGCGCGCGGTGGACCTGCTCGCGCAGGGCGGGCTGGACCCGGCGGCTTCGGGCGCCGAAGAGCCTCTCAAGGCCCCGCGGAGAGGCTACCTGGCCTTCCCTCCGCGCAAATCCACGCTCAAGATCCCCCCCACGCTCCTCCTGCACCAAACGCCGCCGCGGGCGGCGCGCTCCGATGCCAGTGCGCAGAGGCGGCTGCCCGGACGGAGGAAGAAGAGGCCGGTCGTGCGCGAGAACAACTTTGCCACGCAGGCCGAGTCCCTCGCGACCGCGATGCGGCGGAGCATCGAGAAGCTAGAGTTCAAAGAGCGGATGCGCTGGGATGACGAGTTTGATGACTTGGACGGCGGTGCGGAGCGGCGCGTCCAGGTCGCAGACGTAGGGCCTTCTGCGGGCGTTACCGAGTTTGGAGACCGTGGCCAGGCGGCTGTGAAAATGTGGCTCGAGGAGAAAATGGGGCTCTAAAGCAACTGGGGTGCTGTTGAGAAGTGAAAATTCGTACATAATTTATCCTTATCGACGATGCTGTTCGGGTATCTTTTATGTACGTGTATTATAAAGAAATCTACACGAAAGTAATACTAGGACTATGCACGACCGACTAGGTACCGTATATACCCTATATATATATATATTTCTCTCTCCTTCTCTCTCTCTCTCTCTATGTTAGACGTGCGCTGTCATCCTTACAGGCCACAGCGCCACCAGGCCGATTTCGTTTCCTTATGCTCGTACCCTTCCTCTTGGACATTATGCCGACCCACCACGGTCAAGAATACCTGATCCAGCGTGGTTGGGCTGACGCTGTAGTGCTCAATGCCTAATTGCTGCTTGTTCTCTTCCAGCGCGACGACCAGCCTCCCGATGGCCGACTGGGAGGACAGGGAGGGAGTGGCAATGTGACCGACCTCGGTGATTTCCTCCGCGATGTCCTGCTCCTTCTGGTCTGCGGACGCAACCCTGTTGGTCGGGACGCTGAAGCGCATCTGCCCGTGGTACGTCTTGCCCTCGACGTTGGCGCCCGGGAACGTCTGGGTCACCCAGTCCGTCACCTTGGCCACGTCTTCGTCGGACGTGCGCGGCGCACCGCGGCAGACAATGTGCACGTACAAGGCGTCGCCGAACCTGTTTCGCAGCTGATCAGTCGTGCCCATCGCGAGCATGCGTTTGGCAAGGATGCCCGCACGCCCGGCTAGGGCATCTGCTTCCTCCATGCTATGCGTGGTGAGGAGGATAGACCGGCCGGGGACCGTGGCCGCGAGGGTGCGCCACATGATGCGCTTAGCCGCGGCGTCGAGGCCCGACGAGGGTTCGTCGAGCAGGACAACTGTCGGGTTGCCCATCAGCGCAATGCCGAGCGAGAGCTTGCGCTTATTACCCCCCGAGAGGGCGTGCGCCTGTCGGTCTTGGAACGCCTCGAGGCCGACGGCGCGGATGACGGCGCGGACGTTGTGAGCAATATCGGGGATGCCGCGCACGCGGGCATAGAAACTAAGGTGCTCTGAGACCGTCATCTGGTCGACCGCGTCAAACTGCGGGCACACTCCCAGGTGTGATCTCGCTTGGGCGAGATGCTTGGTCACAGAGACGTCTTCGACAAAGACATCACCCCCGCGGTTGCTGGGCTTGATGTCGCCCCGAATCGAGCTGATGATGGTCGACTTTCCGGCGCCGTTGGGCCCAAGAAGGGCAAATACTTCGCCCCGCTTGATGCCGAACGTGACGTTGTCGACGGCCGTGTTCTTACCGAAAGTCTTGGTCAGATGTACGACTCGCAATCCATCTGTGTTTGAAGAGGCATTGTCATCCTTGGTAATGCTGGTAACGCGGGCCAGTTCGTTGGCGACTTCTTCGTCGGCATCAGACGCCTCGCTCGTTGGATTTAGAGAGCGCCTTTGGAAGAGCTGCTTGAATGTCGAGCCCACGTTGCCTGAATCGAGCCAAAGAAGCAATCCGAAGAGGAGAAGCGATTCTAAGGTGTTCAAGTTAGCCTCATATATCCACTTGAGAGAGCATGATATCCCATGGCAGGAATGTAGAGGGGGAGAAAAGTAAAACCACTCACGTAGGATTAAGTACAGTATCGGTCCACCATACTGTAGAATGCCGCCCGGGTTTGCGGCTAACTGGTCCCCATCACATGTCGCCGAGAACAGGTTCAACGCGAGAAACAGTGCTCTCACTACGGATCCTATGGGTGCGAATGCCGAGATCAAGAAGTGAACGAGAAGCAAGTAGCTATCCACGCGGTTCACCGGTGCATAAGTGATTGTGCAGAGGTAGGCAATCAAATAGACCAACAGCATGACTGCCTGGCTCGCTGCGGTGAAAGCATATGCAGAGAGCTGATTAGAGGAGAAGATAGAGATGACGTAGCCCAAGAGAATCGAGGCGAGGCCATAGAACATAAACACGACGAAGAGATAGCCAACATGATACCAGACATGGGACAGTCCTGCAAACAGGGCTGTTACGATAGCGGTGGAGGCGACAACGATGGCGAAGTCGAAAAGGACATAAGCCAGCCACAGCGGAAGGATCTGAACACCGTTGGAGTACTGCAAGCCGCGGACATGGCGTCTTCGTTCGACGTTGGGGTACAGAGCGAAAAACCCAGGGTATGCGCTCAACGCCAGCCCGACATAGACGAGAAGCTGGAGCGAATTGCCCGTATCGGGTGCCCACGGGATGTCAAAACTGACGTAGGTCGCGGCAATCGTCGTGTTGGTAAGAAGCATGTCAAGTACCCATTGGGCAAACCACGCATCATACATTTCCACCGTGCTCGCTTTGTAAGCGATGGTCGGGGCGGACGTAGCATCTCCGAGCCAGAAGGCTGCCGGGGTAATGTTCTTGCGGTACTGGATCACCTCGTTGTTGAACTCATCAAGAGTGTTGACGAGAGTCAGGTTCTTGAAGATGTCGGTCGGACTCACACTCCCGGAAGAGTTGCCAGAACCGTTCGCTGCACCATGAGGCGTGTTGAGGTAGATGGGCAGGAACAGATTAAGCAGCGTCTCTTCGGATATTTTGTCGGCTGGACCACCGATCATGAAAAGAGAAAAGCCAGATCCAAAAATATCGACGGCGATATTCTGAGTTCCCTGAGCGCCGGGTGTGCATCCAGGCGGCTTTTGGTGTCTGACAAAGAGCGAGACAAGACCAGCCGCAACGACAGGGATGAGGAATGCAGCCACGTAGGGGAACCAGTTGCCCTTGAAGATGGTACATCTCTTCAAGAACAAGACACCGGTTTGACGAAGGTACCCAATACGCTGACCGGAGAGAAGCTCTAAGCCTCCTTTGTCAGCCTCTTCGATACCGTGCACCTTCTCGGATGAACTCGGCGTTTCCAGCATTTTGGAATCGGGGGTCACTGTCAGGAGTTCCTGGACACTCTCCGCACGAACTTCCTCGGCGAGCTGGAGGAATACGTCTTCAATCGTGGGGCCGGAGAAGCTGTATTCGTCGATGCCTGCGGATCCAAGTTCCTTGAGCACTTGGGCCGCCAGGCCCGAGACAGGCGCGACGTAAGTAACCGAGTCGAACGCCGTGTCCTTCCTGACCCCTGGAATATCGGGAGTATCTCCGACGCTTTTTGCATTCGGAACGGTTATCCTGTAGCCTTTCCCAAGCGTCTCCTTGAGCTCGGCGGACGACCCTTCTGCCCGAAGCGTACCCTTGGACAAGATCGCGATGTGGTCGGCAAGCAGGTCGGCCTCGTCAAGAAAGTGTGTCGTCAAAATGATCGTCCGTCGGCCGCGTTCCGCCAGCAAGATATCCCAGATCTTCCGTCGGCTAAGAGGATCTAGGCCGCTGGAAACTTCGTCCACACAACAAACGGCACTCCCGCCCGTCAGCATCATCCCGAGCTGGAGCTTGCGTTTTTGCCCTCCAGAGAGAGTCTTCGACCGGGCCTTCACCTTCTGGACTAGGTCGATCGACACGATGAGCTGCTGAATCTCATCCTTCGTGGCATGGTTGTGAGGCGACTTCAGTTTGTTGAAGACGGCAATGTGCTCCTCCACAGTCAGCTCATCCCAAAGGACATTCTTCTGAGGAGCTATTCCAAGGCCGCCCGTGCCGTCGATGGTGATACTTCCGCTCGTGAGCTTGTTCGTGCCTGCGATTGAGTCGAGCGTCGTGCTCTTGCCGCTGCCATTAGCTCCGAGCAGGGCAAGGATTTGCCCACGGCCGGCACCCAAGGTAAGACCATTAACGGCGTATACGGGGTCCTTAGGCTTCGAGACGAAAGAGAACATGCGGCGGATGAAGCCTGGCTTGTATATTTTGGTGAAACCTTCGAGTTGGACAGCAATCTCGGGGCTAAGGTCACCTCTGTTTTCGCCGGTCATGATGTTCCTCGTGTTAGAAGTAGTTCCTTGAAGCCGCCTCTCAACCCAGGCGCCAAGTAGAGGGTACACGATGATCTGAATGATCAAGAATATCCAAAGAACGATGCCGGAGATGTTCCACGGGCTGCCAGGAGCGACTTTAGTGAGATTGGTTGGTTCAAGTTCCTTCTCCCAGCGCGCTAATAATGAAATGAAGTAGGTGTAGTTGCACGGCGCAAACAGAAGAGAGAGAACGGCGACGGTTGCAGTCCGTGGCCAAGTGACTGTCTGGGCGATAATAGCGAGAAGAAGTAGCACTATGGTCACCGTTACGCCGCTTAGCTGAGCTTTCTTAAAGAACGCTGCCCCCAATATGGACATGGAAGCAAGTGCCAGGCCGGTCAGAATATGGTAGATGACCACGATCGCGGCATTTGTCGTGGCAAATACGGCCCTGGCAACAATTGCCGATCCGATCACCCAACCAGGGAGATAGATCAAAGAGAAAGAGATATGGTGAGCCAAGAGTCGGGCGGCTTGCGCCTGCCACGGACGCTTCGTGGGCATCATGGCCTCAATCAACGTCGACATTCCAGTTTCCGTCTCCGAGGCCATGAAGCCGGTCATATGATACGCGATACCAATAATGCCCGCAATGAACGCGACACCCAGGAAGTTCATGATCGAGTTTTGATACAAGACGCGGATGCGCTCGTTACGCTCTTCGGGCGTCAGGGATGTAAAAGGGTATTCGTCGACGTTCGATGTCAGAGCAACTCGGCCCCCTGTTCCGTTGTTCTGGCCCGTAATGGAGGCATCAATCGCATGCTGAAAAGGGAGCATGTAAACCTCCCCGTCGTTGGTAGGTTTATCTACATTGACTCGCCCAGCGCCGAGCGCGCTGTCCGAACGGATGGTGTAGTTCCAAAGCCCACCGGGTCCTTCATTTGGCGAGGCGAAAAACACGACGGCACCATAGCACGGCGTCACGCCGCGCAAGCTCGCCCTGCAGACTTGGACGAGTTCCGTCTCGTTCGGGAGGATCGCAGCTGTCTTTCCGGCCGCGGTCACGACCGGTGCGAGCTCATTGATGACGCGTTCGATCTCCCCGCCGCGGAATCCATTGTGCACGAACGCCACGGTATCGCGACCCGTATTGCTGGAGGCAGCCAGTCCACTCTGCAGCGAGCGCACCTGGACCGTAGAACCGATACCATACACTGCAGGAGGAACGAATAGGTTCTTCGCAAACGAGAGGAAGATCATGAGTGCGATTGGAAGGACGAACGCACGAATGACGGTTGCAGTAGGGTGTCGGAGGAGAACGATTAAGAAGTTCTTGGACGTCAGCGTCCATGTCTGCCGGACGAAAGCCATGGTGATCACGGCTGCCCTCGCAAGGGTCTCTCTTCAGCCTTCTTTCTTCGCGGTGAAAAGTCGTTTTCCAGTCCCCCGCTGTCGCCCACCGGTTTCGTGCTCGAAGCCCTCGGCGCGGAAGTTGACTCGTCCAATCCAATTGCAGAAATCGGCCGTGCAATACCGGGAAATATTTCAAGACCGTGCCGAACTAAATAGTTCCGCGCCGGCCTCCCTAGCCAGGCTACTGCGGCGCTCAGCTGTTAGTCCTCGGCGTCTGGCCCGGTGTTTGACATAGATGCGCGCAAGCCAGAAGGAAATTCAACGCGAGGATCAGGCAGCGAGGATCAGCGGTGACATTCTCACCCGTCGCACGAGAGCGTTCTTGCAGGCTGGCCGTCAAGAACAACAGCAGGAAAAGAAAGAGGGGAGAGAGAAGCTAAGGCCAATAGATGGATAAATCGCCCCGGGAACTATAGGTACGAGAATCGCGACATTTAAAGCTCATTACCGCAGGGCCGGCGCATTTGATGCGGCGCTAGAGATGAACGGGAAGCCATTGCGCGGCCTAAGCTTGGCTAGGCTTGGTTGCCTGCGGGGAAAAGCGAGCCGCGATACGGCGTCGGTGGCGCGTTGGTGCATAGGTTTTGGGGTGGGTGGTGGTGATTTTGGTGGTGTTTCATCCACCACCTCTTGATAGGCGAGATAGGGTAGCGTTTGAGGATCTCCACATTCAGAGACACTCCCTTGGGATGATTTTGTGAGTGGGGGCTTTCAACTTTCAGCGTCGTGCATGTAAACTTAATCAACTTCGTCGATGAGCCTTGGCCATCGCCAAAGTGTGTGGGTTTTTTCTTTACCGGAGCGTCTGCCAAAGCCTAGGTTCGGTTGATGTTGCCGAGATATGTGAACTCTGGCCATCCTAAGAATCAGAGACGCGAAGAGTGCCTCAGTGGGATTTCATTCCCGTAAAGAAAGACAGGGATGAAAGCCAAACTCTGGAACCACCTGACTTGACTAGCAACGTTCTTCGCATCATTGACAAGAGCTAGCATGGCGTCTCGTATCTCGTAGCTATAGCACACTATCTAGGATTTTACCAATACGTATCTAGATCGTAAAGGTGCGACCACAAGCCGGAGTAACAGTGGGCTTTCAATTGGTACAAACGGGTCTATCAAGTCTTTTGCTACGCCCAAGAGAGATAATAAACTCTTGATTATTCGATTCTGGGTCCCAAATTTTTGTTTCGTGCCGAGATATGACTCTCGGCGCTTTCAAATGCTCTTTATCGAGGTAAATAACCATTTACTTGTGAGCTGCGTGTAAGAAAGAAGGAGTCAGTAGGCGGAACCTTGGAGGTGTAGTTGCCATCTATCTACACTTACCGATGCCCTCTACGGGAAGAGGCTGCACATTGGCGATTTCTGCTGCCAGCTTGGGCTTGGCGTGGCTCTGCTGCTCCTTCATGAATGGGAATGCAAGCACCTCGCGGATGGAGTAATTGTTGGTGATAAACATGGCCAGTCTGATGAGCATGTTAGTGGCCAGACAACATAAGTGCCATACGAAGGAATCGAGTCTCACCTGTCGATGCCCAGTCCCCATCCACCAGTCGGTGGCAAGCCATACTCAAGCGCGTTGAGGAAAGTCTCGTCGACGCCCTGCGCCTCGTCGTCTCCTTGAGCCTTCTGTCGCATTTGCTCCTCGAAGCGGAGACGCTGGTCGAACGGATTGTTCAACTCGGTATAGCTGTTGGCGATCTCCTTCTTGCAGACGAAAGCCTCGAATCGCTCGCAAAGTCCCTTCTTCTTCCGGTGGTACTTGGCGAGGGGAGACATCATCTGAGGATGTTCCATGATGAAAGTCGGATTGATGCAAGTCTCCTCAATGAATTCACCAACAAGCTTGTCCAACATTCTCGCGTTGGTGAGAGGGGGTGTGCTATTAGCCCGAGATGATTAGCTGCGACTCTACTGGCATTTTTCCCTTCGCTCCTCAACATACCAGTCAACCTTCATCTTCTTCAGAAGGTCCTTGAGGAAGTCTCCGGTAGCTTCGGTGTGCATCTCCTCGGAGGGAGGGAACTTGACTCCGCAAACTCCTATAGTTGAAGGTCAGCATTCGCCGGAATAACTCCGTCGGCATCCCAGAACGACTTACGCTCAAGCTCCGGGATCATTTCCACTCGGCGCCATGGTGCCGCCCAGTTCACGTTCATGACCTCTCCGTGCTGGTTGGTGAAAGTCGTCTCGTAGGAACCAGTCATCTCCTTGACTAGAGTTGAGACAAGCTCCTCGGTGAGATCCATGCAGTCGTACATGTCGGCATATGCCCAGTAGAACTCGCAAGAGGTGAATTCAGGATTGTGGGTCAAATCGACTCCCTCGTTTCTGAGAAGAAAGAAGAAGTGTTAGGCTGGGTTTTGGTCGAGAGATCTCGTTCAATGTCCAAGTTAGACTCAGAAGATATTGCGTACCTGAAGTTCTTGCCAATCTCGAACTAGAAGGGGGTGAAGTCAGTAATTAGAACAGAGGACGCCAAGCCAAATCCGCTTGAGGTTTCAGGGGGAGCAACATACCACCTTGCCGAACTGTCCAACAATCATCATCTTAAGGAAGCTTTCAACCACAAGTGTTAGTGACTCTCCACATCGAATGTCACATGTGATTGAATGCAAAACAGATGAGTACATACAGCTCAGGTGCGATACGCATAAACATGTCGATATCATGCTCGTTGTGATGAGTAACCTATTCATTTGTTTAGTTCCAGTGTGCCTGTAGGGAAACAGCACGGATAGAAGGCATCGAGGGCGGTGGTATTCTTACGAAAGGAAGCTATCTCTGAGTTAGTTCATTCACGGCATTTCCAGAGGTCATGAGGGGAAACATACTGCTGTGGCTCCGCCCGCAGTTGCCTGCAGGATAGGAGTCTCAACCTCAATAAAGTGACGTTCATGGAAGAAATTGCGTATGTGTTGAACCATCTACACGGGTGGAATGTCAGCGTGCGCGCTCGCCCTAAGTTGCGGTACCTAGGTTTAGCACCGGAGGGTCGGCAGTATCATACCTTGCTACGCTGCCACAGAATGTTCCGGCTCTTGTCGTTCCACAGGGTGTCAAGATATCGCATGCGGGCCCTCTGCTCGACGTCGTTGAACGGGAAACGGACTGACGGCAGCATGTGCAAGCACGGAGAAAGGAGGATGATCTCCTGAGCGAAGATGGACAGCTCTCCCTCCTTGCCCTCGGCCAACTTATTCTTAGGGTTACTGCGTCCCGGGTAGCCGATAATGCCGATAATATCTCCCCTGCGAATGGGGTCGTGCTGCTTCTCGAAGTCGACATTGGTGGCATCCTGGGCGGCGCACAACACTTGGAGGTTGAGACCGATAGACTCGCTGTCCGCGGAGGTCTTGACATCTGACGAGGGGATCAGCAAAGCATTTTCAGTGCCTCCGAAGTCGGGATTATCTCTCACCATAGAAGATGAGCTTGGAGCCTGACGATCGCTTGTTGAAGATACGCGCGGCAATCCGCAGCGTCTTGGTCTTGTCCGACTCCCCCGACTTCAGTGACCCGAAATCCTTGACGAAGTTGTTGGCGTCATAATTAACCTGGAACTTGTGGGGGTACGGGTTGGGGTCGTTGGTCTTGAGCAGCTCGTTGATCTGCCTGGTTCGGATCTCGTGATACTGGTTGGGGTTCAGGTCCTTCTCATCCTCGCCAGAAGGCTTCTTCGGCTTGGAAGTCGCAGGTCCGGCGGCGGCAGCTCGGGCAGCCTTGTCAGCTTCCTTCTGGCGGGCCTTCTGTCGCTTCTTGAGTTCGGTCTTGGAGATTCTCTCCCCGGTGACCTCGTCGAGGTGGAGGTTCGCGACCTCGTCGGTGGGCGCAGCTGGGGCGGCGGCGTTCGGTTCAGCCATATTCGTCAATGCTTCGTGGACGTGCTGGAAATCCGAGGTAGAGAAGGCAGTTTTACTTGTTTTACAGATTTCACCTGTGTCTTCACGGAAAGCTTGGTGGGGGAAACTAGAGAACGATTTCGAGAGACGTGAAGCCCACCGCGGGGTAATTTATTTTTTTCGTCTCTCTGAGTCAATCGTGTTTGACTCAACCCAATTCGAGACGGAGGGGCAGAATTTTTGGTTATAGGCATAAGAGTCAGTGTTTGCCCATGGCGGGGTGTTGGTGGGGCGGTATCATCCTATGTACATAAGAGGAAAGCTCGGATACGACCCTACATAAAGAAATATATCAAGATCGATAAGCGAGGAGAATACACAAGAGTCACGATATTTATGTAACTAATTAGATATTAACATACATCACAAAAGCGCAAGGTTGATACACTTTTCGGCCCGTAATGCAAATCTTTCCCTCGTGCCTTGCCTTGTCATCTTGCCATGCTCTATTAACCTATGAGGTTCCTGAATATGGCAGTCAAGATGCTCCGAATCCAGGGATATCATCGCTGCATTATTCCAAGCAAGTTCTTGACGTGATTGGCCCTAGTTTTCACCGATAATTATGATGTATCATCTGTCGCATAGTCTCCATAGGTAAGGATGTGTCATGCTTCCTGCGATTTGCGACAGGATATTATGTTGTGTGTGGACCACTCAGCTCAGTCAACGTACATGGGGTCGCCGCCCATGCTCTGCATCGTAACTGACCGCCCAGTATTAGCTGGGCTCCGGCCTCCAGGCACCGCTTGGGTGACGCTTCTGGCCGTGCCGTTTGGAGTCCGTGATTGAGCCGCTCCTCTGGTCCTCGGTACTTCTAGGGTTCCTGATCCTTGAGAAGGCATGGCGGGAGGAGCCTGTTGCTGAGATTCCATTTTCAATGGAGTTCCGGCATTAGGTGTGTTCATCGAAGCATATCCGTCGTCGTCGTCCATCTCCGCGTCACCATCGGCATCCTGGTCACTCATGTCATCGTCATCCGCACCAGCACTGACTGACGCTGCTACGCTTGTCGAATCAGCGGTCGGCGCGGTGGACGGCGCCCGCGGTTCCGCACTCAACTTGTCTGTTGCGGACAGCAACGTGCCATTGGCTGCGTTGCCTGTCGCAGGACGCTGAGGTTGAGGGGCTTGCAGGATCGGCACGGATTGCTGAGTCCGGGTCCGTGTCGTCCGCGTCTGCGCCTGTTGCGCTTTGGTTAAATTGCCGCCACCTGCGTTGGTCGAACCATTGGCATTCCCAGAGTCTGGCGCGTCACTCGGCTGAGAGTTGAGCGAGCGCTGTGCGCCCATGCCGCTTGAAGCACGGGTGCTCACAATGACGTTCTTCCATCGATCGATAGCCGCTGCCACGACCGTATTCAGGTCCGAGTGTCTATCGTTCAAGTTCATTCCGACTCCCGCCTTGCCATGGACAACTCCTTCCATCAGGAAAAAGTCTATTATCTTCCTGTCCAGGGGAATCGTCGCTGGCGGTAGGATCTTAAACTCCCGGGGCTGCTGTAACCTGTTCAGATGCTCGATTTGGGTCCTCAGGTTTGCATTCTCCTGCTTCAGAGAGTGCTGCGTA
>FTLB01001825.1_pt1 | contig 11248 bp, 3 predicted proteins | sample 1658291 | NCBI WGS metagenome assembly FTLB01 (sample SAMEA3914812, study PRJEB12502) | metagenome | biome: forest; material: soil | place: Canada | collected 2011-07-07 | depth 0.1 m
CCCCCCCCTGCTTCGGCTCTCTGTGAAAGCACCTGTCTTGTAGCCAGCCGATGGAACATATGGATACGAGAGGTCACTAGCATGGGATTTTTGGGCACAAATACCATCTTGCTTTGCCTTTCGTTTTCGACAGACGAGTATTAAGTTTACGCCTTCTTTCTCGTCCCAGCCTATAGCGTCCCATGGAGAGGGAGTGCAGGAGAGGGAAAAATCACTATCGTTGCGGCTGAGCTGCTTTTACTCCATCTGTGCCGTGTCCCACGATGCCCTATCCAGGGTTTGGATGGGAATGGATCTGGGTCTGGGTTTGGGCCTATCTCGCAAAAGCTCCCTGGTCTTGGAAGTACTGTGGTGGCGCACGCAGATGGATACGTAGTCCGTCCTCTGTAGCTGACCCATGCGGGAAGCGTGGGAGACGCGAGAGAGTAAGAATGGAGGCAAGGGGACTACGGCATGGAAAGGGGAGGGGTGTGTGGTGAAAAGGTCTCGAAATACATCCATGTACAGCACTGGACTGGCTTGACCAGCTAGCTACCGCGCACGCATAGCCGAAGCTACCAAAGTATAGATGCAGTTGCGCCGTCGGATGACGCATGCAGATGGGGAGGAGAAAAGCAGAGAGGACCGACGGCATTTCCCTTCTCACATCTGGGTGGTGAAGCAGTGTTGGCAGTATCTGGTTTGTCGTCATTGCGTCCTTGATTTTTTTTTGGTCCTTTGGACGGATCGCCGAAACCTTTCCCCCTGTCGTCCCTCCTTCCTAGGCGAAAGTGAGTACCGGGAAAGCAATGGATTGGACGCCACAGCATGCAGAATCGGTTCGAGTCGTGGTGCCGTAGTAGGGGCGACAGCGAAGATGGGAGATTCCTCCCTGCTTCCCCCTCCCTGGCTTTCCCCCTCCCTGGCTTTCCCCCTCCCTGGCTTTCCCCCTCTCCGTCGAAGAGGGCATGCAGATTCCAAAGAAGTGGGACGGGAGGGTGGAAGGACCCAGAAAATAAGACGGCGGCGCCGTGCTTGTTCGGTACAGGTTGGACGGGCGACACCGAGATGGGGCTGTCTTGATCGGGGAGGGAGCAAAAAAGGATGGGGAGGGGGTGAGGGCAGGTCGAGGAGTGAGCAAAAGAGCGAGCCCAGGCGCGCGAGGACCAAATTCGGCAGCAGCTGAGCCTGTACTCTTTTGTTCGTCCCCTCTCCCTTGCTTCCCCGGCGGCACTGCTATGCCTCCCGAAGCAAAAGGTCGCAATCCGCGATGAGCAATAATAGAACGTGTTCCTGGATGCGGTATCCACCTGCAACGACTTACCCATTTCCTTTGGCCGCCGGCTTCCACCAAAGAACAGCTAAGCCGTAACGCCATTGCAAGCCATCCGGGCATGCAGTAGCAGCCTGTGGTGGGTGGCATTCCAGATAAAGACGCGGGCGCCGTGGGTGGTGGGTACGCCATGCAGTTCAGCCCGTACCGGATCAGGAAATGGCGGCAGCCGCTATCAAAGCCAATACATACGGAGATGCAGTTGGGCTGACTGTTTCGCTGGGTTGGCCGTTGCAATAGTGATAACGAACCGTCGTACTGTTTACTAGTCCATTGCATCGTCATCTGTATCGACTAGCACCGTCGAATTGATTGCTTTCGTGCGGATTTCTTATTCTTGGCTGGCGCACCGCTCCGCCCTGGGGTGGACCCGACTGTTTATTCCTCCTTTTCCCTTGGGCGTGCAACTAGTCTCCTCGCTGTCTATACCATCTCCACCTGGTACAGTAGTTGTACAATAGTTATGTAGCACTTCACTATTGTCATTAGGTCTTTGTTGTCGGGGGAGCTATGCGCCTAGGAGGTAGTAAGAGACTGCTGCAATACGTCTTGGGCCTCCTGTACCTGGTCAACGCGAGAGGAAGGCACCTGGGCGACGAGGCTTGCTTTAGGTCGACTAATGTTTGCGCTGGCGTCCTGATAACTCGTATCGTTTGATAGCTCGTTGCTTGCTATCTAGTCACTGTCTCAATAAGATGAGGGTTCGATACGGCGGTCTCTTGGATCCCAGCCCCACGATCTAGCCGCGATAGACGGCCAGAAATCAGAAGTAACCGGGCTCGCAAATGAGCCATGCAGACTCGCCAGGATAGCGTTCTCCATCAGTATGTCTCATCCATAGGAAGATCATATGGGTAGGTGGGTAGTCAGTCCTTGCTTGCTGCTGGCTCTGGGCCGGGTGCTAGGTCTTGTGCGTACACGATCTGGCTCTGAGACATGGTTCCCTTAGAGAAGGTAGTTATGTCTTCTCCTGACCCAGCTGGAAGCAATGCCCAGACACTCTAGAGGCAAGCCTAGGTAGATAGGCAAACTGGTCTCTTTCGGGAGCGCACGTCAGGCTAACTATTCTGGAGCGACGCCTGCCCGTCGTCCATGCCGTCTCGCTCTCAGCACGGTTTTCTGCTTAGAAGTCTCCTGCTTCGCCTGGCTGGCCCGTCCATTTGTGAGCACCACTGAGAGAATGGCTTGGATCCAGCTGGGCTTCTCTGCCGCTGGCTGCTGCTTGTCCCGGAACATGCTTCGGGCTGAGCGCCTCATCGGATCTGACCTTGGCTATTGACGCCTGGTGGTCGTGGCGGCCGCACTACATCGATACCACTAGAGCGGTTCGGTTCAGGGAATGGGGAATGGTACATGCCAGCGCACTTTGCGTGCGTTGGTCGGGATCCCAGGTTCACGATCGTCGCCGATGGCTGAGGCCCACCGCCACAAAGTCAACCAGCCCAGAAAAAGAAACCCTCTGCGACATATTCGAGATGGCACTTCTTGGGGTGGGCGTACGGATGACCGCATTGGGTGAGCTTGAGCACGTTGCTGGTGTGTCCTGCTCGCTTATCCCTAGATGGAGATCAATAGTCGAGGACGAAAGACCAAGTGTGCTGATGCGGATTGGCCGGGCGAGGTCCTCGCAGCCCGTCTCGTCGAATCCCAGCTTACCGATGGCCATCACGCGGGTCATGTCTCCCGCTCGCCACCCTTGGCTCGTTGTCATCCGGGTCTGGAGACGCTCCAGAGGTCTTACCCAACTCACCACGGGCTAGGATTGGATGGGTTCGTCCAGAAAATACCTCGAGACCGGGCCAGCTCGAAGGGCAGCTTGCGCTGGATCGATTCCCTAATTGGGCCATTCATTTGTTCGGAGAATCGTCGCTCGAGATCGCTAGTCTCGAACCAAGGCGATTGTGACATCCTTCTTTTGGCGGTCAGCTCGTCCCACGCATGGTTGGTCCCAGGCCAAGCCTGAGCCCCCTTTTACCCTGCGCTGCTTGAACCCCTTACGCCGGTAAAAGGAGAAAATAAACAATGCCACACTCAACACATCGGATACGGCCTCACATGCCTGAGTTATCACTCCAGCTCTGCGGTTCCAGGACGGGAGTGCTCATGTCGTACGCTTCAACCTCGCTCGCAGTGCGGCTGGTTACACAGTCATGGCGACGCCAAACCAAGGCGGTATTCTTCCTGTCTCGACCACGGTTGTTGTCTCCCCTGTTCGGTCGTTCTTGCTCCCTGCCCCTGAGTCCTCCCTCCATCCATCGTCGAGCGTCGGTTGCTGGTCTTGTAAAGCTGAGCAGCTATAAGTCTGAAGCCGTTGTGTTCCCCAAGAGACGATCAACTGACTGATGAATCTCATCCAAGAAGTGCAACGATCTATGCACTGGTTTTCTCTTGCATAGAACATCAATCCACAAGACACCATGCGGAGATTGGCTGGCGATTGCGAGAGGATTGGGAACAGCAAGACAAGTGCTTGGCATGTGTTCGTGCTCGGGTCTCAAGCCGACAAGGCAGGAATCGTAAAGAGACTGCATGGTCTGCTGCAGCAGTCTTTACCCACTCATGGCCGGCTGGCGGAATCAGTGCGCGGCCAGACAATACCAGCCTGTCTCGAGGCATTTCCGAGTCGCAGAGCACGCACTATGACATATGCTCTCCCCCCCAAGAGGAGAGGCTAGCCCTTGTCGAGGTTGGGACGTATCACCATCACCAGCGGTCGCAAGCTAAGCTGGTCGGGAAACTCTTGCTCAGGGATAGGCAATATGACTATCGAGTTCATCAATTGCCATGTGAGAAGGAAAGGGTTTTGTGGAGACGGATTTGATGTGTCTTGTCGTTGAAATAGGCTCTGCCGCTCAGATCCCGGCCAGATGATATTAGGCAAGACGCATGCTGCATACCGCATCACTCCCGGAGCCGAACGTGTCGCTTCAAGTTCCCCCCGCCAAGAGGGAAAGAGTGTGACCCGATCCAAGGGCAGGCTGGCAGCCTAGAAGACGGTATCCCGGCTGTTGGGGCCGCATCTTTCTTGGCGACGACATCAACAGCAAGACTTCCGAGAAGGAATCCCTTCGCCTGTTGCTCCTGGATCTTGGCCGCGGGTGAGATAGCGGCCAAGGTACCTATCGGATAGTACCAATATCCCATCGCCGCAGAAGCGCACGTGAGGAAAAAGAATGACTTCTTTGCATTCGTTCAAGCAACGCTGCGGCGGCGCCTGCCTTGTCACCAAGTGACAATTCGGGCAATGATATTCAATGGAGGGTGGATTTCTGTCAAAAAGGGGAAGGAGGTATTAACCGTATTGTGATGGCCCCCTCTTTTTTTTCCCTCACTCCCCCTGACTTGTCGTTCCCCTCGAGGAGGTTTGTAATCTATTTACTATACCTTAGCTATAGGCACACAGTATGCTCTTCCCCCCAGGCCACACGAAAAACTGAGCGGGTGGCTGCAGGAAGCCTCGTAACTGCCGGGCGATATGGTAGATGCAGAACGGTGCGTGCATAGCTTGGACGGTCCTTTACAACAAAAATGCACGGATAGCAGTCAGAGCTCTGCGATCGATTGAGCAGATGATGGCTCGCAACAGGGGTGAACTTGTACTGCTCTAGTCACCTGCGAAGTGACATGTGCGGCACACATGTGTTGAGGGTTGAAGCAGCATTGCTACGCCGCCTTGCAGGTGATGGCATACGTGTGAATGTGCTCGAGCTGGATATCTTCTCAGAGAGCAACTTAGTCTCAACTCAATATTGCTTCTGGAATGCTTCAATTTCATTTTCGGTTTATCCAAGCATTGGATTGGACTGAAGTAGAGCAGCTGGGTGCTCGGAAACTGACTCGCGGCGCAACTGCCTCACGCCGCTCTCATCTTCGCTTGTCAGTTTTCCTTCTCTGTATAGGCAAAATCCGATGAAGCTCAGAACCAAGGCGTGAGAGCTACCCCTGGCCCTCAGAGTGGAAATTCCTGGCTGGGATATATCCTTGTTGTGTCATGCTGTCTGAGGCGGCAGTGAACCGAGACCATGCATCTTCACTAGACATCCGGGGCTCGTCTTATTAACTCGCCAGTTTGGTCTCCAGTGTGTCTGTTGGTCGGGACGCAAGAGATATGTTGTTACCAAGCAAAACTCGAAATGATCAAAGTGTGTCGAGCCACAAGGCTCCCAGTACAGAGTCTCGGCGATTCGCCTCGACTCCTCTGATAACTTCACTCTCTTCCATAACCAAGAGGATGAGTGGTGGCCGGGAAAGCTCAGTGATGGGTAATGGGGTTTGAGTATGCCATGAAGCTTCATTGAACCCCCTATGATATACATTACCTACTGCCTAGTTCCCACGCGAGTAGCATAGTACTGTCAGAGGTATGTTAGTGAATGTTTACTCCCTGGCACAGAGTCAGGGGCGTTCGAGTTCTTCCAAGAACTGTGAAGTCTATATCGCGAAGTTCTTGAGAAGATAAATGCAGCGTACCGACGGTGCTATCTCTCTTTCCCTTGGGTCGATATTGAGATAAAAAGAGCTCGTTTTGAGACAACACACTTCTCACGGGGCAGGGCTACAACCCAACTCATGATGACAAGGCATCCACATCTGGACCAGCATAACGTTTGTAGTGATAATGGTCCATAACATCTGACCGTATATACGTTCTTCATATAGGCTCCTCCAATGGCTGTCGAGGGCCCTGGCGCTTCAGTTCCTTTCCAAGGAAAGGTAGCATCTAGACTACACCGCGTGAAGACTGCTGCCGAGGTCCTTGGATCGCCTTGACCTTGCAAATATTGCGCCCAGATCCATTGTATGATGGAGGGGTTTTATCAGTGACTTACTGGAGAAATATTGTAGTCTTGGCCTCTCGCGTTGCTGCTGGATTGGATAGGATAGCGACTTCCCCGGTTCACCCTGGAGGCTCTGGTTTGCGCTTTGTAAGTCGAGGTTTACCTTAAATGTAGCGTGTAGCTCGACCAATGACGAAGCCATGGGAAGGAAGCAGGGAAATACATCAACGCAGCCAGCAGCCTAGCGTAATGAACCGTTAATCCGTCGAACCAGAGCGCTGAATACCGCGCGCGTCGCCGAACTCAGTTAAGCCAAATGGTTTAAGCCAAATGGTTCCTTGGTTATCATTCAACTGGGCGTGACTGACTCCATGTACAGTCACCGTCTGACAAGCTTCGCTAATTAATGGGGGTACGTCCAGGAAGGACTCAAGGCCAGCTAGAATAGCAACTCGAAGCATGTCCGAATCATGACACTCCTAGGAACGGGGACTGCTTCCACAACACAGGAGACTCCCGGCAGACCTTGGCACCATTACAACTCTGCCTTCGGTCACGCGCATTGAACATTAGTATCACATCAAAGATGTAAACTAAAGGATGGCTCTGGGATACTCGGCAAGTTAGTCTTCCAGGATCTCTAGTCGGCCTGAATCCAGTATTTCGTCTTCCTTGGAGCCTATGAGAGCCGCCAATAAATGGGGGAAAAAGGAACACTTGAAGTTGGCTAAGTGGCCTAGGTATTCGAAGCTGTGACTGCTCCCGAAGCCAAGTATGTAAATTTCCACTTAGAGATGAAGGAAAATTCCAAGAGGTACAAGCAAACTTTGTTTTCCCTCAATTTTTAAAGAGTCAAGTTCGCTGGCTCCATATTCTACTCCGTATAGACGAAGGCGGATGAGGTTGGAATGTTTGCGCGATGGAAGAAGTCGAGGTACAGGTACTTCCAAGACCCTGGCCCGTGGGGGAAGTAGCGTGACCAATGAGGGAGCTGTGGTCAATCCACTCGCCCGATGATTGGGCAAACGTATCCGTCTAAAGTCTGGATCGCAGGTCAAGATTTCTATGTACCAGACAACGACGGCATTGTCAGGTAGGTAGCTTATGAACAAAGACTAAAGCTTCTCACTGCTGATCTTATGGGTGAGACGAGCAAATTGTTGTTAGAAAGATACCAAAGGCGAGCACTAATTCCCCAAGTGCGCCGCTGCCGCTGCGGTAGTCAGCCGAGCGCTTCAGTGGTCAACTTGTCACGGAGTACAGTGTAGAGGTAAAGATAGCTAGTGGCCGCAAAGACCCCTCAGCTCCCGTGTCCAGGACCCCTGCAACCTGCCCGATTCTAACACGAGTGAGCATGTTTCTCTTACACCAAGGTAAAGGTACCGTAGCGTGCGTGGGTACCAAACAAAGCCCCCAAAGCCAAAACCCATGAGAGAAAAATGGCCGTGAGCACCTTTCCACTCCATACACTTACTTATAGGGATCCGAGAATCCATCCTGCCTCCACTCTGGTGGACTTGAAAAAGCTGCTCGCGTTTCACTCCAATTCTCGCAAACTTGCTCTCGAGGCTAGAGCAGCCCCCCCATAAGACACAAATAGTCTTGTCCCGCCCACCTCATTCCAACCCACCACGATCGAGGACCAGTACATACATATACACCTTACTCTCACCAACGGCTAAACGGGACTTAATCTGAGAGATTCGCTCCAGACCTCGCATCCCACCACACAACTCTGCCGGCATATTTGTTGATAAAGGGCAGCGCTTCGGTAGCTCGAGTTGTTCCTAGCAATACAAGAGCCTCCAGCCGCTTGCGTCACCTCACATATTAATTCCTTCCCTTCTACCCCCAAAACTTTTAAGCACCCCCCAAACCATCACACAAAGGAAACCAGTCCCCGGTCAAACACAGCTCGCCAAGATGGATATGGGTACGGGAGACATGGGCGGCGATATGGGAGGCAGCACCAACTCGAGCGGTGAAATGGTGGCCATGATGGCGCTCTTCAATATCGATACCAACACCCCGCTCTACTCGATTCAGTGGACACCCACCACCACCGGAGGCTACGCCGGCACATGCATCTTCCTCATCATTCTCGCCGTCATCTTCCGCGGCTTCCTGGCCCTCAAGTCATGGCAGGAGAGCCGGTGGCTGGACGCCGAGCTGAAGCGCCGTTACGTCGTCGTCAGCGGCAAGCTGCCCATGTCCGAGACCCTGTCGCGGGATTCCCTCGCGAAGGAGGCGGTCCTGAGCGAGAACGGCGTCGAAGAGAACGTCATGGTGGTCAAGAAGACCCATGGCATCCACCGCCCGTGGCGCCTCAGCGTCGATCCCATCCGCGCCTTCATCGATACGGTCATAGCAGGTCTTGGCTATCTTCTGTTCGTCTCCCCTCCCCCTCCCCCGTGCTCTCTCGTATACACCGCGCAGGTATGCTAACCCGTGTGTTCTCATAGCATGTTGGCTGTCATGACCGGAAACCTTGGTTACTTCCTCTCCATCCTCGGCGGAACCTTCCTGGGCAGTCTCCTCGTTGGACGCTACTCCTTGACGACAGAGCACTAGACCGTTTCTACGCCGTTGCTGGACCAAGGGCGAACTCCCGATGATTAATTTTCACGATTTATCTGTGTATATTCCCACAAAGACCACATTTCTGGTCGTTTACGATGGCATGACGAAACCATGGGTGCTACGGCGCGAATGGTATTAGAGACGAATGGACCGCAGCGAGAGATACACACGCCTTGCTTAAGGACGGTGTCAGGGGTACGGAAGCCCTTTTTTTTTTTTACTGGGTTGGAAAGGATATCCCGAGGGGTGTTAACTGGGCGCTCTACAAAGGGGGGAAAATGGATGAATATTTTCATAATCACTACACACTCGATACGGTCAGAATATCTAGCTACCCATGCAGAATCGACTGTTTCTCCGTACTTGGGACGAAAACACAGATTTGTGTCGGGAGGGACGCCATCTTACCCCTCCGTTTGAGGTGGTTGTTAGTGAGGCGCCAATGCGCAAAGTATCGATACCTCTGGTGGCGACGCTCATGCAAGAAACTTGCGCAAACATGCGCAGACCAACCGCAAAAGGCGATCCCCGCCCGCGCCACCAGACCCTTTTCGGAAACGCTAAAGGAAACACGGGGCCGGTCCTCCATGAGATCGGGATCCGGCAGAGAGGGCAAGTTGAGCTTCCTCCGCATTGCCGGTTCGGCACTCCAATCTTGTAATAGGGATCGATACTGTTCCAAGACCGCATCTGCTGCCCGACATGGACCCTACCGCGCCGCAAGCTCCCTGGTCACTCTCCTCCGGGGCCGGTACTTATTCCGTCTTCGAGATTTCATTTACTTGTAGAGTCATATTTCAGACCTATGAGCGAGACGCAATTGATTGATAAGTGTGTTTCGTTGCCCTTTGATCCGGGTCATGGGTTGAGGCACGTGTTTCAACTGATGCTGCTACATCCCATCATCTGTCTAGCTTGAAAAACACCTTGTAGATAGAGGTTTTGAATAATGGTCCTCGTTGTCCAGCACTGGAACTACCGCAAACCGCTCTAGTCATTGCAATCTCGTCTGCCAAGGTAGTTTACTTGGCCAAGCTTGAGAGCCAGAGCCTTCATACCTCTCTTATCAATATTTAACACGAGCACAACAGCCCTTGAGACAAAAAAAGTCGGCCTAACGAGAGCTTTACAAAATACTACTCACAAACCCTTCTTCCCAGTGGGAGCATTAGTTTGTTTACAGCACCGAGGAACGAGTCCAACAGGATAAGGACACTTTCATGCATTTCGAGATACCACAGGCTGTCACTCAGTCCGACTTTCCCGCCGTGAGACGTAGCCTGGGAGGTAGGTCGGTCATGACACCTGATGCGTGTGCGCAATCACCACTGACGACCACCTCCCCCGTCACGTTGATGCCAAAGCTCGGTGCATGGGCAGCAGCCAAAAAGAATGGTGCTGCGAACGTCTTCGTCCATGCTCGGCTGTCCTGAATACGGTCTGATCACGGGACACAGTCCAGACTGGCATTTCTATCTTTGTTTCATTTTTTGAAAGTTGATGTCGCTCCAAATGCGGTCGAGGAGCATCTTATCCCTACGGCCACGGAGAGTCCGCACCAATTGGACAATCTGGGAAGCACACGAGCTTAGTCTAGGGATACCAAGCCGCACCAGAGATCTCGAGGGAACCGGAGCCGTCGCCAGTCGGCAATCACCAGCTGCGGGCCGCGGTCTAACCTATACATGTCCTGCTGAGCGCTTCACCATGTTCACACTGCCCGCTTCCCAGACCCACGATGGGGGGCTGCCTCGTGCAGGGGGAAGGGGGACGGGACGCTCGAACGGGACACTTTGAGGGGGAGCTCAGCAGGCGATGAGGCATAGGCTAGACCTGGGGTCGTATCGGAGAATTACCTTGCGTGCGCGTCATTAAATTGCCTGCTCCTGCCGGATAGCCATTTAGGCTATGGGAAAGGTCCCGACATGTCGGGAGCTCCCTTGCTCCTTTGGCTACAACCGGGCAGCGGGTTTTTGTGCGCTTTCATGGCCGCGGCAGGGAAGCAAGCGCGCGGGCGGGCGAGTTGGTTCTCGTGAGGAGTCGATGATAGGCTCTGAGGCGGTACGACACCCGCTCGGCGCAGTCAGATCGGTCTGCTTTGCCCTGGCAGGATGGACAGGGAAAGAGAGCGAGAGGGGGAGAGTAAGGAGATAGGAGGAGGGAGAGAGGAGGGAGAACTGTAGCTCTAACCTGGAGTGAAGTTACGAAGTACGAAAAGGCTGGAGGATCCGGGGTTTCCAAGTCCCCTGCCTACCTTAATGTGTATGAGAGTTCGGCTTGGTATCCTTTGGCCCGAGGGCTTGGAACCTTTGGAGGACCCCAACTCCCTGCCAGCGTCTACAAGCCAGAGCGGCAACCATGTACATAACCGCCAGGGCGGAGGGATGGAGATTGGACTACTAGCCCTACCGGAGGGTCGGTAGGCCACGCAGCAAAGGGCATCAGATGCAAGGTACCTTGCATTACCGAGCATGAGAGCTTGAGTCAAGCACAAAGCTAGGACACCAAAGCACGAGCCATGGAGGGTCTGAATAGCACTGTTAGGTCCCCTTGACTCCCGTGGTTATCCGGCTTGACG
>FTLB01202280.1_pt1 | contig 11247 bp, 5 predicted proteins | sample 1658291 | NCBI WGS metagenome assembly FTLB01 (sample SAMEA3914812, study PRJEB12502) | metagenome | biome: forest; material: soil | place: Canada | collected 2011-07-07 | depth 0.1 m
GGCTCGGGATACTGCGTCTCCCGGTCCCACTGGGCGAGGGTAGGGTGCGGGCTCCGAAGCCAGCTGCGCAGTTCGTGCAGAAAGAGCCGAGTGTTGTCCCGCCCCAAGAAGTCGGTGAGCATATCCTCCGCATGGCCGCCGCTGCCCTGTGTGTCGACGGACTTGAGAATGGCGATGATGTACTCCAGGAGGAACTCGGAGTTGTCGATGCTGCGGGTTGCGCTCGACGCGGCCGGTGTGTTGGAACTCTCGCCGCGGCCGGGCTCTCCTCCGCTCGAAGATTGGGGCGGTGGGTTGGACAGAAAGTCGAAGACCTGGAGCTCCCGCCGGATCCACGTGCGGGCTCTGGAGACCAAATGCGGCGCTTTTGCGAAGTCTTCCGGGGTCACATCGCGAGCTCTGTTGTTCACTCGGTTGGCACCAATATGAAGGCTATACAGACGGTATTTGTAGACCTGTCTACGGCGCTCGAGAGCCGTGTCGGGAGAGGAATGGAAGGGCAGGATATCTCGACGGCGGCGTTGGCGTCTTTGTAGCCAGAGCCACGAGGGGTTCTGCTCGGACTGCCTTGACGGCACGTGTGGTGATTGCTCCCTCGTTGTCGCGTGGGATTTCGTCGGTCTCGCCGGTACGACGTAAACGTTGGACCATTTCTTCCCAAGCCCATCGGCGGTGTCGGAACGGTTGTAGCGAATCTTGGTGACAACGGCCTTGCAGAGAGGGCAGGCTGAGCTTCTCTCGAGCCAGCTAGCGAGGCAGACAAAATCGAAATGGGCGTGGGCGCAAGGTTCAGCTTGGCATGGCTCATTGACGGCGTCGAGGCAAATGACACATATGTCAGGCGGGTTCAGCGGCGGGTTCACCGCGTCGGGCTCGCATGATGTTGGACTGGTTGAGGACGTATCCTCTGCGCAAGGAGCAGGAAGAAGAGAGAGCTGAGGGACAGAGCCAGATTTCCGCTGTTCATCCATGGGAGACCCGTAGGCACAGGTGAAAAGGAAACCGGTGCGCGAGATGCAACACTGGGTTGCGATCTTAGGCCGAGCACGAAGGAGATAAAAGTACCTAGCAAAATGGTGGCGATCTTTTTGCTGGGAGACGCTATTATTAATCGTTAGAGCGATTCCAGTGACCTATTGCCTGGCCGCTAGGGTGGCCACATAGCGGAATTTACCTCGTTCGTGTACCCTAAACTACCGTGACTACCTGGGGCGATCTTAAAAAGGTGGTAACCTGTAGCACGGGAGCCAAAAAACTTTCCCCGCCAGTGACGTCGAGTCGCGGGGAAACCCGCCCAAAAACGCGTCGCTGCCATGAACGCGTCTAGGTGGGTGCGCCAGCCCAAGGTCGAACCTTCTCCAACCACGCTTAATACAGTAGCAAGTACAGGCGAGAACACACATCGAGCGAACCATCACACATGCTCGGCAAATCCCCATACAACATGGACTCGAATCAAATAGCAGACTACGAAAGTCAATCGCAGTCATTGCGGGCAGACCTGAAGAAATGGGAGAATGAATGGGCAAAGACCCATAACGGAGACAAACCATCACGGCAAGACATCAAGCAGAATCTAGACATCGGTACGCGTTAAGCCATCCGCCACCCTTCTCCCCGTCTCAGCTACCTGCTCGAAGCGATTACTGACGTGAATTGTTTCGATTCCAGCCCAGAAGTACAAGCAATACAACAAATTACGTGACATCCTCGCTGGCAAGGTCGACCCCCAGCCAGCGCAAAACGCAGTCAACCGCAAGCGCAAGTCCACGGATGCGCCGCTCGCCCAGACTCCCTCAAAGCGCACGAGGACCGCCCAGACACCGTCGAAGGTCCAGAATCACTCTGCAGATCTCACAACGGCTGTCACCCCGTCCCTAAACAGAAAGCTCTTCAGCCCAGCCGTGCCGACTTCCATTGGACCGACTCCGCAGAAAGATGGACGAGTTCTCGGGCTCTTCGATCTGCTGGCCGGCACCCCTTCTCGCTCGACCGGTGGGGACGGTGGCACTGTATCCATCTTTGAAATTTCCTCCAGTGGACTCGGGACTCCGAGCAGGAAAACCGGTCGGCACTCCGACCTCCCAGACGACGACAAGCTCGCCCGGACCCCGGTGTCGTCTAGCAAGCGGTCTTTCTTAGATGGCTTCATGACACCACTGCACAAACGAGACGGGAATGCGGTCAAGACTCCCAAGTCTGGGTCGGTTTCAAAGCTGCAGTTCGCTACGCCTGCCTTCCTCCGTCGCAGTCACGCCATCGCCTTGCCTGCTGTAGACGAGAACGGCGTCTGGGAAGTCGAGCCTATCCGCCTGCCAAGGAAACCCATGGTGCGTGGCCTAAGCGCAGTTGTCGCAGACCTTCGCCGCCTAGAGGAGGATGCTATGGACGAAGAATTGGAAGCGATGCGTGAGATGGAGATGGAGGCCACGGGGGCCACAAAAGAGCAGCGAGTAGCTGAAGGGGCTACCACTCCAGGGAAGGGGACAACCGAGGTAGGAGAGTCACACTCGATGGATAATCCGAATAATTCGGCGCCCGAAGTGGTGATCGAGGAGTCGCAGCCAAGACTTCTGGGTGCGTTCGACGACGAGGGGCTGTACGACAGTCCGGAGGAGGATCAACGGGATCGTGATGGCCAGCCACTCCGAATCTTCAAGAAGAGAGGCCAGAAACGAACCACACGAAAAGTGAATATCAAACCCACGCGGACGAAGCGGCCAGCAGAGCCAGAGAACCCCACCGAATTGGATGGGGATGAGCCTCATGGTGGAGATGGAGACGGTGACATTGTCCCTGAGACGCAACTCGAGCTGGGGGATGCTCCGTCTTCCGACCTTGTGGACGTGGACCTTGGCTCCGATTTTGATGGATCTGGCGGCTCAGACGACGAAGACTTCAGTTCTGCGAGGCATTCTAAGGCAGCCACAACCACCGCCAGAGGCAAGGAAAGCGGGATCAAGAAGGCTGTACGAAAGGTCAAGGCAGCCGCACATGCCAACTTCAGGCGCTTAAAGTTGCGCAACCACGGGTCCAAGGGCGGTCCTGGTTATAATAGCAGGTTCAGAAGGAGGTAGATAAAGACGGTTCGTACTCATGGCCAAGCAATAGAGCCAATATTGGTAGACGCATTCCTACCATATGTCTGAAATCATCCCGCGAAGTTCATATCAGTGTTCTCATGTAGCACGAGTGAGTGTGACAAGGCTTTCGTGCTGCGCCCAGCCTGCACTGCACTGCTCTGGTATATCTCGTTTATGTGAAGAGGTGGACAGCTTCGCTTCTCCTCTGCAACGTGGCCGATCATCGCCTGGAGACTTTGTCGTACCAAATATAAAAAAACCCAATCGTTGGTGAAGTGGCCATGATGTTGCGCCTCATAATCAAGCTGTATCCAAACTTACATCGAATTATTTGTCTAGTATCTCTGATATGGGACAGTGAATATTGCTCAGATGAGCAGGCCCCCCCCCTCTCTCTCTGAGTATTACGCCTTCCTCTGCATTCCAATCTCCGCTGGACAGGGCCTCCTCACGACTCGATTCTTCTCGTGTCTCCCTTCAACTCCAAGTATGACATTTGCCGACAGGCTACCGCTGGCAACGAAATTTGACTGGTTGGCTCTCAATGGCAACCCCATGAAAAATTCGACAAGAATAAAAATACCCTAGACGGCAATGTGGCTATCGGCCGCCGGTGTGGCGGGCACGACGGCCAGCGGTATTGTTTTTGTAATAAAAATCCCAGAGCTGCTCGGAGTACCTGAGGGATCGGCTGAGGCAGGAGGCGGCGTGTGCTGGGAGGATGGCTGGGCGGTTTCCGTCACTTTGACGGTAACGGTAAATTCTGAAACAGTTACAGTCACCGTAGCCGTCTTTGGCCCAGCCGTCGGCGAGCCGGGGGCTCCAGTCGCATTGGGAGACGAAGACGGCGGATATGGAAGGAGAGAGCCCAGGATGGACTTGGCAATGGCGGTGTCCACGCAGCCCAGCGATACACCTATCGTGCTATTCATGGGAAGTGCGTAGCACATGGCTCCGCTGGTACACGAGGCAATGGTATCGAACACGCCATTGCTGCCGCACTTGGCCACATTCCCACCAACACATGCTGCCTGGTTGGGGGTACAAGCCGACTGCTCAGTCAAGCCGGCGAAGATGGCGTTGTATTTCAGGGCAGCCTGAAGATTGCTCTGGTACACGTCCTGACTCACGGTTCCAGTGGATGGTGGTGCACTTGTGATGGCTGTCGGGACACTGCTGTTGGGCACGCCCGTCGCTTGAATATGGGTGGTCGATGGGGTTGGTGATGCCGAGACTGCTGGCGAAGTCGTGACTGCTGGAGGTACCGATGCGGCTGGTGGTGTCGATATTGTTGGTGCTGCCGCTGGTGTCGATAGTGCTGCGGGCGGATTAGATTCCTCTGGCACAGAGGGTGGCGAAGACGAAGTTGGCTGTTGTACCGGAGAAGAAGATGTTTTGGGCAAAGCCGGGCCACCAGTATTGACCGAAGTTGGGCTGGCGTCGGAGGGGGTGACCAGAGCCCCCGAACTAAGAAATGGGCTAAGGCTCGGGAGAGACGATGTTGTGTGTGGTGTCACAGCCGGGGAGCTGTAAGTAGAGGATGCTGAAGTCGTAGACACCTGACTACCCTGGCCAAATGTAATGAAAGTCTGGCCGACCGGGCCAGGTGACGTTGAAGTTGCCTGCTGGGACGTAGAGGTTGAGCTTGGTGGAAATAGCGTGCCCAGGCCCACCGAGAGGACTGTCACGGCTTGGCCACCCTGTGTGGTCGAGCTGAGCTTCGATTCCGTTGTTGACGAGGAGAATGTGGCAGCGAGCGGAGTGCTGGATGACAGCGGCGTGGCGTGTTCAGCCGCCTCGGTGCTAACACTTGTTGTTGTCGTTGTCGCTGAACTATTTGACAGAAAGTCCCTTGGCCATTTTCGCAATGAATCTGCCCGGTTGAGCCTACAACCTCGTTAGCAACAAGTATTCCTCGGCAAATATATCTATTAGATATACATGGGAGTAGGCGAACTCACTCCTTGGCCGGACGCCTCAGAGGGCCCGCCTCTGAGGCTGCTGGCAGAAGAAGAGGCAGTAGTAGAGCGGTGACGCGCATCTCTGGTGGTTGTATTACGATGTAGAGCAGGAAGATAGTACGCGGGTGGCGTTGGTGTCTCAAAGAAAAAGGAGCGTTGCCGTTACGTACGATACCAATCGTGTGTTGAGCTTCGGCGTAAGTTTATGTGCGAGAACCCAGACAGATCCAGTGTGCCTGTATTGCTCGTCTGAAAGGCGACCGGCACTGCCAGTTCGCCGTCGCTTGGGCTATGTCGTAGAAGCGAAGATAAGAAGAGAAGAGGGCGCAAGACCCGGAGACTGGCTCCAAGGAAAGAAAACAGACGCAGGTCCGGATGCCAAGAATGAAAGCGAACGATACAGAAGAAGGAATTAAGCAAGTGCACGGGTCTGGCCAGCCCCAATCTATATCTCTGCACAGGGTCCAGAAAACTCGATCTGGTCGATCCAGAGGAGGTGATTCAAGAATATGGATACGTGACTGGATGACTGCTCATGCAGCTTCGTCACGAACCAGTGACGGAGAGGGATGACTGCTGGAGGGGGCATTCGACATCTTTGTATCGTGTCTCCATACATATTGCTACATACTACGCATGCGATAAGAAAACACGCGAGATTTCAGCTAATTAAATGGCTGTCGGGCCTCGAGACCAGAGGCCCTCTGTCCACCCCAGCGCCCCCCAGAAGCGAGAGCCTCCACATTGCGGTGAACGCGAGGAGGTTTGATATTGGTCAACCATATCCAATGCTGCGACAAGCGGTGCGGTCAACGGACAAGCCCCGGAGAGACTCTGGGCACTCTGGACATTGAAGGGTTCCATGCCGGCGCTTGTTCCGCCGGTCCAACGCGGGATAGGATCCTCTGCTGGGATGAAGTTTGCTGGTGCCGTTTCCAGATGAAGTCGAGAGCCGTCGGAGTGGATCATCTCATTGGTCCAACAGTATTCTCAACTGTCGCAGTCGATGAGCAACTCTGACCAATCGATGCGGCGAACAAGGTTGGATGTGCGGCGCCAGAGCTCCACCCAGAGCCCAGTTACCTATCAAATTAACTGCCTTTCAGTTACATACTTGTTACGAGAAAAAGGCAGGAAATTGATTTCCAAGTTATTCAGATCTATTTTGAATATTTGGTCACTAAAGTTTAGAATCCAATCACTGCATCCAGGGCGCATCGATCCAAACGCCGCTGGTCCTGGCCGGTTTCCTATGTGTTCTATTGTCGTACAGGCTCTCAAGCAAAGTACTCATTAGGTGGCAGCCACTGCTTCGCCCCGTCCGTATCCCATCCATCTACGAGACCAACTATTTGACCCGAGGAACGCTTGATTTACAGTAGACATATCGTATATTCATTGATTACTACCAACTATTTACGCTGCTTTCCGTCTAGGCCATCTATTAGGTATTAGATTCGTTACACACGGCATCCAGCTACCAGGTATCTACTAGCCCAAACCGTCTCCTAAGTCGTCCGCATACGGCAGCTGAAACACTGTTACGACAGTCGCGGTCTGCCATGTCGAATTGTCCAAAAGTGAACTGTCACCGGACACACTGGCCTGCGAAGGAATCTGCTGTGGAGAGGCATCTCGGGATAGATCCGTAGAAGCGCGTCGCTTCTTCGTTCCTGTTTCCTCAGCTCCAGCGACTGGCTCAACCTCAATCTGGTGCGGGAAATTTGTAGGCCATCCGTCTTGCTCATTGTCATCCTCGTCAGCTGTGCTGCCGTTCTCGAAATTCTTTGGCAGCGGCAGCATGGAGTCTTGCCACACGGCTACGTCCACCTTCTCTTCTGTCGTGGACGTTCGCGAAGTCTCGTCGAGCATCGAGCCTACCCAGGCCTCTCTTAACTGCAATCCCAATGCTAGCGCCATCTGGCGCGCCACACTGTTGCCGATCATTTTCCACTGCTGGCCGAGCGTGCCAAGAAGTACTTCTTCGTCCGGGAAGCCTTGGGCCCGGCGTACCTCCATTACCGTAGTTGGCCGATCCTCGCGCCAGTGCAGCTGACGACCGACCCGGGCGTCGGTAGGAGCGCAGGTTGTGGCGATCGTACTGAACAAGGACCGGGAATGTATCCGGCCCCAGCCCTTGGAATTGCTCTTGACACGGCTCTTGCCTTGGCTGGGAAACAATTCCCTCTCCGCGGATGTCATCACGCCTTTGCCGTTGTCCCAGGCTTTCGCGAAGTTCATGCTGAAGGGGTGCGTGGGGATCTGGCAGATCTGATGCCTTGTCTTTGCCGTAACGCCGTAGCTCAGGCGATGGTCCGGAAATGGCACACAGCAGTCCGGCTTACCATCGCCGATGTATGGAAGGTCCGCCGTAGCTTCTCCTGCATTGACGAACTCGAATGCGGTTGGCAAGAACGACCTCCTGACATACTCCTCCCCGTTGCTCATCCTGCCGAGGCCGCGCGCTCCAATACCAGAAGGGTGGGAATGCGACGGCAGTGGCGGATTAAGCAGACGAAGAGCTGGGTCCGCGAAGTGGAGAAACACGCGGCTGCGTGACTGAGGAGCCCCGTACGACCAGGCGTCCCCTATGATCAACTGCGTCTGGTAGCCAAGGCCGACGATTGTGCAAATTAGCTGGGAGAACAGGTCCTCCGAACGTTTCTCGCCAGTCTGGACAATGGATAGCACGTTCTCCAGAATCCCGAACTTTGGCCTGTAGAAATCCACGGCTGTGGCAAAGGCCGCTACGAGAGACTGGTTTTTCTGCTGCCGCGGCGTGGTCTTATCGCTGGTCAGCAATGAGAACCCCTGGCACGGGCTACCTGCAGAGATGAAGTCTACTTCACCCGCCCGAGGCACATTGGGTCCAAAGTTGCCTTCGATAGCGTTACGGAGTAGGTCGTCTATGGAACCAAGAAAGGGATGTAGAGATTCCGGGTTTGGCGAGTTGGCCATGTACGTATGAACTGCGCGATCCCAGAGATCGTTAGCCCATCGCATCTCTACGGCTCCCCCTTCTTCGAGACCGCGTCCGAAATTGCCGCCTCCGCAAAAGAGATCAAGCCCGCGCAGCTTTTGAATGGGCGACTTCGGGTCGAAACCCTGCTTGATCGACGACTGGGAGCCATCACCGAACGGTATGAACTCGTTCTTATTCTGCCGCACAGCCAGTTTGTGCGTAATGAAGAACACATTGGCGGCGCCATTCCGGTTGTACGGCGATGGAATGGGTTCTGGGGGACTGAAGATCCGGACAATACACCTCCCGGTGACAGAAAGTAAGCGGACCTCCTTAACCACTTCATGTTGGCCATCCTCAGGGTAGACCAGCTCATTTGGGCGACTTGTTGCTGCCGCGGGGTCAACATCGACCCTGCGAGGAAGTCGTCGAAGGCGGACGAGAGCGGCAGAGCCTTGGTGGAAGATGTCGACAACTTCGCAAGGCTCAACGGCTGCCAGAGCCGAGGAGAGAACCGCAAGGATCGTATCACCTCGGCTCAGGGTGAGCGAGCGCTGGGCGTGGATACATTGCTTGTGCGATTCTGCGAGAGCTATCCAGCGTCGCTGGTCGACGAAGTATGTCTGTCGTACAAAAAAATCTCCTTTGCAGTCGTCTGGGCTGCCAAACCAGTGGATGAGCGGAGCTCCGAGAACCTCGTCTTCCCCAACTCTAGCCGACCGGCCCTCCTCGCAGGAACAGTGAGAGCTTAGAAAAAGCTCATTGGACCACGGGTACTTCATCTTACCACATGGAGTGTCGACCGGTCGGTATAGCCATATCACATCGAAGGTCCGGTATCCTTTGCCAGAAGTATGAACCTTTTGTACCAGCCCAAACCACCGGTCATCGTCCGCGACAGAAGCTGCGGTATCCCTTTGCCAGCTCGTTCCCGTCGACTCATCATCGTGATGGGTGGCGATGACGTCTCCTGGCTGGATCAGATCGATGGCATGTTTATCAACCAAGCCCTTTCGACTCGGCTTCACGTGCGATGGACCTGGGGTGCCAGGTAGTAGAGCCTGCTCCGGGACAGTGTCGCTCTGCTGGGACATCTCTTGTTCTGCATCCCGCCCAACAAATTGAAACATATGGGCCAACTTCGTGTGACCAAAGCATTTCTTGACAAACGGCGTCACGACTGTTGGGGAGATAACACCGTCGGGGAGCAGCGGGGCGGTCAGGGTATATTGAGTGAAAGATCTGATCTCCCGAAAGAGCTGTAATGTCTTCGTTTTGCCGGGTCCTAGGACGCCGTACATCTCCTTGTAAATAAACTCCACATTTGCTACAATCGACGCCCTGAAATCCTGGCTACGCCTCTGGCTGTACCATTTGATGAAGCTTTGAGACGTTCCATGTGTCTTCTTCAGCCATTGGCTAAAAGCGGCCTCGAAGCAGCGAATAGTGACGGGGCGGCGTTTCTCAATCATGCTATCGGCAAAGTCGACCGTATGCTTCGCAAGGTTGGCCACCCAGCGGAACGGCTCGTAGAATCTGGCGTACTCAAGAGCAGGTTTTTTCAGACGATAGTAAATCTGACGCTTGAGATTCGCAGCGGACCGTATCCAGATGTTGGTGCCGACGGTTGGGTTCTCCCGACCATAGTTGCCGATCGGGAGTTCGTTGAATTTGATTCGACGTACTCTAAAACGCAGCGACCCGATGCCCAGAGTACCGTCGAAGTAGAACGTGTCGTGGGCCATTTTCGTGGCTAGGTTGTGCAAGGTACGCATCTCGTTCGGGTAGCTGCTCGAGTCGACATAGATTACGAAATCATGAAGCGCAAACTCCACGAAGTCTTGTTTCTCACGAGAGCCCGCTAGCGCCTCATGACCTCGCATCAGCGCAGCAAGGGCAATGCTTTCGCGAACATAGGTATCCAGGGGAATGGACTCAGAGTAACACGAGGACCTCGGAGTGACGAGGGTAGAGACGGGGATCTCGACTCGAACATATCTGCTCAGCTTGATAACCTGCTCCAGTGGAACATTCCCTATTTGGCCATCTCCCGAGAGCTCGACCTCGCCGAAAGAGCCGCGGGACTCCGGAGACACAGGCGAACGACTTGAAGGATCATAAGTCCCGGGAGACCACGAATCAGGCACTCCATTGGGTGTCTCAGACGAAGGAGTGGGTGATCCCGGCAGCTCTCCTTCGCGTTTTATGGACATCGGCGAGTCACTGATTTTCGTTAAGGTATCCATCACTAGTTCCAGTCCTCCTGTAGTAATTCTGAGCAAAGCATGACGCAGACTACCACGTAACCTTGAGGCTACGGGGAGCGCCGCAGGTGAGGGTTGTGTGGAGTGAAGGTGACTTGCGCTCGTGTGTTTCCTAACAGTAGTCTCTGAAAGCTGTGCAGCTGCTTGTATGGTAGTACAGCAGCGCGAAGGGATAATAACTGGTTGGCGCCTTTCAAGAGTTCTCGAGTTGGGAAAGCAAACTGTTGAGAAAGACTGAAGGCGAAGGACGTGGAGGATAGCCCAGGCGCTCAAAGTCTGTTCATTAAATACACGACGAGGGGTTGGCGTGGAAGAGACAGGCGGGAATTTCAACTCCCCCCCCCCCCAAAAATCAAAAATCCGGAAGCCCTATGCAGAATATAGGGGCACTGTGCAAGAAGACTCTCACACAAAATCAGCGTCGGCGATGAGTTGTAAGTGATGTATCTCGGTGAGATCGCGTCAAGTTACGCGCCACGGGTAGATCAGTTTTCTAAGCCGCCATTGGCCAATGGGAGCCCACTTGCCAGGGACGACATCAACACATAGATAGCGAAGGTGTAAAGATACTGTAGGCTGAGATGGGGTTATATTTTTCATATTGGTTCATTTATGTGCACTACATGTTCTCATTTCTACCCTGTGGCACATAGGTATAAGGTACAATGTACAATTGGCCTGGTTACTCTCTCAGCAACATAGAGCGTCTGAGCCGCGCCGTATTCTTTTCAGTTGGTAGCACTTGGGGCAGGCGTCTGGGAAAGAAACGGCCGAGGCGAGGCGGCCGTCGGGTACATATAGTACAGTGTTTATGTGTGGCTTGTGTGAATCTCTCACATGCTGGCGCTGTCTAGTGTGCCTAGCTGCCACGCTCGATCTGCTGTTTCGTGGCCTGTTGGCCCTAGTGCCTCGAGGAGGACTGACCACCGTTTTGCGGCTAGGAGCTCCATGGGTCGCTCATCATTGTCCGCATGATC
>FTLB01801420.1_pt1 | contig 11237 bp, 10 predicted proteins | sample 1658291 | NCBI WGS metagenome assembly FTLB01 (sample SAMEA3914812, study PRJEB12502) | metagenome | biome: forest; material: soil | place: Canada | collected 2011-07-07 | depth 0.1 m
TTTTTTTTTTTTTTTTGGCTCGCACTTTGTGGGTTTCCAATGCCTCGTGGGGGGTTGGCAGGGGCCTGGCCTTACTCACAGGAGAAATGAGAGCAGCGCGGGCTGCATGTGCACGCTGCTATGTGCCATCTTTTTCAACCCGCCTCGGAGAGCGAAGATGGTCCCCAGACCGTTGACATGGGACCTCCAGTTACCCGAGACCAGTTGCTGTACCTGCGACAAGGGAGGAGGAAACAAATCAGTGAATAACCCGAGGAAGATGGCATGTCACGTATGGGAGGGGGGAGCCTACATCTGCGAACAGGAAGATCAAGATGCTGCCGACGGTGGCATCGCTGAGCCGCCCGGCCTCGGTGGCGATCTCTCGGTTGAGCGCCTGGATCGCGACGCCGCGGTGGTTCTGGAGGCGCGTCATGAGCTGGCTCGACATCAGAGAGCCCGAGCTCGCCGTCAGCGTGAGCATCCGGTGGCTGAGCGCCACCGTGACGAGGGCATGGCGCATCGACGGCGGCAGAGCGCTGTAGACCACGATCGGGATGATGTAGGGATTGGGCCCCAGCTGCCAGGCCACGAGGTCGGGGTATACGTAGAAATTGACTGTGGGGCGGGGAGAGTCAACCAAGGGTTAATGCAGTTCGTAACCTACGGCCCTACGAGGCAACCCCTCCTCCTCGATCCGGATCCCCGGGTACTCGAGGAGAGAGTCTGGAGGGTGGACACCCCGTTTTCGGGTAGGATCGATCGCGTGGGATCTCGGACGATCGATGCGGTGTGGGGAGGTGCGTGCGTGCGTGCGTGACTTACAGTAATGTGCCGCCTCAAAGATCTCGATGGTCTCTTCCGTTAGCTCCAGGATGTGAGCAACATCGCCCGTCTCTTTCTTCGTCTCCGTCAAGGAGGCAGCGCCGCGGATCTCCACCGCCTTGGGCGCTGCTTCTTTCCGAACCGCTGGTTTGCGGCATGCTGGCGGGGACTTCCGCTTCCTTGGCCTAGATATTACCCTCCCAGGGGCCAACCAAGTGAGTGGCTTCTGGTTATCGTACCCGGGACACACGATCCCTGCGGTCTGGCACTTGTTGCAGACGGGACGCCATCGGTCGCAGACTATCCGACGCCGCTGGCACTCCCAGCAGTGGCGCGTGTGCCTCTGCGTGTCCTCTGGCGCCTCGGATGCACGCGCCGAGAGGGACATCGGGAGATCGGCCGCCTCCCAAAGCAGAGGCGGATGGGTGTATATCCCGTCGTGGATGGATTCGAACGTATCGGGGATAGACAATAGTACGCGAGGAGCCTCACCCTAGATAGTAACAGCAATTTACGGTTGGATTGTCCAGTTTCAGTAATATGAAGTAGAGAGACACGCAGCACACCCCATTTTCCCTGATGGGTTTATAAGGCGCCGGAGCCCCTCGGACACACTGGCAGGCAACTTGGCCGAACAAGAGGGCAAATCCAGCAAATCAGCGGCGCAGCAAAAGTCTTGGCCAGAGTTTTCTCCTATTCGGGTTAAGCGCGACGCAGCACAGAGAGACGATCCCTACCTTACGTTAGGCGGAGTCACTCGATGGTGCGGCTCGAACCTATCGTGTTCCAAGCCTGCTATTTGGACTAAATTTTGAATGACATTAATGCGGCACTGCTTGTTAGCCCAGAGCAAGAACGTCGTCATAGTTTAGATACTCTGCGCACTCCGTAAAGACCCGGGAGGCTCCGTACGGTCCTTTTGGTTTCCTAGTTTGCCGTCTTAGCACGTGACCCGCCCATGGCCACCTTCAGTTGGCAAAGCGTCACTTTGTCCATTGAGTATCTTGGACATCTACGCTCTCCGATAGTGGTAAACTGCTCCAAGTTCCTTTATTTTCTTCTCTTTTCTATGTACCGAGTCCCGACGAATACATGTTCTCCCCATTTCTTTCGATCTCTGCTTCGAATTCTTTGATCGGCTCGGCTCCCTCGTTATCTGGATCCTCAACGAGGTCTTATCGACTCGGGCGAGAATTATCTAGCACGTGCTCCGGTGAACATAGTCGAAAGCAGACAAGAGACCAACGAAGTGAAGCACTGCCGCGACCAAGACCGCCATGTGCAAGAGCTGGTGGCTGGCTCCAAAGATGTCAAACCGATACGGGACCCATCTCTCGGGGACCTGGGCGTTTCCACACCGTTACCAATCGGCACGGCCAAATTATCCGATATCATAGGCAGGGGGCACTCACTCTAGTCGCGAATGTGGCCGCGCCGATCAGGTTGGTGCACGCCATCTGGAGCATCCATCCGAGAGCCATACGGCCGTCCTGCACTTCCCATCCGTAGACAACCAAGCCATGGATCACAAAGGCAAGGCCGCTCAGACCCAGGGCAGTGTATAGAGCAGTCCGGTAGACTCTGAGCTTCGGGCCGCGGAACTCAGGTTTCAGGGTTATGCCGGCACACGCCAGGGCGAGAAATGAGACCTGGAGCGGCTGAGCTTGGCTGGCCAAGAAGGAGAATCGGGGGTACGTACGGTCGCCCAGTAGATGAACTGCAGCGTACGGTTGCAGTAGAATCCGTAATAGATCGTAGCAACACTAGCGCCCCACATAAGAACAACGATGCCAAGATAGTCGAGGTGGTTGAAAATGGACGAGCAGCTGGCGCTGTGGTTGTCCAAGGTATGGTAAGCAGCGGAGAAAAGGAAACAGATGGCAACGCCCACGAGGTATATCGAGAAGACAGTGAGATCAAAAATCGTCGCGGTCTCCGTGGGCAAGTAGTAAGCACTGTAGAAATAGGCCACAAACGCTAAGAATAGGAGAGCCCCAAGGAGGTGGGAATAAATGTTGACAGTCTCGTTGTGGAGGTAGAGCAAGGATCGCAGAGATTTCTGGACGCTTCCAGAAGGCGGGCTTTAGTATCTATCAGCTTTGTGGTCCTCTATGCAGAGATTAAAGTGCATTACCGGTATCCGGATAACAGGTACTCATTGGATTGCTGCCAGGACGGTACGTCACTATAATTGATACAGCGAGCAACTTTCAGGCGGACGCCCATTCTTTTCTTATAAAACAGACTGGAGTATGAATTTTTGGGGAAATAGAGATATAAATTCGACCTGAATTATGTGTTCAAGTTGAACAGAATAGGGGGGGCGGTGGATTAGACCAAGGTGAACTTTAGGGAATCTCGCACATGGAAATCGGGTTCTTCAAGAAGACCTAGAAGGTTTCATGCCCCAACATAGGTCAAAGAATTCACGTTTCAAGGAGTACCTTGCTCCCTACAAAAGGGTGCAAGAAAGTATGATAACGTAGCTGCACTGGCATGCTGCCTTGTGCTCTCTGTTCTTTATTCTCTCCTCTCCAGGTGGCAGCCGCTGCCACCAGCACCGCCCGCATCCGCTCAAACAAACCTATGTTCACCTACGACATAAATATAGTCTCATCTCTATATCATTTATGCGTAATTGAAACTTGCGGGCAGGCAGATACCAGTCGAGCAAAGTTAGGGTGCCATCGCGGTTGACTAACTATACTGCGAATGCTATAAACTTACAGGATTTCTGATGCCTCATACTATCATCTTCTAACCTAATTGGCTCACGTGATACAAATGCTCAAATGTACTGAGTTCATAACGAAACCTGACGGTCTCCTAAGTAGTCGGAAAGGAATAGATAAACGCTTAATGTGACACTGAAGAGATATTGGATATACGTGGTATGACGTCAACTGGCCTCTGAAAATTCTTACATATCTCCGATTTCCCCTCGTGAATGGATAACCCCCCATTGAAGGGTCTAAACCGCCGCCGGGACTGTCGATTTCGATTCCTGACCTGTAACCGGCCCATCTTCGGAAGTACCATCCGTCTCCCAGAACGGCTTCTTGTCCCGTGGTTCCATGCAGGTGAGCATACCGAAGGGATCCATCAAGGTCATGAGGAAACCCCGCTTGTCGTCCCAACCCGGGCCTTGGACCTCCGTGACGCCGTCCTTGGCGAGATACACGCGATAGTCCTGCGGGAGGTAGCGCCGCGGGTGCCGGACGCTCCACAGCACCACGTTGACCAGCATGATACTCGCCTCGAAGACGTAGAAGAACCATTCGTACCGGAGGATCGGGCTCAGGGAAGTGAATTCGAAGCCGGCTCCCGTGTTCAGGTTCGTCGTGCCGAGGTACTCGACTGTGCGATAGATGGTGCGGATGAGGATCAGACACGAACTCGTGTAGAGCGTGATCAGCGGCGCGCGGACGCTGTGGGTGAGCACACCGCCCCGTGCGCAGCGGACGTGGAACAGGCCGGCCAGGGCGAAGAAGAGCGAGATGACGATGATCTGCAGGATGAGCGATGCCTTCATCAGGGCGGTTCCGAGGGTGATGTATCGCTCTGGCAGGGCCGGGTTAGCGCCATAGGACACGCCGATGGCGTTGAAGACCTCAACGACCGTGGACAGCATGCCAAAGGTTGTGAGAACACGACCCGGGTGCAGCGGCGAATGGTATGGTACGTAGAATAAAATGCGACCCAGGATGTGGTAGTTGGCCAGCTCGAGCAGCGGTCTGCAGCATGACGCTGTTACTTTCTTTTCTAAAGGTCTGATCATACGCTCTTGCGGCGAGGTGGGACATAATTCTTACGGGGAAAAATAGATGAACATTTGGCTCACGATGAAGCCGCCGAGATTTCCATAGTCAAACGCGCCAAACTCACGTAACGCGAATCCCACGGTGAAGAGGAGGCAGCAGACAGGAAATATCCACATGAGTTTGAAGCATCGGTAGATGCTGTCGCTCGTTAGCGCGTGCGTTCCTATGTCGAACACTAGACTGATGATATGGAGTCGCTTACCGGCATTGGTATGCGTGGCATATCGTCGCTGCGCCGAATAACACGGCGAATATCACGGGTGCGATCTTGTTCGGCACGTAGATGTAGAGGCTGCCCGGGACTGTGCATGCGTGCCTAGTTAGCACCTACTTGACAATACCCATACGAGACGGGCGTATATGAGAATACGATGTGCTCAATGCTCACCGGGTCGTCCGTCCTCCATCTTGCAAGGAGGAACAAGTAGTAAAGTAATGTTGCAGTGACGAGAATTGGCGCCTCTACAAAAGAAGAGAACTCAGGACAGAAAAATTGATTCCCATTCTTTTAATTCGTTTCCGATGGCATGGAAAGCGAGGCCTTAAATGTTGGCGGTGACATGGTTTGTTGGTTGATTACCGCATTGGGAAATAACTTGTACCTAGGTACCTCTTACCTTGTAGGGAAAGGACCGATCATCTGTACACAGCCTTATTAGTTCAACAGCGGACGGCGCAGCAGCGCAGGACGAATAAAGTCGGTTTCCCTCGATTTTGGGATCTTCATCTCCCACCCCCCACCTTGCCATTGGCAAGATGCCAGGATGCCTACGCAAACGCCTCGTTGCGTAGCCGGTTATGTTGTCTAGAACCTATGCATGCACGGCACGGTAGGGGCTAGTTGTGAGGATCCTTAGTCCCGACACCCTGGTTTTGAATGCATTTGCGTGACATCTCTCCTGCTGGCGGCCTGGCGTGCCTGGTAGGGTTGCGTAGGTTGGATGACGCAAGATTATGTTCGGACGCGGCACCATTTATACCGACTGCAGCCTCCTGACTTCAGAAGAATACGTCATCCTCTGTCCCCCTTTGCATAACAACTTTTTTCTTTACTCTGGAATCTTGTAGGGCGAGTTGTGCGTGAAAAGCCTGCCTCGTATCCACGCCAGCTGCACATATATTGACTTGCCGACGGCAATGATCAGAAACGCTGAGTTTCCGCTGCTACGCAATGAAGTGCGGCTTGATTCTTGCTCCTCTTCCTCTACTGCGAGTCATACTATACTATCTACAGAGTCGGAGATAAGTCCCTCGATTTGATACTAGTTCATCCGTCGCCAGTACCCTTGTTATCGGCCTGCGACATTGGGTAACTTGAACAGCATTGGCTTGATTTACTGTCCAAAATACGAGAGTAGTGAGAGCAATGAATGCTAGCCCCTGCAAGTTGAATAAAACTCTATAATATCCATATATCCATATCCCTTTTGATATACGTAAGATACTAAGTGCGTACCCAATGAGGGTTACCTCTCATAACGGGAGTCGCTCCTATCATATTGCTGCAAAGTATATTCAGAAATTCCAAATCATACTAGCTCACTGGACATTCCACATGTAGTTCTTGCAGTTATAATAAAGGGAGCGCGGGAAAAGAGTTACCCTTTATTTACCCCAGGCAAAGCGGACGCTGACCTCGGACTCTACCGTACCGCGACCGGCGCGCTTGGAAGAAGGCATTGGTTCTTCGTCAAAACATTCTTCCGCCCTCCATTATATTTACATTACCTCTTTTACTCGCTGCTTCCCCCCCTTTGGTCAAGCTTAGGGCCGGCAGAGGCGACGTCTGGGTAATTGGCGCGGGAGATCAGCGCAAACAGCCGCCAGGGGTGAACTCATGAACCAGGAACCATGCCGGCGTACTATACACAATCGAGCTTTTTTTAGGGCTCTCCAGCAACGATTGCCGCATGGGCATGTTAGTTCCCTAGGATTTAATAGCAACCCACACTGCCGTCCTCCTTGCTTCTCCTCGACAGTTCCCTCCCTGAGCGTGTTTGGCTGCCTCTCTCGTTGCTCGAATCTCTCCTCGCTCTCAACCACCATCCAAGATGCAGCTCCGAAACCTACTCGGCCTCGCCGCTGTCCTGGGCACCGCCTCGGCTCAGAATATAACAGGCAAGCTGGGCGACGCCAAGGAGGTCACTACGAACCCGGCGGGGGTCAAATACGTCGCGTGGTTCAACACGACCCATGCGAAGGGCTGGGTCAACGTGACGTCCAGCGCCACGGGTGTGGCTTTCGTCATGGATGTAGACAATCTGCCCGACGATGCTCCATTGAGTAGGTGACCTGTATCGAATCTTTTGGTTCTCACGCCGCCGGACGGACGAGCGGGGTGGGATGTTTCGCAACATGTATGTTACTGACGCACGTAATTTGCCCGTGTCGTTTAGAATACCACATCCACGTCAACCCGGTGCCCGCGGACGGCAACTGCACCGCAACCGGCGGCCACCTGGACCCGTACCAGCGGGGTGACACGCCGGCGTGCGACGCCAAGAAGCCGGCTACGTGCCAGGTGGGCGATCTGTCGGGCAAGTACGGCCTCGTGGACGGACCCATGGCCATGACGGCGTAAGTAACCCATTTGTGAAGAAGTGAAGAAGCCTAATGAGATGGCTGATGGTGTGCAGCTTCACCGACAAGTACACGGCTCTCGACCCGAGCAACGTGGCATTCTTTGGGAACCGCAGCATCGTTTTCCACGATAAGACGTCCGCCCGGATCGCCTGCGCGAGTTTGACCAAGGCTTGAAGTAGTGAGCATATTTAAGAAGCGAGGGGTTTCCTCCCAACCCGTCCGGCGGGGTAATCAGCCAGAAACCAGAGCCATCTGTTGTATTCTCACCTTGTCACCTCATGTAAGCTGGAATAAGCTATGAATAAAACAAAGGAACCTGAAGTAGATCGAAAGAAGGATTTTGATCGCTAAGAAAAATTCTCTGCCTATAAATTGATGTAATGAATGAAAAGACTGATCCTGATAAGTCTCTACCAAGCTACCATTTGAATTGCAGAACCCCTAGTTCCCTCAGATTTCCTTCGCCTAGGCTCGCTCGACCCCATTGGGAGGCTTCATCAACATCGCCTCTCAGAGTAGAAAGCAAACCAAAGATCGTCGGTTGGCTAGCATTCAGAAAGCATTGCCAGGCACTGTCGTGCGTGATCGAATGCAGAATCGAAGACAGAGAATAAAACATCCAGATATCGCTTGTAAACAAACCAAAAGCATATAATAATTCAGAGCAGAAAGCATGAAAAGCATAAGGTGCATTCAAAATCATCGTAGCTAGGTATCCTAAAGTGCAACTCACCATGAAAACTAGAAAACAAGAGCAGAGATAAACAGAGGGAGAACGAGAGCATAAATCACACCAAGCCTGTGTGAAAACAGAGAGACGATTCCATCTGGTCATAGATTGCGACCGTTCATCACCATTCGTTTAGCTACCACCACCTGCGGGGGGATATCACTTAGCTTGCTGAAAGAGAGAGAGAAAACCACCAAGGGAGCATAACTGGACGACGCTGGGGTCTCGAAAAGGGTCTACCCACCACCGCAGCCGCCACCACCGCCGCAGCCACCGCCACCTCCACAGCCTGGACAAAATATGTTAGCATCGTTCTCATAGGGTTTGCGTGACCTCAAGGCTAGATGACTTGGATCTAGGGCAAGGAGACTTACCGCCGCCGCCGCCTCCGCAACCACCGCTGCCGCATCCTCCAACGCCGGCTCCACCTGCACCGCCGCAGCCCTGGATTGTCTGTCAGTTCTTGTCCAGCCTCGAGAATGGTTTGGAAGCAGGGCATCGATTAGGGGAACGGAAGGACTTACTCCTGCACCACCGCAGGCACCAGCGGCAACGCCGCCGCCGCAGGTTCCAGCCGCGCAGGCGGCCCACCCACCGGCGCCACACCCGGCGACATAACCCGGCGCCCAGCCGTAGTAAAGACCAGGGGTCCACCACATCGGATACATGTAGGGTCCGTAGTAGTAATAGGGATAGCCCCAGTGGTCGTAGTACTGATCCCGGGGCGGAATTTCTCGTCCCTTCTTAGCGGCGCGTTTCTGGGCCTTGGCATACGAATCATCGAGCCTCTGTTTGTGCAGCGCGGCGAGCTGCCTCTGCACAAGACGCTGACGGTCCTGAAGACCGTTAGGGTCATCGAAAGTCTTGACGGCATTGTGCGATGAGATATGCGCCGAGTTATCCGGTGCGCAAAGCTTGGCGGCGCCCGAGTTGTAGAACTTGTCGGAGACTTTGAAGCAAGGTCAGCACCGGAGTTGGATCAAGTTGTGAGGGTTTCTTGGGGATACGTACCTTTGTCTTGCTGAGACATGCCTAGAGCTTTTCCGACAGATGAGACGTGCGAGGATCGGATGGCTAGAGACGCGACAGATACGAAGTGAGTATAGCCATCATCAACTGGAGGAGACTATGGGGAAAAAGAGAGAAGGGGGAGGGAGATGCTTACACTCGCAGTACCAGCACGTGCACTCACTGTACACCTCGCTGTACTTCTCCTGGTAGACCTTGCTGGTCCACTGAAAGCTCTCGCTCAACTTGTCCTCGTCGATCTTGTCATCGTGGTCGATGAATCTCTTGGTCTTCTTGACGGTGTAGTCGAAGTAAGCGAAGGGGCTCAGCTGGTGGGTATGCCAGGCAAGATCGACATCGAGCGTCGGGACGGCCACCTTGGTCGGATGGGCGGCCATGATGGAGAGGAAGCGTTCGTACTTGGTCAGAAGGCGTCCCATGGTCTGCGGCGCGGACGGGCTGTGCAGCCAGTCGATCTTGACCATCTTCTCGCCGAAGATGCCCTGCCGCATGACAGCGCCGCCTAGGTCGAGGGCGAAGGTGCCAAAATTCTCCCAGTAGCGGCTCATCATCTTGCGGACGCAGATCCGCGCAATGACGCTCGGGGCATATCGCCTCACTCCGCGGTACGAGTCGACCGACTTGATCTTCTCGTTGTCGGCGAAAACGCCTTCGATCAGATTCTTGATGTCGAGCATGGTCGGGTTGGGGTGCATCCCAGGCTTGATCAGCTCGACCACCTGGATGCGGAGGGCGCGTTGCAGCACGCGATTCGGAAAGGTTCGCGGGTACATGGCCTGCAGGATGTCGTTGCTCGGTATCACCTCGGGCAAGCCCGTCTTGGGATCCAGAAGGGTGCCGGGCATGGTCTTGCCGCGGGCGAGGAGGCTCTCGGTGTCCTTGCAGAACTTGGAAACCGATAGGAGGTGCTTGTCGATGGCAATTCCGCACGAGGGGCAGAGGAAGAGCAAGTTGCCATCGCCGTATCCGTTGCCTATGATGCCGGGGCGATCGTCGCCCGCGTAGTCCTCAGGAAGCCCGCAGGTGGTCCACGGAATCTGCACCGTTTCGTTGCAGCCGGGGCACTTCAGCGTCTTCACGATGGCGTCATCGGTATTCTCCCAGGGGCGACCAGTCTGGGCGACCCAAGTGGCTTTGCAATCGTCCGAGACATTGTAAGCGAATTTGGTGTCGATAGCCAGATTCACAAAGGCCCAAGGCATGCCGGCGGCCCACAGCGACTGGAAACCTGCGAGCATGGTGTCTTCGAGATAGTCGCGGGGATTGAGCATGTGGGAGTGGAAGACCATCAGGACGTCCAGCGGCGGGAGGTTCTTCTCGGACCAAGGGAACAATCTGTTCGAGGTGAACGGGAACAAAGCGTAGGCCTCGCTGTTCTCTACCTTCATCTCGTCCTCGGTAAGTGGGGTCTGGGGCATCGACTTCCACCACGCCTCGTAGCGGTCGACGGCTCGAGCGACGAAGAGCGCCCATCGTTTCTCTCGCAACTTGCTGAGAACCTCGAGCTTCTTGTCGTCGGCTCTCTCCTTGTCCGTCTTCTCGGGCCTCTTGCTGTCGGTGGGATTCGCACCATGGAGGGGTTCATCGAGGGGACCGGCGCGTATGTCCCAGAGATCCCAGAGGCCGTCGGTGTATCCCACGTCTTCCTTCATGGTCTGGATGGCGAAGAGAAGCTTGAGATGGGCCAAGCATGTGTCGACAGTGGGGTGACCGGGCATGGTAGACAAGTCTAGTTTCTCGAATGCAGCTGCCACGTTGACGCTGGCGAGGTCCTCCGGAGTCATGCCCGGTGGAGGGCGACCATCGGCGACAGCCTGGTCGCCGGCGGCTTCATTGTACGAGGGCGGGGGCGCAGCTCCGTTGCTGTCGCCGTTGCGGTTCACGGCGATTGTAGACAGCGGCCGAGACTTGGAGGACGTGCCGCCACCGTCCGATTTCTTGAAGAATCCTGGCATCGTGGCGACTCAGACGGCGCACAGGCCTTGGATTTGCGGTAGCAGGTTTTCGCAGAGATGCAGAGCGATATCGCGTATCGACCGAGCCTCCTTGGTTCAGGGTTGAGAGCTGAGACACGGAGATGCTGATGTGCGGGGTGATTTAAATAAAACAGACGAGAATGGTGCCTTCCCTAAGCTAAGGTAGATAGGCAGCTTGTACAGTACAAATTCCCCTCCAAGCAACCGCCAAGCTGGGTAGTACCTTCCTCAAAGACGGAGAAAAGGGGATCGGTCTAGCTTTAAATAGTGGGGGCTGGGTGGGTGGGATCTTGG
>FTLB01014969.1_pt1 | contig 11232 bp, 9 predicted proteins | sample 1658291 | NCBI WGS metagenome assembly FTLB01 (sample SAMEA3914812, study PRJEB12502) | metagenome | biome: forest; material: soil | place: Canada | collected 2011-07-07 | depth 0.1 m
CTACGACCCGAGCAGAGGCAGGTGACGCCCGAGCAAGGAAAGGAGCTGGCCGAGAAGTTCAAGTGCGCGTGGACCGAGGCGAGTGCGCGCTACAACGAGAACGTCGGCAAGGCATTCGAGCTCCTGATCGACGAGATCGAGAAGTCGCAAAACCCTAACGTGCCTGCCCAGGGCGGCAAGTGCGTGTTGATGTGAGTTATGCCCTTTGAGAGAGTTGAAGGGTTGGCTGGGGTTCATCCGAATTCCGTCATCGTTGATCTTCGGATCATTGGCATAACCTCTTTTTTCGCCTTCTACATACGTTGAACTTTCGCTTTTTCCTTTGGGCGGGGGAGGAAAGAGAGTGGTGAGGATCCTCCCGGGGTATGAGTGCCGGGGGAAAATGTCATGGGGGCACTGAGTATCGCGGGAGGCGTCGTGCCCGCCTGCTATGGAAGGATTGCTTATGCTGTGACGATATATATACACTGTATATCACATTACGTATGCTGTTGCTCTTAGCGGCTTCTAGGCTTGTCTTTGGTTGGAAACAGCTGCGTTTTCTGGATGGCGTCGAGGGGGAGGGCCGGGGTTGTTTGAAGTCGAGTTTAGACGTATGGTGGATTCCGGAGAGGCCCAGCTCGGGGTCTTTGGTAGCACTGGCTCCATTTCGTCCTTCTTATTTTCCTTATGAGGAGGAAGGTTGAGGGAACACAGAACTGTTTGTTGCCATCTCGTGCTTTCGTTTTCCCTGGTCAATTCAAACCATGCCTCGTGTATAGGGTGTCCATGGGCAACGTCTGATCTACACATGATGTCATGGCCGAAGCCCTTGTAGTTTGATAAGATGGGGGAGGAGAGCGAGGGCCAAGCAGCGACCCAAGGAGCGTCTTGAAGGCTGTGCAGCGCTCCCTCTGATGCAGCATGGCATGTGGGTAAAGCTTGTTAAAAAGTATCTCTAAGTTGGTTCTCTACGTTCATAGTCACTCGGCCGTACTCTCCTCGTTACGACGAAGTATGTGACTTGAAACGACCCAATCCAGTGCTTCGTTTTTCTCGAACCCCAGCTCGTCGGGTATGTTTTTTTTCTTCTCGTATTGGTCTATGTTAATCGACATCCTACAAACACAGCTGGCGAAAATGCTTCCATGGCTAGGGAAAAAAGACACCGTTCTTGTGTCGACGTTCTTTTTATTTTAAGATCCTGCTGGCTACTGTGGTTTATGGATGGCATCTCAGTTCTTGGTACGGATCGGGATCTCCTTGGTCTCGGGTGCAGGAGCGGTCTTGACAGCGAAAGGAATAAAGTCCTCTTGGTCAGGAAGATACCTCCGCAGAGGCTCGGGGACCTTGACTCCCTATTTCATTTTGTTAGTTCCTCCTTTTCTAGGGAGGTAGCAGGCTCAGGGTCTCCTTACATCTTCAGTCTGGTAGTTCTCGAGAATCGCACACATGGTACGTGTAACGGCGCACAATGTCGAGTTGAGTGCGTGGACGTAGTACTTCTTGGCCTTTAAAAAATTGAGAAGTTAGGTGGGATATCTCGAAAGGGGGAGTTAGCTCTCTCTTACATCCGTCTGCTTCTTGTTGCCGAATCGAATCTCAAGATCTCGCGACTGGTAGTCTGTGCAGTTTGAGCACGACACCAACTCCTTGTATTCACCCTGGTGAGGCTACATTTTTTTTATATGTTAGCAAGCCAATGGTTACAACATCGACGGGTATCGACTGTTTTGCTGATCCCTGGCAGAGTAAAAAAAAACAATACTTACGAAGTATGCCTCCAGATCAAGCTTCTTAGCGGCGGCATTGTTCAGAGCACCCGAGACAATGGCAACGACCTGGTAGGGAATACCAAGGCTCCTTGAGATGGAAGGTTAGTATCATACCAGGTCCAAGCGCATAGGAGAGCAGCCTTACTTCATGAACTCCTCCGAGTTGCCAATCATTTCGTCAAACATCTCCCACGACTTCTCAGGGTCGGCAAGAATAAATTGCTCAACCTGGGCAAGGCAAAATTAGGACCAAGGACTGCTTTGGTTTCTTTCGAGAAACCGATGGAATAGCACAAACCTTGTCAAATTGATGCACTCGGAAGATACCCCAGACATCCTTTCCGTGGGATCCAGCTTCTTTTCGGTAGCATGTGCTGTGGCCACCGTACCTAGATAGAGACATGCGTTAGGAGACTTGGCACCGAGATCACGGAAACTGGGACCACTCACTTCAGAGGAAGCTCCTTGGGCTGCAGCCACTCATCGGCATGGAAGGCGCTGATGGGCTGCTCGCTGTACAAGGAGAGATGTTAGTCACAAATGTGGTTTGTGCGATGGCACGAAGGGGAGGTGGGCTCATACCTAGTGGCAATAAGATACTTCTCGTCCTTCTCTCCATCGATAACTTTGTACAGCTCCTCATCGAACTGAGACAGCTGCGCGGTCTTGGCCTGTATTCCTCGCGTGAGCAACTCTGTATGACTACCGACCAAGCTCCTCGGCACGTACCATCTGGGACTTCAGCATCAGCTGCGGTGTCTGCAGCAGGGCAAAGCCCTTCTTGCGGAGGAAATGTTGAGAATAGTTGATCAGAGCTTGGGCAAGAAGCACACCCCAGTCCTTGAGGAAGTAGCCACGATGGCCCATGACCTTCACGCCACGATCCGGGTCGTAGCCGTCGATCCTTGCGAGGACCTCGTGATGCGACAGAAGCTTCGCGTTCTGCTCAATCTTCATACCCTCGGGGGCCCAGGTGCGCACAACCGCGTTGTTGGCCTCGTCGTTGCTGGTAGGGACATCGGCGGCGACAACGTTTCCAATCGTTTTTATCTTAGCAAGCTATGAGGAACCAGGATATCAGCAAGACAGTCGGGCAGCTTCGGGGAGAGCAATTGACGCGGGGGGGGGTGGAGGGGGTGCAAGAGCGTAGGATGGACGGACCATGAGCTTCTGCTTCTCGGCAGCGGATTCGAGGAGATCGCTCTTCTCCTTGGTGAGGCTGGCCTTCTCCGCAAGGAGCTCAGTGCAGTCTTCCTTCGCCTACGGTGTGTCAGCAGGTGCCTCTATGATGCTCTTGTGCGACAGGAGAAGGTGTGCGCGGGGAGTTGTCTGCCCAAACCTTCATCTTCGGCCCAATTTGCTTCTGGACGGCATTGATCTTGCTGTTGACCTGTGTTGCGGCATAGGCCGTCGCTCGGTGGTCCTCGAACAGGGCAATAACGGCATCGACATCCTCGACCGGGGCGAAACGTCGGCGCTGCGACTCCCTGATCAACTCCGGGTTGCCCCCTCGCTCCGTGATGAAATCGTTGACGTCCAGCATGGTTTCTGTGGGTTTTCTGTAGAGTCTTCAAAATTCTGTGGTTCAACTCGAGCACCCTCGTTAAGGTGTTGAATCGGTATATTCTCTGCTGTGACTCAGAGCCAAGTCGTCGCTGGGTGCTGCTGGTTGGGGGACGTGTCTTGTATAAATATGGAGGGGCAGATTATTTACTGGCGGGGTAGTTTGTGACCCTCGCTAATCTCCCGTATTTTTTCATGGTGTTTGGAGAATCGACCCATCGCGGGGCTATATATGCGATAATTGAATTTCTCTGCGAACTTGTCTCCCCATTTTATCGATAACCCGAGCTTGGGCTTGTTGGACTGAGACTGTGACTCAAGCAGCGGCTCTGAGCCACACCTCCGGTACCACTTACACACCTCTTGGATCCCAGCAATATCAAATGTATCCTTTGCATGGCTTTCAGAGTTATCAAAATCGACGAACCGGTTCTAAGCGTAGCTACTGCACTGCCCCAATGTCGTGACAGGAACGGCTAGACTTTCAGGCGGTTTGCATAGGCCAAGGCATCCGCGATGTAGGACGATACTTCAGATCAGGGGCGAAGTAACAATGCGTCAAAGTTGACCTCCTTCTTTCATTGGGCGTGATGGTATGAACTTCATGGCGATAGTTATATCCAAGCTCCATGTCGACGTAGATCCCACTACAAAACCCTTTCTACATGCAAGACACAAAACCAGTCTCCTACAACACCTAAACGGCTCTGTGGGACATATATATTGTCTAACGGGTAAAAAAACCTAGTATATGCTTAGTTGGAGTATGTATCTTATTCAAACCATCAACATGACTCTGGAGTCCCGCAGCTCTCTAGCCACAGACTCAATCTCAACCCTTCTCCCTTGGATGTCCTGTCTCTCACGCGTCCTCTCCAGGAGCTCCATGACGGCTGTCTCGTCTGCCTCTCGTTCCCAGGCGAGCTGCGACACGTGCCCCCCCACCATCTCCTCGTGGTGTCTAGGGCCATCGGGCAGTCCGGTCGCTCTGGTAGCCACCTGCTCTATGATCACGCGCAGCCAGTCGGCATGAACATCGTCCGTGGTCTCGACCCCTGCCAGTAGCATGGGCAACGGCCACAGGCACGAGGATCGTATCTGTGAGTTATGCTGCGGGTCCTTAAGCTTGCGCAGCTGCAGCGCGATCTGAAGGATGGAAGCTACTGCCGCAGAGCTCGCATCCTCGGTCCGCAGTTCGGGGTGGAGGACCCTCGACCAGAGTATCTTGACTGCTAGAAATGCGCCGTAGACCCCGAGCCAATCTAGGCTAACGCGGCTGATGGTGTGCTCGGGCTGGGTTTGGCGGTACAGGGGAGCCGTCGAGCTGTCGAGGGGAGCCGCCGCATTGCCCGCCCCGGTATGGTGTACTAATACGGGGTCGAGGATGCTTGCGGACGGATCCGCGATAATGGATAAGCCCAGCTCGAGATCCATGTGGCGGAAGTCGGCCTCTATGTCCGACTCCATGGATGGCGCGGCCTCTTCGAATCCGGCGGCGCCTGTCTCCGCCTGGAGCTGGCGCCACGTACGATATCGGATGACCGCGCCCAGCAGACAATACATCTCGTGCACCCGGATTGTTACTGGAATTCTCTGTATGTCCTTGGCGAGCTGCTCCTCGGGGTATGCTCCTCGGAAGAGCTCGGAATGATAGTGGTGCGACTTTTCTAGCATTGCTTGGTGGTCGGGTCGCCGTCTAAGTTCGTCTAGGAGTGTATAGACATGGGGCACCTGGATGAGAAGAATGTCGGTGCGGATCTGGAGATAGCAGAGCCAGAGAAGGGTCCTACAAGCGAATGCGGAGAGGTGCAGATCGCCGGGGTGTCTCTCGAGCCACTGGGTGATCTTGCGGAGACGAGCATCGAGGGAATCAGTGTCGCCGCTCAGGAGATCATATCGGTTTAGATAGAGCGATGTGCAAAGAAGCAAGTCGCCCGCGTTATTTAAAGCGTGGTTTTCAGTGATTTTGATTCTGGAATCTGGTAGAAGCATGAATTTCTCTATCGCCTCCTCCGCTCGCGAGTACCAGGATGCTATTGACACGATGGCGGCCGTCGACTCCGAGGGGTATTGCCTGCCAATCCACGCGAGCACTGCGAGTCTCAGGATGCATGTTTCGGCAGAGCTGATGACATAGTCCGCTACGAACCGGTGGTGCCCAAACTCGGCGTCTTCTTCCACGGTGAAGATATATCGGCTGCTTTCTCTATAGTGTTCCAAGTAGGCGATGGCCTCTTCAGAGTCGGATCTCGCTGGATCTTGTTCTGTGGTACATTGATCTTCGTCCCTCGTCGCTCTCATTCGCTGGCTAGGAGCTCGTCGCCTCGTTCCGCTACCTCTTCGCCCCTCGAACGTCTCGGATATCGATACCTCGCTTTCCGAGCTAGAACAGAAGCCGTAGTGTGAACCCGGAGTGTTCGGCTGTAAGCCGTTGCGGGCCGTGCTGGTCTGGATAGTAAGATTCGCCTCGGGGAGGCTCATGGGGAAGCCATCGTTCTCGATTCCCGTATCCATGGGCAGGTCATAGTTCCAGGGCCTGGTGGATCCGAGAGAATCTAGACGGAGATGCTCCCCAGGAGCCTGTTTCCCCAGCAGTACGTGTGTCTGATGTTGGTGATGTGGCTCTTCGTAGCCTTGGAAGAAGGAAGGCAAAGATGTCGTTGAATCTAGGTGGCTGAAGTCGACTTGAACAGGGGTCATCTGGGTTCCGGCGTTCTGTATGGATGTGTGAAGCGGGAAGGTCGCAGGGGGGAGTGTTGAAATTATGCTCGGTGATGTACTCATGACTGAGGAGAGTTCTTGTATTCTTCGGCTAGGGCTTGGATTCTCGAGTGGAAGGCCATAATCGAGCTGGTTCTGGGCCGGCGACACCATCACTCTGAGGTTGTTATCGAACGAGCTGTGGCATGGTACATTCAAACGGCTGCAGTTTCCGCAAGGATTTCCACCGAGACAACGAACTTTGCGCTTCCTACAGGTCAAGCAGCCTTTGGGGAGCAAAGTTAGCTTATAAGTTGTCTAGTGATCCTGAGGAGGCCGGAGAAAGGGCTTACCATGAAAGCTTCTCTTCAGAGGTTCACTCATCGTGGGCTGGATATTTCTCTCTCAACTAAGATAAACGACGATAATATGATCAAGCAATAGATAAGAACTTAGCTTCTTCGGTCACTATGCACTGGTTTGATGATAGGAGGATGAAGTTATTGGGTTTGGAAAAGCAGGAAAGGACTGGACGGCTCTCTGATCATGATGCCTTAAGTGTGACCAGGTACTCTACAGTGATTGGAAACAAAATCTTAGTCACCTTGCTATCTGCCTTGAGGTACTCATGTTCAGAGGAGACCGGGATTCGGACTCGGAGTGGCAGCTACAGTACCGTGAGGTAACTTAGACACGCGGGCAGTCTCCCACATGTTCTGTTGCGGGAAATAGCTCCTCGTTCAGTCACATGTGCTGCTTGCCTGCTCTGGCCTCCCGCGCGCGCAAATACCAACCTAAAAGTACCAAGAAAGACAAGAGCAAAGCTGTGTTCAGAGGATGCAAGGGGTTTCATATTATGACACGGCGCGTCGGACAAAATGTTTGACGTACATCTCGCCTCGTGGCGGCCCTGTTTGCGTGTCTAAGTCGACGCCAGCCTTGAGTTGGCGCCGAGTCACAGGGGTGGCTCGGTGGTCTACGAGGCCAAAAACACCTGCAGTAAGTCGGACAGTTTAGGAATCAAGTACCAAGGGTACATACTGTACTTGTAGGTCTTATAGCGCTAACAAACCGAAGCCTAGGGAAGTCCCGCCACTGTGCCTCTAAGCATACCCAGAGAGGTAGCATCCTACGAGTCAAAAGAGGTACCCTTTTTAGGCAGCCCTACCCACCTAGGTAATCATGCATAGACCAAATACGGTGGCTTGCTTCGCCAGCCAGCCCGCTTTGCCGACAGACTCATTTATTACAACGACCACCCCGTTCGAGGCTATCCGTGGGCATTACGGCCCCCAATCCATTGCCATTTCATTAGTTATTCTTTTCTGTTTTTTTTTCCCCTCCCATCTCGCCACCTAAGCACCCTTTCCCCCCCTCTGCCTCCCCCTTGTACAATTTGTAATTCAATAAGTTAAACAAATGATACTTATTGGTTTCCAGGATATGAGTCAGAAATGGCGGATGGCTGAGCCCGAGGTTGCTGCAGAATTTCCGTGCTGCATGGTCCGTCAGCTTATGTACCATTCTGTCGGGATCCTCGGCTTTCCAGTCATGACCATATCCTGGAACAGGGCGTGCAGCTATACAGATAGGCCGCCTGTCCAAGGCTTGGTCTTCGAGGGATATGCACCGGGGCCCAGCGAACTGGTGGCCACCTTCATCCCGCGTCGCAAGGGCGTTTTGACACGCAGCCTATAACAACATGCTTTCCCAGCCTTGTGCAGCGTGCGTTATGCTTCTTACGATGCAAGCCCCGGTGGCAAGCCTCCGTGGCATTTCCCTACCTTCGTTCGTATCTCCGACGAGCCCTCAAAGTCATCCTCGAGAGTACAAGATACTACAATAACGGATGGGACTATACACCCCCTCGCTGCCGGGTAGTGATGCCGAGCGCGGTCCGTAAGCATGAGGTCCCGTTGGACAGGCCTCCATCACGGAGCACCTGCATGAGAACATCTCTCTGTACATGACTGGTGCTGGCTCCTGTTGCTGCTTAGGTCAGATCTTCAGAGGATACGATTCAAGCATACTTCTCTAGGAGAACCAAGCAGCAATATGGGGAAAGGGATGCGATGCAACCTCCGCATGGAAAGCTCTAACATCCGTCTTTGAGAAAGAAAACGAAGGTAACCCAGTTACCAGGAAACAAAGGTTGGAAGCGAGGTCCGACGGTCTCCTGGGGCGAGCAGAACGCCGACTTGCCGGATCCCTCTCCGCCCCTATGGCACGCAGCTTTTGTTCCAGAGGGGCAGCAACACTGGATCTACTTATACAAAAGTACCCTAGTGTAGTAGTGGCGGCATGAGATCGAGGACAGAGGTTTATATTCGTAGCGGCGTTAGACAACGTGGTAGACTGGCCCCTGCCGCTGCGGCAGTTGCCGAAGAGCCAGTAAGGTTTGATTCATCCTGCACCATGTTCAAGAATACTGGAAGGTATTGATAGAGATATACAACGCGTACCTAAGTATCTTACATAAGGTGAGGTAGCATATAATGGGGAAATTATAAGACTTCCTATACCTTTGTAAACCCGCTGCTCGACGTGGTCAACGTAGAGCAAGAGTGAGCAAGGCTTTCGTGTTGGTCCAGCGCTGGGACCAAGCAAGAGATAAAACATGTTCAACAAAGCGTGGAGGAATGGTCAGATCTGTAAATAGAATATAATAGAATTCGAATATTCTTGTCTTTGGTGTCCAGGGACGTGGCCTCGCCTGCCAAGAAAGAAAACATGTGTTGATCAATTATACATTGTCCAGGCGGATCCTCTCAGGGACAGAAATATGACGTGCAGCACGCGTGGCATATAAAGCTATCTGCCCATGCCATCTCATCAGGATAACCATTACATACTTTGCGCAACACATCGTGTAGCGTATTATACTGCTCGGAAAGAATAGAAAGCTGGCATGTTGAGAAACAGCCCGTGTTATTTACTTCAAATAAGGGGGGGCCAAATGCGGTCGCGCTGCCTCGGTGGCGCTGTTTGTTGCTTTTTCTTCTTCTTCCTTCTATAGACTACTTTACAGGCTACCTTAGATACGGGTTTAATCAAGCACGAAAGGGACCAAAAAAGGGGACAAAAAAAAGTCCGTACCATATCTGCAGTGGATCGGCCCTGGAACAAAGCAAAACCAGGCGGCACTACGCAGAGGAAAAGAAGCCTCCAGCATTCCAAGCTTCGTCTGTCTACCTAAGATTCCTAGCGAGATTCTCGAAGGTAAGGAACAATGGCGACGGACCAGGCAGAAAAGCAGGAGCGAGCGAAAGTAGCCTAGCCGATACAACCCCCCCGGTAGTGGAATATCTGCACGTATTTTTGCTCGCTCTCTAAAGACTGAACCCTGAGTATCGTAAATTCATATGGTATGGCCACCGGCGCGTCGCCAAGCAACAATTCGCCAGCGTGACCAGACTTGGCGCCGCGCAAGAGAGGTTTTCTTTCACGTTTCTTTGTGAATAGCCGGTGATGCACGGTCCGAGGAAGGGAAGCTGGTCGATTTATTACATCGTCAAACTGCCTTCGTCTCCGCTCTTTTCTCTCTCCCCCGTTTTGGTGTGCTGAGCCCAAATCTCCTCCGCATTTATCTCTTTTAGCCCACCTGAGTCGACGCTCGCCCGCCATTTCGGCCCTTTTCCTCGGGCGTATCGACCCCCAGCACTGTCGCTCTAGCCCACCTAGTGATACGGTACCAGCGCTCTGTCGCCGGCGAATCTCCCTGCCTGCCATGGCAGAGGAGGAGATCATGACGTGCCCGTTCTGCGGATGGAAAGCCGTCGACGGCGAGTACGCCATGCTGCTGGTGAGGTCTCAGAATCCCGAAACTACACCTGGACAACGCCCCCCCTCCTCTCCTCCCTTTTGGGCAAATCCGGGGTGGTTTCGCACTTGTGTCAAATCGGCTGCGCTAACATTGGGCCCCTCCTACCCCCCCTAGCATATGGAGACGCTACATGCCGAAGGACAATCGCCGTTTGTGCCGCTGCATGGCCCAGATCCCGTCAATGGTTCTGAGTTTGGCCCCAGTCATATGCAGAGCAACGAGCACCACCGCTACGTTGAGTGTCCTGTCGACGGATGCGGAGAGGTCTTGCTGCTGGAGGATGTAGATGACCACGTGGAATTGCATGCCGTGGAAATCGACGGCGACATGGATACGGACAGCCAGCTTCAGCACGGGAGTCCACGCGAGAGCCGACCTGGCGATGAGAACGTAGACCCTGGTGCTGCCACGCCTACAACCTCGAGAGATCGGCGGGAGCAGGAGCGGGAGCGGGAGCGGGAGCAAGACCGTCAAGGACAAAAGTCCCCATCGCCTGCAGAGGAGTCAAGTCGCCGACAAGCCAAGGCGATCCAGGGATGGAAGAGCATATTCCATATGCCCTCGCCGAGACGCCGCCTTGAGGAAGCAACCACCGAGGCATCCATCCTCGCAAAACGATTGGGCGTAGGTTATTCCCCGACATGCACCAGGAGGAGTGACGAGAAGCTAATAATAGCATCCCAGAGATCCCAGCTTGGTAAGTATGCCCACGAGGACCAGATGCCCGACCGGTTGGTCTCGCTTCTCGAAAAGGGGGAAATGGTCAAGTCGGAAGGTATGCCAGCTTGACATGTCAACTTCTTGTACCATGTGACACCACTAACGCTAGAAGGCGTCATTCCCGTTCTCGCACAGCTCCTTGAGCAGAACGAGTCGACGAGATCCGCGTATCTCTGCCATCCCTGTGTGCAGCATGTATCCAAACTAAAGAAAGAAGGTAGGTTGCATTTTGTGACAAGAAAACCACACGCATTGGGGCTAACGGCACTTGATAGGTGGTTTTTGTGGCTACCGTAACATCCAGACCATCTCATCGTACATGGTCGGCGTGAAATTCCCCGGATCCCAGTCGTTCAACTCCAAGATCCCATCCATCTTCCAGATCCAGGACTACATCGAGGCAGCTTGGGACCAGGGCATCAACTCCCAGGGACGTGTGGAAACCGGGGGCGTCAAGGGAACTAGAAAGTATATCGGCACTCCCGAGGTAACGCAGTCCCAAAACAGCGGTCTTCTCTGCATATAACCTTTCGGGCTAACCTGGTCAACCGATAGGCTCTCGCCATGTTCCGACTCTTAAATATTCCGTACGTACAGTATACTCTGATCCGTCTTACAAGATTGGGTTTGCTCACGCATATACGCTAGCTGCGATGCCCAAGGCTACAAGCA
>FTLB01834179.1_pt1 | contig 11230 bp, 7 predicted proteins | sample 1658291 | NCBI WGS metagenome assembly FTLB01 (sample SAMEA3914812, study PRJEB12502) | metagenome | biome: forest; material: soil | place: Canada | collected 2011-07-07 | depth 0.1 m
GCACTCGACAGTCCACCACACGCGAATGGTGGCACGCCCGAACCCAGAGACGGCAGCCGCTCTTTTCCTCTCCTCCAGAACAACACCGACGATGACAGAGATGTACTAGCCTCCGCGTATGCCGCCACCACGCTCCCGGTTGCGGACGATCATGACGAGGATGAACCCGGCGTCGCGAAGCCTTTCCTCCGGACCTCGAGCCCCGATCCCGAACCCCCCGGCGACAGCAGTCCAGCGACCGACGAGGACGATGGAAGCCCACGGCCCGGAAGGACACGCATTGTCCATAAGATGCACAAATTCAGCCTGTACGAGACCGCCTCGCGGTTCTACATTGTCGGCGGCGACGTGACCGAGAAGCGGTACCGGATCCTCAAGGTCGATCGCACCGGCTCGGGCGGCCACGAGGAAGCGGCCGAGCTGAGCATCACCGATGATAAGACGATATACAGCCAGAAGGATATGAACCAGCTGCTGGACACCATCGATGATGGGAACAAGGGAACCGGCGGGCTCAAGCTGCGGTGCACGACGTGGGGGCTCCTAGGTTTTGTCAAGTTTACCGGGCCGTACTACATGCTTCTGATCACCAAGAAGAGCACCGTCGCTATGATCGGCGGGCACTACGTCTATCAGATCGACGGCACGGAACTCGTCCCGCTGACGCCCCGGGGTTTCAAGGCAGACCAGAGGAACGCCGAGGAGTCGAGATTCCTGGGCATCCTGAACAATCTCGACCTGACGAGGTCCTTCTACTACAGCTACTCGTACGACATCACGCGGACGCTGCAGCATAACATCACCCGGGAGAGGCAGTCTCTTCTGAAGGGGGTCGTAGCCTCCTGCGACGACGATTTCAACTCCATGTTCGTGTGGAACAACCACTTGCTCCAGCCTGCGGCCGAGGCCCTCAACACGCCGTACGACTGGTGCCGGCCCATCATCCACGGCTACATTGACCAGGCTGCCGTATCGATATACGGGAGGACCGCCCACATCACGATAATCGCCCGCCGCAGCCGCTTCTTCGCAGGAGCGCGCTTCCTCAAGCGCGGCGCCAACGACCTCGGCTTCGTCGCCAACGACGTCGAGACGGAGCAGATCGTGTCAGAGGCTCTGACGACGTCTTTCCACGCGCCGGGTCCCAAGTTCTTTGCCAATCCGTCGTATACGAGCTACGTGCAGCACCGCGGCTCGATCCCGCTGTACTGGACGCAGGACGGCACCGGCGTGACTCCCAAGCCGCCCATCGAGCTGAATCTAGTCGATCCGTTCTACACGGCGGCAGCGCTGCACTTTGACAACCTGTTCGAGCGGTACGGCGCGCCCATCTACGCCCTCAACCTCGTCAAGACGCGGGAGCGCACGCCGCGGGAGAGCAAGTTGCTGGACGAGTACACCCTGGCGATAGACTATCTGAACCAGTTCCTACCGGAGGGAAAGAAGATCATCCATCGCGCGTGGGACATGTCGCGGGCAGCCAAGAGCCGCGACCAGGACGTCATCGGCACGCTGGAGAGCATCGCCGAGACCGTGGTCACCAAGACGGGCTTCTTCCAGAACGGCGACGGGCACATCACCCCGATCCGGGTGCAGAACGGCGTGGCCAGGACCAACTGCATCGACTGCCTGGACCGGACCAACGCAGCCCAGTTCGTCATTGGCAAGCGAGCCTTGGGATACCAGCTCCACGCGCTGGGCATCCTCGAGGACCCGCTGATCAACTACGATACCGACGCGGTCAACCTGTTCACCCACATGTACCACGACCACGGCGACACCATCGCCGTGCAGTACGGCGGCTCGCAGCTGGTCAACACGATGGAGACGTACCGCAAGATCAACCAGTGGACCAGCCACTCGCGCGACATGATCGAGAGCTTCAAGCGATACTACAACAACTCGTTCCTCGACGGCCAGCGTCAGGAGGCATACAATCTGTTTCTGGGAAACTACATCTTCGCCCAAGGCCAGCCGATGCTCTGGGATCTCACAACGGATTACTATCTGCACCACGAGGATCCGCGCACGTGGATGGAGAAGCGCCAGAGAGGCTACATAAACTGGTTCACCCCGGAATACCTCGAGCCGAGGACGCTGATGCCCTACCCGCCGGTCCAAGGGGACCGCGCCATCACCTCCGTCGCGGCCGTCGACGACTACTGGCTGGAGTACTACCGCCCCTCCACGCTCTCCTCGTTCCCCAAGATGTTTCCGTACAAGATGAACTCCACCATAAAGTACATACCGCTCAAGTCGACCCAGGATGGACGCTACGACCTCAGCCCATTCCGAGTCCGTACCGAGGGCGAAGGAGAGGCCCAGGACAAGAAGAAGATCAAGAAAGAGGTGACCATCTTGGACCCCCATGACATTGCCCGGCTGGCCGACGACAACGATTCCGCCAGCATCCGTACCAACGGGACCGACCAGACGACGACGGCCCCTGCCGTGCAGCCACCTTCTACCGGCCGAGGAATGTCTTTGCAACGATGGCTGCAATCCGGGACGGGAGACAAGCAGGGCAGTGGACCCCATAGCATCATGAAGGAGACGAGGAGCAACATAGGGCAGCAGGTCGCGCAGGACGGCAGCAAGCCGAAAGTCAAGGCCACGCCGTTGGAGAAGACGCGTGCTGCGCAATGGACCTTCACCAAGGTCGTCCACGAGAGCCTGAATCCAACCGTGTCGACGCTGGAGACGGAAGACTACGCACGGTACATCAGCCACCCGCAGCACCTCCCCCTGGTCGTATCGGCCGAGACACCGGCCACGGAGATTGATGCCGAGTACCAAGAGTACCTCCACGGCGCGTGGCAATCCGACGGGCTCATGGTGGCGCCGCCCGCCCCGGGCATGAGTCTGGAGGACGAGCACGCCGCGTACGCGGACCTGCTCAAGATCGGCGAGAACCCGCTCACCGTCACCAGCGAGGACGCGCTGAAGAAGAGGTACAAGGCCTACGGCAAGTGGCTGCGCGGCAAGAGCCTGTTCAAGCAGCAGCCAGTGGACTAGGAGCCACCGATGTCGCCTGAAGACGCCGACTTTGACGCAAGCGTGCCGGCCGGCCCGAGAACGCCGACAAGGCGGCACAAGAGCGAGCCCGATGAAGCTAGCTCGAGTCCGCGAATAGCGGTGCCAGCGAGGGCTCTCTTGACACCAGCGGCGCCGCCAGAGTGGCCAGGGAAACTTGTGCTGTTTTCGTGACGGCAGACAGCATGCTGGCTGTCTTGACGAGTTCCGACTCGAGCTTGGCGCGGTCTCCGGTTGCCCCGGGGTTCTCGTCCGAGCGCACGTTCAGCCAGCAGAAGACGAGCGCCTTGAGGATTTCCTCTCGCCAGGGGCTATCGGACAGCCGCGGCCAGGCATTCGCGAGGACCGCCTGGAGCGCCACCAGCGCCGAGTACAGTGTGGCGGGGGATGCGGGACCGAATGGGTCCGTCATGATAGCCACGACCATGGGAATAAGATCCTAAGTCCAATGATTAGAGACGAACGGTACCAGGGCCGAGCATGGAGTGCCTGAGCCTTTTTTTTTGCTCTCCTGTTCTTCCTTACCTTGAGATGCTTCACCGAATTGATACCCATCAGAGTAACAATGCATGCCGCTTGGCGGAATAATAAATTGACGATGCGAACGTGCTCCCTTGCGTGAAAGTACCCCGTGAACACCCCCTCCCGGAGGAGCTTGCCGAGAAGCTGGGTTCTCTGCTTGCCACTCTCGTCGGCGCGCAGCCGATCCGCGAGCGCGAGCAGTGCCGCGTACGCGGGTTCGAGCAGCTGCAGAGACTCGTCCACGGGGGTCAGCGCAGGCAGGTACAACAGTGTAGGGAGGACGGCCTGTTCGAACACGGTCGCAAGTCCTGTATCCTGCAGCTTCTTGCCCGGGAACTTGGCGAGGAACCTTGCGAGGATTTCGAGGCCGCGGGCTCGCACTTGGGTGGTAGAGTCGTCCGCCAGCGTCAGCAGGACGGGGATGAACAGTGGCCAGTGCTGGCTGACGAGTTCTTCCTGCGAGATAGAGGAAGTGGATGTTAGATCATGGAGGATGAAGGGCCAGGGAAGGTAGGTGATATAACTTACATCTGCTGCCTCCACCGCCCAGGAGAGAACGGGAATGGCACGGAGGTCTTCGTATTTCCACGGCTTCGTCTTTCGGCTGTCGTCTGGGAGACCGCTCTGGCGTTCCGGGTCTATGTACTCCGCCTTGCGCCCGGATGCCGTCACGGTCGCCGGGCGAGACTTGGAAAACAGCGGCCTTAGATAATCTCGGAGGATAGCCTCGGCGATAAATTGTCGTTTAACCGTGTCTTCGTCGAGTTGCTGGGTAAGCAGCTCGCTGGCTAGCTTGGAAGTTGCTTCGGTGGCCCAAGGCTCGCTCTCGTCGGCGAAGGCGATCGTAGTCAAGAGGGCTGCGTCGTCGAGCCTTCCCGGGAGTTTCTGGGCTAGCAATCGCAGAGCTCTGAGCCCAGCCTCTGCTGCGGGCCGAATCTTTCCAGCAGTGATGCTCAAGCATTCTTGTATATTTTCCTCCTCTGGTCGCCCGGTATTAGTCTCTTACGGGAAAGACATATTTGCCCTTTCATTCCTATCTCACGTACCATATTGAGAACCCTCTGCCTTCTTCACGTGGATCGGCGCTATGGCACGAGCAACCTGCTCTGCTAGTTTCCCAGCAAACTCAGACTCTCCCGGAACAGTTAAGAGTTTGTCATCTTGTTCCAGACAGGCTAGTATGATAAGCAAAGTTCTTCTTGGACCCTAGGTTGAGAAGTTAGGCATTTCGTTTACGAGCGAAGCATCCAGTTCTTGCGAGGACGGAAACAGACCAGATCAGCCTGAGCTCCGGCAACTTCCTGTAGCACATCCTTCAAGGAAAACGATTTTGGAACAGCTAAGAAGCATGGTCAGTGAGTTTCGTACGCATTTAAGTGGCCGTGAAGTGAGGCTAGGGATGAATATTTTTACCTGGCCCCAAAACCGCGAGAGCTTCGTCGGTTGTGACTGAATCCCGTAGCGCTGAAACATTTTTCAAGCTCCGAAAAGAGTCCATGATGAACTATAAGCTGCCTAAGCGGCCCGAGGGAAATTAAGAAGAAAGAAATGAGAAAGAAATTCCTCTTTTAACTGCGCATTAGATGCTGGTTGGAAGGAGCATGGAGCATAACTTTGGGGGAGGTGCGAGGCTTCGCTGATTATGAATTTTGCTGAGGGGCAGGCACTCTTTAGCTGTATGTAAAAGACCGGGCTCTGCGGCGCTTGGCCAAGCTCCATTAACTGCCCCATGGGCTTCCAAAGACTCGCTATAATTTAATCTACGCCCTATGGAAATGATATGCGAAATAAATGAGATTTGATCAGTACTGACAAGATTTCACATCATTGTTTGCGCTTTGCAAATCCCGAAGCAGACCAATGGGTTGACAAAATGACATCTCTAACTGCCATTCGGGTATCTCTTCGATGGACCAATTCCCCGTCTACCAGAAATAATTTATATATTTTCCCCTTCCGTCCAGCCTTGCATCATTCGCAATGGATATCACAGATCCTTTCAGACCACCAGTGTGGAGATCCAGCTCTCATTTGATCCCAAGTTCATCCCTGCGTCCTCGTAGCTCCTCAAGCACTGCGTTGGGATCATTGTTCCCCGGGTTCTTCAGCTGCCATACCATCACAGCCTCGAGGGTTCCCATCAGCCACCTCCCCGGCTTGACCCCGAATTCTTTGGCAATTACGGTTCCGTTTACGAGAGGTTGTATAGATGCCGCCTCTGTGACATCGAGTTCGACAAGGTGGTCGAGGAACTGCTGCCACTCACTTAGAATCGCCTGGAGATCTATATCAACCAAGCGGTGAGCCTCTCCATTCTCCAAAATGACTCATGTAGCAAGCCATAGAGTAGAGCTTACCTTCAGCTGCATCTGCCGTTGTCCGTACATCCACATCCACAAGAATGGCTGATAGGACTTGCAACCGCCAGCCGCCTTTGGGATTCCACTCCCTAATCGCCATTCCGAAGCGCTCCCGCTCATTCAGGGCCTCCCCCTTGGTGATGACAATGTCCTTGAGCTCTTTGATGGCGCCGCGGTGCTTGCGGGAGGCCACCAGGAGATCACATAGCTTGTTGTGTGCTTTGAACCCTTCCCGAGCCGCCAAGAACGACATAGCCAGGCTCGGCTTGCCAGGTTTGGGGTTTGGCAGATCATCAACTCGCTCCCAAGGCGTAAGAGCCGCAAGAGCCCAGGCGTAGTATCGCCCTTCGTCACCGCGCACCAGCTCGTCGTAGATCGAGCCAGGGGTTTTCGTCCTGGCAAGCATGTCGAGGCACTGGTACACCGCAGCCCAGTTGGAAATATCGGGTTGCGGCCCGTCCGGGCGGGTCGGGTCTGTGAAGACGGCGTGATACAGCCCGAGCCTGTCGATCAGCGCGAGAGCCTCCACTGGGTATTTTCCTGGACGCAGAGTCAGCACGTACATTATCACCGAGAGAGTGCTACCGGGGGGGGAAGGGAGATGGGCAAGTCGGGAACCAACCTTTAAGCATCTTTTCCAGTTCGATACCCACCCTCTCACGACGGATCTTCTGTTTTAAGGCGTCCAGGACCTGCGGATCGCTCATCACACGCTCGGAAGCATCATCAATCCTGAACTGCAGCCGGCTCGCAAACCGGATCAATCTCAATACGCGAAGGGGATCATCAGTAAACGTCTGCAATGGCTCCAACGGCGTCCTGATCATCCCGTCGGCCAGATCGGGCAAGCCGCCGGTGAAATCCTCGAGCTCGCCGCTTTGGAGGTTGTAAAACAGAGCATTGATGGTGGCGTCGCGCCGCAGGGCGTCCTCTTCGGCAGTCCCAAACTCGATCTGCGGATTGCGGCTGTCCGCGGCGTAGGTTTCCTTGCGCAGATTGACAAAGTCCAGGTCGAGACCGAAGAGACTCGTCGTGGCCGTCTCCAGATGTTTCGAGCTATCTGGGTTCTTCTTGATGGTGTGCAGGTGCTTGAGGTCGTCCGGACCGATGTTATAGGCGGCCCGGTTCGCCTCGATGCTAGAAAAAGCCTGCAGCTCCAGGGCAAAGGCCTCCCCCGTCATTGTATTGATGGCGACGTCTATATCATGACTTTCCAGGTTCAAGAGTTTATCACGGACCCAGCCACCGGCCCAACGGAGGATAAGAGGACCGTGCTGCGGTTGGCCATCGCCGTGTTCCGTCTTCGCGCCCGCAGCTTGCTGGTCAATGTGGGCGGCGGCAGCAACCAGAAGCTCTCTGAGCTGGCGCTCCCGAGGATTGAGTGTGATTCTCGAAGGCACTGCCTGAGAAGCTTTCTGAGCGTCAGTTGACATGCTGCCGAACTTTCGTTTCATGAGGATGCATAGGGTCGATCGAGGCACAAAACGTCTGGCGATGAGACTGTGCAGCATTAGACCATGTCGAGAGGAAGGAATGACTCAGAGATCCTGACACCCAATATTCCGGCCAGTTGATCTGAGAATAAATAAATAAATCTCAGCCCTTTTGGAGGCAATGGGAAGAGAATATTTTTAGAAACGATGCTTTTCCGTCGACTTAAAAGTGTCTCTTGGACGTCGCATTTTACGTTCATAAAAATGCGTTGTAAATGTAGTCAAGTTTCTTACGGTGTTTATAAGTATACGCACTGTATATTTACACTGTAGAATACACCCACCGGCTGTTGGATATCTACGGAACGCAGCAAACTCGCGGCTTGCAGAGAAAGATTGGGATGAGTAGATGCCACATTTTTAATAGCCAAAGGGCATGCAACATAGGGATATATGTGGATATCAGCATACGCAGGTTTTCGGATTCCTGATCCACCAAACTCAGTTCTATTACAAGAAAAGTTACAACACCGGATGGGATGCGATGCGCCCCGTGTATCGAGCACTTCTTGCTGCCCGAATGATGAGAGGCGAATGCTGCCTCATTTTTTCGTTTCCTCACCATGTCTATTTCGAAACAGCACAAGCCCAAGCTCAAGCCCAAACCACGCGGACCCTAGGAAGATTCGGGTTTCTGCTCAGGCTTCTCCGCCTCGCCGACGGCGGCTGAGCGTTCTTCGCTCAGCGTCGCGCCGCTCTTGGTGTCGTCCAACGCCAGTTCTTTTCTCAGGTCCGGTAGGAAGCGGTCGATGCGCTTCCAGGTCTCGGTCCATAGCTTCTCCTGCTTGGGATCCTGGCTCGGAGGAACCAGGCAGCCACTGCTGGACATGAACAGGAGGACGTTCTTCAGGTTCTCGGGGACGGCCTCCTCCTATACGGTACACATTACGGTTAGTCTCACAATCTGTAGTCTCAGTCTGGAGGGTGTTCGGAGCGAACTGACCAAGCTATCGCCTTGACCGCTGTTCATCAAGCGGTCCATGATCTCGATGATCTCCAACCACAGCTCCAGCATGCCATCCCACTCGGAGAGGAGCACCAGGTACTGCAAGAACACCTTGCAGAGAAGAGATGCAGCCTGCACCCGCGTCTCGCTCATTCCGTCACGGTCAGAGGAGAAGACCTCGGGTTTCAAGAGTCTCTTGATCAGTGGGAACAGCACCTCCCCGAAGATCGCCGTCCAGCCCTTGTGGTCACTGGACGTGAGCTCGGGGGACAGCAGAGAGCGCTGGAGCGAGGCGAAAGCCAGATGCCGGACTTCTCGGCAGGGGTTGGTGCACTGAACTGTCAGAGCTTCGAACACTGGCAGCCAGTATGCCGACCAAGCTATACGTGGTAAACAATGATTAGCTATATTCATCCCGAAGGCTTGAGTGGGAAAGGGGAAAGAGCAACATCTGAACTGACCTTCCTCGTTGCTTTCGAGATGCGATTGTTCCATGAGCTGTGGGATGCGCGATGTCAGGTCGTATATTATGTTGACCGCTTTCACGCCGCGGGCGACGGCCGCGTTCTCGCTACGAATTGTATCAGTTTTCATGTCCCGATCTGGTAGATCCAAATAGCTGAGCACCAACCTCGGCTTCTCATGCTTTGCAGGTCGGCCTTTACGTTGCTGTTTCTTGTCACCGCGCTGTTCGGCAGCTGCGCCAACGCTAGCCAGGGCGGCAAACTCGTTGAGCAGCGCGATCGCGGCGACATAATTATCAGCCATGATAGCGGGAGGCGTGCCAGAAACGCCGCTCTCGAGGATGTCAAAAACGACAGGCGCCGCCTCGCCGTTGGTCGCCAGGGCCTTGAGGATAACCCAGAAATCCGGAGACGTCATGATCTCGTTCCTCAGCGGACCAGGCTGCTCAATGCAGCACTTGAGACCTTGCAGTACCAGCGAAGAGGTCTTGGAGAGGGCATCAGGCGAAAAGCTGGAGACGCTGTGCAGCAAGACGGGGACGCGGATGTAGTCAAAGTTCTTTCGCTTGTTAGCAGCCAAGGATGTGCATGATTCAGGGGGCATGGCACTTACGTAGCTGAATTGGAGCAGCTTGAAGAGGTAGAATGTAGCCCTCGAGACAACAATTGGGTGGTAGCTCGGAACGTCCCTGAGGATTGTTTGAAGCGCCTCAACGACTCGCTTGCCAAGATGCTCAACGGTCTGCTCGTCCCTGAGGGCTAGAACGGTGCAGAACTCCAGTAGATAGACCAGGCCGGGGTCGTAGACTGGACTATTCTTGCCCGACTTTTGGCCGTTTGGTGCGGGAGTCGGCATGTTCTCCGCCTTGACAGTGATAACAGTTGATCCTGTCTCATCTGGAATTTGGTCTAGGAGAGCATCCACCAGGGACTCCAGGCTATCGAGGGGAAGGTTTCTGCGAAACAGTTAGTAAAGTATCATGTCAAGTTGGGAGATGTCACGGCCTTACGAGATATTGGCAAAAATATCCCCCATTTGCCACGCGTTCACACAATCAACGGTGCAAAGCGTCCTCTCCAGTTCCTCGTCCGACGGCTCAGGAGGATCGTCTGCAGCGTAGCTGGAGATATAAGACGTAAAAGCGGAGAAGAAGCCAGACTCGTTCTGTTTGGCGCCGCGATCAATGATCTGCGAGGGATTCCGGAGAGGGATTGGAGGAAGTGGGATCTTTTCTTCGTCCGTGGAGAAGAAGGGAGGGATTAGAGAGTTGACGAAGAGATTCAGCCAGATTCGGATAACCTATGATTATTAGTACGCTCTGGCCATCTCTGTTTTCTGTTCGTGCTGAAGGATCGACTCACATGTTTCCAACTGCTTCGGATGACATGCTCCGACTCGTTCACCACGCGGAAGAGAAGCAAGGTAGCAAGCTGCGCACGGAAGTCCCGTCCAAACTTGACGGCGAGCTCGCTAACCATGACGCTCTTGCCTTCTACTTGCACCTCCGTGTTCAGCGACGTGTTAGAGAGCGTTTCTGTCGACAGAGTCGACATGCGGCTGAGACGATAGATGATCTCGTCCAAGGCCGTCGTATTCTCATACTTGGTTGCGATACGAGCGCATTCGTCGAAGCCAGTTGCTACCCTCCAGTAGACAGTGTCGTCGGTGGCAGACATGAAGACGAAGGAGAGACAGGAGACGATGGGGTTCCACGTCCTGGCAAACATATCAGCGTCGTAGATGTTGGTATCGCAGAGGATGAGCGGCCCCGCGGACTCGGTCTTGAGAAGCAGCTCCTTCCAGGCGTAGTCGAAGGCGTGCTTGTTATCGTGCTCATCGGGAAGGATGATTTCGTTGGTCTTGATAGCTTCGTAGATGGCCTGCAGGTACTCGGTCGCAAAGTCTTGACCATTATTGGTTCCGCGCAGGTTCCGGGCAAAGTCGGCATAGGACATCCGGGCTTGGTTCTTAAAATTAGGATTGTGCTGGTCCGTATTCAGCATGAGGATCGCATAGGTAAGAACAAAGACCGCCTCCTGGTTTGCGACACCCTCGGGTACCTCGCTGGCACAGTATTTGTCCGCGAAAACATTAATGATCCGCTCAATCAACGCGGACTCGCCAGGCAGACGGAACGTCTCCAAGAGAACACGGAGGGCATCGTCAACTCGCTTGCCGGTAAAATCGAACCTGTCGATGAAAGCCTTGAGGATCTCATCGTTGCCTTTCTTGGAGAGAAAATCACCGAGCACCTTTTTGTTCACCCGGGAGGTGCTAGCCAGGAAGTTGGCCACCGAGACCGGATTCGCCGCGTTGTCTATTACGCCCTTCTCCTGCAGATAGGCGAGGCCGCCCTTTGCATTTTCATTGAACTTGCCAGCACCTTTGATGATGATCTTTTTCCTATCCCG
>FTLB01843393.1_pt1 | contig 11226 bp, 12 predicted proteins | sample 1658291 | NCBI WGS metagenome assembly FTLB01 (sample SAMEA3914812, study PRJEB12502) | metagenome | biome: forest; material: soil | place: Canada | collected 2011-07-07 | depth 0.1 m
AGGTCGAATACGGCCCGTCATGGATGTCGGGGAAGGTTGGGATCGGCATCGCGGGGATCCGTGCCAGTCGACCGCGACAATATGATCAGGGTATGCCCGCAGGAAGACAGAGCTGCGATTCTTCTCTCCGAGCTCTCTCATCTATGCCTCCGTCTCCGCTCCTCCGCAATTGGCATCGCAGTACGTCGTCATGAGGTTTCGGGCCATTTACTCGCTGCTGGCTGCGGCGATCCTGCCCGCCACCCTCGCGCTGAGCCCGACCGATTTCACCCGGGACGGTGACGCACCACAGTCGGGCTACTCGGACAATCATAACTTCGACCCGGCCCAATTGAGCCAGTACAAGCTCAGTTGGCGAACTACCTTCAATAAAGCCGAGTTCTTTTATGCCAAACCTCTTGTATATACCCCGGTGAGCGCTCCGCACGAACGAGTCTATGTTGTGTCGAACCAGAACATCGTCCGCATCCTGGACGGCTTCACCGGCGCGGTCCTGAAACAGCGAACGCTGGATCCGCCGTTCGCCTCCTCCGACAGTGATTGCGGCGATATTGCCAATCTGATCGGTATTATTGGAACGCCAATCATCGACCCGGACGCGGATATCATGTACTTCTGGTCAAAAGGCTACATCAACCAGCAACCTGGTCCCCAAGGAGTCGCGTACGGTGCGTCCGATATGCCCAATCTAAGACGCAGAGAGTCCAGTTCTGCTAGACTGGAGCCAAGTTGACTGACGATATTCGTGCAGGCAATTGGAAGCTCTACGCCGTGAGCACGTTGGACCTGAGCGATGCCCCGGGCTTCCCGGTCTCTATTCAGGGCATGAATGCGAACAACGACCGTGCTAGGTACATTATTGGAGGCACCCTCAACCAGCGACCGGGCCTGACTATGCTTGGAAACACGATTGTGACCGGGTTCGGAAGCCACTGCGATAACTTCAACTTCACTGGGTTCCTCATTACCGCCAGCAAGACTCCCGGCGTGGGCATTACCAATATCCAAGCCATGGTGGCTGCTCCCGGTGCTCCTGTGCCTCAAGCTCTCGACTTAATGTCCCAGACAAACGGCAAGTCCGGAATATGGCAAGCCGGGTTTGGCCTGGCCCTCGATGCCCCGAAGAACCGCATATTCTTCGCTACTGGGTAACTCGCGCCCCTCATTACACTCATTCTCCCGCTATATTCCTGCGAAAGTAACCTTGGAATAAACTGATCAATTGTCATGTAGCAACGGCCAAAGCCCCGGAGAGTTGGGCGGCGATCCCGGAGCCCCGCGAAGTGGGAAAACCTACCTCAGTACACTGGAAAACACTGTTGCTAGCTACATTGTTGATCCTAGTTCTGGCTTGCTCACTCAGGCTGATTGGTTTTGCCCCACCAACTACGACCATTTGAACGGAGCCGATAGGGATATTGGTTCCTCCGGCGTGGCCCTGCTGGACGGTACCACCTTCTCTGGCGGTGGCGTCAACAGGATTGCTATAGCAGCTGGCAAGAATGGCACAGTATGATCCTTTCACCTGGGGATGCGGCCTCCTAGAGCCCCTTCTGACTACCTCTGTAGATTTTCATCATGGATGCCGACAACCTAGGTGGTTTCAAAAATGGTGAGCTTGTTGTCGTTGTTCTCCCGCTGGGATAGTCAGCTAACTTGACCCAGGCCCGAGCCAAACAGACGGTGGTGAGTCAAACCGGCCGTCTCTTCATTAAGAGCCAACGTTATTCTGACTAGCCGTAGTATTACAGATAATTTCACCTCCTGGTGCTTCATTCTTTAGTGGAGTCGCTAGTTATCCCCTTGAAGGTGGTTATATTTAGTGAGCAGTTTTAATCCTCAATAGCTCCCCTTCGATCTTGATACTGACAATCCACAAGTTTCGTACCCACCAACGACGGCATTTACGCGTACAAGTTTGGGCTGCAAAACGGTCGGCCATGGTTCACGCTGGCGGGAAAGACGCAGATGGTCTTCGCAGGAAAAGGCGCTCCCAGGGTTACAAGCCTGAATGGCCAGCCTGGGACCGGCGTGGTTTGGATCTCCGACGTGAACCAAGGCGTTGTGGCGTTCAAGGCCATCCCGGATGCCAACGGAATTCTCGAGCAATTCCCTATCCCCTCGACAGGTCGCCTTAACAAATTCCACCGCCCTTCGTTTGGAAACGGTAGGGTCTATACCGCAGAGGAGAATCAAATCTTGGCTGTTGCTGGCCCTGTTCCGCCTCCGATCCCGAGCAGCAGCTCTGGGCTCTCCTCGGCTACTGCATCGCCGCCCAGCAGCTCGGCCGCTAGTATAGGCTCCACGTCGACTATTCCGTCGACAGCGTCGTCTGTCGGCTCGAATATAAGCCCCGTTGCAAGCTCGTCGACTGCTCTGTCGACAGCTCCAACGACAGTCTCGTCTGCTGTCTCGACTACAAGCCTTGTTGCAAGCTCGTCGACTGCTTCGTCGACAGTCTCGTCTGCTGTCTCGACTACAAGCCTTGGTGCAAGCTCGTCGACTGCTTCGTCGACCCCATCGTCCGTTCTCTCAACTACCAGCCTCGTTGCAAGCTCGTCAACAAGCTCGGTCGCGTCTACATCCTCCAGCTCTAGTTCCTTGATCACCGCGTCTAGCTCTTCTGTCATCAGCGTCCCAGCAACCACCTCTTCCACGACCAGTACTTCCACTCCTCCGCCGTATGCAACTCCGGTCCCGCCCTCCGGAATCCGCACTACCTTGAACTGGAACTTGACATGGGTCAACGCCGCTCCTGACGGTCTGATGCGTCCCATGATTGGAGTCAATGGACAGTGGCCGCCGCCAGCCATTGTGCTCAATTACGGTGATATCTTGGTTCTCAATGTAAACAACAACCTTGGAAACCAGAGCACGTCGATTCACTTCCATGGCATCTTCCAAAGGAACACCACCTTCGAAGATGGACCAACCTTTGTCTCTCAATGTCCAATCCCCCCGGGAGCCCCGTTCGTTTACCAGTTTACTGCGACACAGGTCGGTACATACTGGTACCACGGCCACCATGGTGGCCAGTACATCGATGGTCTCCGCGGTCCCCTCATTATCAAGAACCCTGCTGCGCCGTATGGGGCCGTCGATCAAGATGTCACGATCACCTTGGCAGACCATTACCATCAACAAGCACCGTACTTGATCAACTACTACCAATCGGTCGCGAACACGAATAACAACGGTGGTACGGAGCCTGTGCCCGACAGCAATCTTATCAACGGTGCTCAGAACGTCCAGTTCCCCATGGTCCCAGGCAAGACAAATCTGTTCCGTATCATCAATATGGGAGCGATCGCTGGCCAGTATATACAATTCGATGGGCATACCATGACTGTCGTCGAAGTTGACGGCGTGTACGTTCAGCCCTATGTTGTGCAACAATTGTTCGTCGCTGTTGCGCAGAGATACGCGGTCATAGTCAAATCGCTGGCAACAAACGGCCAGAACTATGCCATTGTTGCCACTATGGATGCTGCCATGTTCGGCGAGAACCAGTCGCCCGCTAATCCTTCAGTGCGTATAAAAATATTACTGTTATAAACTGGTTCGCACGCTAACTAGGTTTAACCTTTAGGTTTCCGCATGGCTTGTGTACGATTCGTCCAAGTCACTACCTGCACCGTTTACCCTCCAAGCGCAACCTTGGGATGACACAGCCATGGTTCCCCTGGACCAGCAGCCACTGCTTGACCCTCCGGCTCAGACGTGAGTAGATGTTCCGGAAATTGCTAATGAACTTGGACAAGATTCACTGACGTGTCATCCAGTCTCTACTTCGCAGCGGACTTCGGCCCCGATGAGAATGGGATCACTCGAGGCTTCCTTAACGGCGTGACTTATGTCAACCAGATTGTACCAACGCTCTACTCGGTCCTGTCGGCCCCGGCCCAGTACGTGAACAACCCGGTCATCTACGGCACGGGCTCCAATCCGTATATCTTGCCGTACGGCTCTATCATTGAGCTCCAAATCACCAACCACGATGATCGTGGTCATCCCTTCCACCTGCACGGGCACAACTTTCAAGTGGTTTCTCGGTCCGACAATGGCAATCTCTGGCCGGGTCTTGGGAGCACACCAGCGATCCCTATGCGACGCGACACCCTCGTCGTGTATCCGCAGGGCACGGCGACGATCCGCTTCAAGTCGGACAACCCCGGCGTGCAGCTCTTCCACTGCCATACCGAGTGGCACGTCGTGAGCGGCATGATTGCGACGTTCATCGAGGCTCCGACGCAACTGGTCGCGCAGAAGCCCTACATTCCCGTCAGTCACCGTGACGTGTGTGACAAACATGGCATCGCACGGAGTGGAAACGCGGCGGGCAACAAGAATAACTGGCTGAATCTTACGGGAGCGAACACTGCAGCACCAACCGACAACTGGGGGTAAGAAGCTCTCCCCTTCTCTCTTCTTCTTATACCTAGCTATAAGCTTCTATGACAACAAGTTCTCTAACAGACATTTAGTGCAATGGTCAATCCGCCTTCTAAATGAAAGAGGGTGACAAACAGAGTGCATGCTGTGTGCCACTCTGGCTACGCTGCAGAGGAGGAGGTGCTACAACGCCAGGCGAGAGAGCACAAAATAGACATTGAGATTACGCAGCGTTATGTAATGACCCAGTCATGGTTCAAGTGACCCTGGTTCACTCCATCCTCGCTCGTTGTTCTTCGAAGTAGACTATATATATGTATAGAGAGAGCCTAATGCCTCATTCCTTTGCGACCTTAACATCTAATTTTCTTCCTATACTAAAAAATACAGTGCAGAGTATTCCGGAGAAATCGTAAGATTAAAATAGCGTTTTAAATCCGGCCAGGGGTCGCGTTTTTGGCCCCCACGGAGCGGGGAGCGCCACTTAACTCTTTTGATCGCCTTGTGAATATGGAGAGATTACGCTACATCCGTGCCACCCCGGAATCTCTTGTTGGTTGTTGTGAGATTGGACGTGCAAAAATGATGAGTACAAAAGTATGCCCTTCTCCTGTCCGCAGCCACAAGACAGGTCATAGGAGCAGAGAAACACAAAGCTGAGGGCAATGGCAGGCAGATGGGCTGGGCTTGCCTTTACTCTTCTGTGTCCGGCTCTCGCGCTAGAATCTGCAAGGATTCTCAACTTTGCCGAGTATGAACGGAGTCAATCAGCACGAGTGGAACAAGGATTACATCATCTAGAGCCGATTCAGATCACGCTGGAGCCCGAATCGCAGCAACACATCAGGATTGGAATCGAGCGGCTCGCCGATCTATCTCGGCCAGTCACCCCGTTTATCTGCCCCTGTCGTTCCTGTTTTCCAGATCAGTGCAAGGCACCGCCGGTTCGCCCCTATCCATTGCTTCCTCTGGAGGCTTCCTATCGCAATGCAATGCAAGGTCGGCCTCCCTTGGAGGTCGTCCGCGCCAATATCGAGGCAGCCACGGAAGGTGAATTATCCACGGTCGAGGAGCTCGTCGCAAGAGTGCTCGGGAAACTCGACCAGCTCGACACACTACGCGACGACGAGCTCACAGTCTTGGTGAGCAACTTCCGCACCAGCCAGACAAGCTGGGTTCTTGGCATACAATCGTTGGCCATGGATTATGAAGAGTGGGACGAGGACTTTTTGGTGCCACAGGATGAGCAGCGAGCTCTTCGGGCAGTCTTCCTCCACGTCCTGGGAGACGCAGGGTATCGTGAGCGGGGGCAGAGAGCAGTGCGAGAGTTTGGCGTCATGTTGCAAAAGCAGCTGAACAAGTACGTGGAAGCGAATGTCCAGGCAACAACGGGCAAGTTCATCAGGAGAGTGGCAAAGCTCGGCACAGAAGTGCTCATTACCGAGGAGGAATGGGTGGCTCGATACGACGAATATGTTGCAGCCATGAGGGCGACATTGCATAGGATTGCAACATCAGCCATGGCCCAACCGCGGGACATAATGCCATCCTTAGAGACCCTCGTTGCCGCAACCGAAGATTACATGGATCAATGCATCTGCGAGAGCCTGCCGCAGGAGAAAGCCGGATTCACAGACTTTCTAATCAAAGAGGAGGAGAAGATCCTCGAAAAATTCCCCCATCTACGCAAGAGTATATTTCACAAGGTAGCGTATCATCGATGGAGGGTTTTGCCCAAAAATAGGCCGGGTTTATACGACAAAATATTGGCCTTAGTCTAAGAAGAGACGACCAAAACTCATCTGGAGTAAAAGATTCATCTTACCCAGAATTATAAGAGAGGCTCGCTCATCTGGCGTCGAATCAGGTTCCTAACGCCTCAAACCTTTTGCCTTAACCTATTTGCGATTCCTCCGGGCTTCCTTCAGCGTGCCGCTTTGAGGCCAAGACATCTATCGTTACCTTCCATAGCCCCCAGTTTTGCAACTCAGAATCCCTCACAGTACCTGAGTTTCTCCCGGTGGCTACTGGTTAGACAATATAGCAGAGTAAACAAACTCGGCCGCGCATTAGGCCTGTTGCCTCCTTTTTGGCTTAACATTCCGTGATTATAAAAGACTGCAGCGCGCATCGTTATAGTCGCAGTAGCATTCAGTCAGATCCCCGTAGAGGCATGGGAACAATTTCGAGCTGTTTATAGAATTCGCTCCCGTCTTCGGTGTGACGACTTTTAGATCGATGCGGAAACGCACCAGGCGCTGTCCGCAGGAGAGGGAGCTCCATCGTCCGATAGCTTGGTGGTGACCAAGTCAAAGCCTCGTATACTGAAATTATCAGAAGGCAGTGGGAGGTTCATTGGCCTAAACTTGAAGTATAAAAGGAGTGAATCATCACGGGTAGAACTTGGATTACATCGTATAGAGCCGATACGAATAGAACGTAAGAGATGGCTTCGACGAGCTTTCCGCTTAGGCCTGAATAAGAACGGCTCTATGGAGTCACTGACCCACCTAGTCACCTACTCACTGTCATGGCGGAAGTGTAACAATAAAATAGCTTTCTGGCTATGTACATAACTAGGTTTATACATTTCGATATTCCTTGATCAAGATCTACAGGTACATAGGTATCTATCTCCGATAGGGACGTAGCATGGCTAAAATTCCGCAGAATTGACGCTTTGCCACGGCGTGCCGTGTTCACAGTGCCGTGTTCACATCTTTCACATCTTCCTCTGCTTCTCCATAGGCAGAGAATCAGGATCAGCCAACCGTAAGGGGGATATTATTCCGAACCCATTATTCCAACGCATACGTCGCCACCAACAATCTAACGCGCAATGAAGCCGCAGTCATCGAACCCTACACCACAACTTCCATCACCCAAGTCAGGAACATCCACTATTACCCAACAAGACAAATTTCAAGGCCAAGGCCCAGGCGAGCCCCTCTTCTTCTTCATGCCCAACGAAGCGTACGGCGAGTTCTGCCAATGGTACCCTTCCACCTTCACGGTTAGCAAAGCCGAGATGGCCAGCCTCATCGGCCACGCTGTCGACGAGGAAGATCCCGACGGCTGGCAGCTGATCTACTTTAGCTGCGCCGAGCAGTTCATGATGTATTGCAAAGCTGGTCGGTTCCACGATGGTCCAACGCAGAAACAGATACTGGCCACGCGCGACCCGAAGACACAGAAGAGGCTGGGCAAGCAAACAAAAGGGTTCGAATCCGATAGTTGGGACGAAATCAAAAGTCAGGTTGTGCTCGCTGGAAATATGGCAAAGTTTAGCCAGAACCCTCCACTAAGGAATGTCTTGTTGGCTACTGGGGATCGCTTGCTGGCCGAGGCAGCCCCCCAAGACAGTATATGGGGCATAGGCTACAGTATTTCCGAGGCTAGGACACATCCAGATCAGAGACTGTGGGGAGAGAACAGATTAGGCAAGGCACTAATGGAGGTCAGAGAACGACTGCGATAAAAGAGTACAGCATCCACTCGGCTAACTATGAAATACAACGGTTATGTTATTGCTGCGATCAGTATAGTAGACGCGTTCATTTCAACGTCAACAATCCCAAATCCAGCCTTCATAGAGGGGAATAAAACCCTTTTTCTTTATAACATTGTCGAGATGATCCTTTATAACGCATTTAAGAGGTTACCTAGTATATTTCTAGTCAAGCAGTTAGCTAAATCCCAGAGGAAGCTATATTTAACTTTTTTCCTACGTTATTAGCGCTAGATAAGAGACCAGTACCTGACTTGGTAGCGCTTATCAGCGTCCAGCCCAGTCGCAGCTTCGCTAGAGACAGCTGGGTCCAAGATATGTGGGCCTGTCAGATTTGTAAGTGCATCGCTTCAGCTCTGCAGGTGCGCGACGCCTTTGCTTAATCCGAATGGTCCGACAAGCTTTTTCCCTCATCACCCATGCTTGGGCCTGGCTAAGGTAATCACCCTTTCGCGCTTCGAAGTCTGCGGCCGCGCGCGGCGCTCGCCACAAAGATGCCACATAGACGTGCTGTACCTTGGTCAATTCGAAATCTGCTCGCGCTGTTCGCATCGCCGCTCGTCTCTGTCTCTTGGGCGGACGCCGGAGAGGATGGAGCCTCGACCGCGTTGGCAGAGCCCAGTCGTATAGTGCCGAATTACGTGACACAGTACGGTATGCAATATTCTTTATCGTAACCAGCGAACCTGAAAAATAGACACTTGTTATGCTACATTGTGCAATTGGACATCGAGGACTAAATCTTGAAAATAGCGCCTCTTGTCTGGCTGCACTCGGACGACCCGTTCCGGCCAGCTGACCTGCTCAAACACATCCGCCATACTACACCCACGGTAGATCAAGAGCCTCTGGCCGGGTTTCCCGAGCTCAATTTAGACAACTTAGCCATACTCAATGACGCCGGCGACAGGAAAGTTGCCTTGACCTCTAAAGACGATGTCACAGCGCTACCTGCATGGTTGCTCGGAGAAGCTCCCGACGCCTCTGGCAGGATACACAATGCCACGGCGTGTGTGGTAATCCTGGTTGAGCAGGCTCCCGGCCATGTCGATGCCTTCTTCTTCTACTTTTATTCGTACGATCGCGGGGCCAATATCACGCAGGTGATGCCCCCATTCGACAGTATGGTAGCTCACACCGAACATGGGATGCACTTTGGAGACCATATCGGCGACTGGTGAGGTCCCTTGTCCTTTATCCTTCATGTCGCTGGACTGACGAGTCACCGCCTCCCTTTCTCCCAGGGAGCACAACATGGTTCGCTTCCAAAACGGAAAACCTACCGGCATCTACTATAGTCAGCACTCGGATGGCGCGGCCTACGCCTGGGACGACGCGACGCTTTCGATGAGAGATGAACGGGTACGTTGATCGTGATCCGCCTCGAGCACATATCTTGAGTAGCTCATCTAACCTGGTATCTATCAATTAGCCCATCGTCTATAGCGCGTACGGCTCGCATGCAAATTACCCGGATCCAGGGTCAGTTAACCCCAAACGCCTCGGCGTTGGCGTAGCTAGGCTTTACTAACCGACCCGTCTTGCCCCATGTAGAGACCATGTTCACGATACTGTCTTGATAGACTACTGCGACGCCGGCATGCTGTGGGACCCCGTTCTCTCAGCATACTTCTACCGCCTTGATCCTAGCAGCTTCACGCTGACGCGCATATTTCCTGATTCCGCTGATTCCGCCACATCGTTGTCCAATTATACGTCCTTCTTCTACTACAATGGCATCTGGGGCGACGCCCAATACCCGGACAGCAATCCTCTGCAGAAGACGATCCCGCGCTTTGGCTTAAAACGCTTCGTTTCGGGCCCCACCGGCCCGGCCGACAAACAGCTCCTGCGGAAGGGTCTCTTCCCCGATCGTCGCAGCAAGAAGTCGTGGTTGCAATGGGGTGTGGCGCTTTACATGTCGTGGTACCCCTGCTGCATCCGGGGGTGGAGGGTCTGGATATCCGGGATAGTGCTCATCGGATTGCTTGTATCGACGGTGTACGGAGCTAGGCTTTGCGTGAGAAAATACAGGGTAAAGGGCTATACGAAGGTAGGGACGGAGATACCTATGAGCGACCTGAATGGGATAGAAGAGGGCATATCTCACGACGCGCTGGAGGACGAAAGATGATCGATACGCAAAAGCTTCTGGCATATCAGCCTATCAACCACTTTGAAAGTTCGAAAGCTTCGTGTCGGCCCAAGTCGGCCGTCTTTATGAATCAGTGCGAAATCCGCACAAAATAGCCTCAAGTCTCCGCCGAATATTATAAACCAACTCGATTCTGTGTATTTTGGCAAATGTACGAATAACACCCGAACCCAAGGGCTTACGCTTGGGGAGCGTTGAAGACGCCGGCAATTTCCAAATAACGGTACCAAACACGAAGGACTTAGGCCATGTAGGGCTCGTGGTTCCGAGTCTCCGCTGTTTACTAGCACAATATACAGATAAGGTAATAGGTAGCCAAGGGCTAGCAAAGAGTGGTTGCCATTTTCCTGACCTCGCGAAACAGGAACTAGATCGTTTATCTCGTAACAATAAGCTCGTATACGCCATTGGTCATACTTTTACGACTGGACTTGCATCACATAGAAGGAGCCGCCGCCGAAGTAGCCCATAAACGGCGCGTAACCGGTTCCAAACATGATGTAATTGTCCACGACCGCGATGCCTCCGTGAAAGTTCGCGTCCAGCTCCAGGTCCAGCACGATCTGCCCGGTCTGCTTGTTGAGCGCGACCAAGCCGCCGTCCGAGTCCTCGAAGTCGGCGCCGGACCCCGTGCGTCCCACCAGCACGAGATCGCCCACGACGGTGGGTGGGACTTGGGCCACCGAGCTCTCCGGCACCTGGGTCTCCCAGAGGAGCGACCCGGTCTTGAGGTCGGCGGCTCCGAATGCGCTGTTGTTGATTATCTGGCCCGAGGGCTCGAGCGCGAACGATGCGCCGAGGGAGTTGATGCCCGTAAAGTACGCCGCCTTGTTGTCCACGGCCACGCCCCAGCTGAGGCCGGCAAAGGGCGATCCGGGGCTCGTGAGCACGTCCCAGAGCACGGAGCCGTCCTCGGCGCAGAACGCATAGAGCAGCCCGTTCTTCTGGCCGGCCACGACGATGTCCTGGCCCATCTTGGACACCGAGGCGGGGACGAAGGAGGGCGCCATGCCAAAGTTGGCGTCGGCGCCGGGCTGGTTGGGGCAGAGGGCCGGGATGATGGGGAAGATGGGCGGCACGCCGCACGCGATGGTGAAGACGTCCATGGTCGTCGGCCGCGTCTGCCAGTTGATGCGGCCCGTGGCGATGTCGGCGGCGATCACCGGCTCGT
>FTLB01002614.1_pt2 | contig 11216 bp, 16 predicted proteins | sample 1658291 | NCBI WGS metagenome assembly FTLB01 (sample SAMEA3914812, study PRJEB12502) | metagenome | biome: forest; material: soil | place: Canada | collected 2011-07-07 | depth 0.1 m
TGAGCTCACCGCGCTGCCACAATGCGCCACCATCAATGGCGATCTCGGCTCCGTTGACGTGCGCGCCGGCCCTGCTTGTGAGATAGACGATCGCTCCAGCGATGTCCTCTGGTCGCCCCAGCTTCTTGAGCGGGTTGGCCTGCGCCAACTTGTCGGCGCCTCCCGACAGCTCCATGAGCCCGTTGCTCATCTTGGACGGGAAGAAGCCCGGGCAGATACTGTTGACAGCGATATGCCGGGGGCCCAGCTCGATGGCGAGGTTTCGACCCAGATGAAGCACCGCCGCCTTGCTGGCGCTGTATCCGTATGTTCCCTGGCTGCCCACGGTGCCGATTCCCAAGCCGGCCACGCTCGACGTGATGACGACCCGCGACGGGTCCTCGACGGTGCCCCGCTTCTCCAGGAGAGGCAGGAACTCGCGGATCGTGTTGAAGACAGCTCGGACGTTCAAGTCCATCACCTTGGCGAACGCACTGTCGGAGTGGGAGTCGATATTCTCGCCCCAGGTCGCGCCGGCGTTGGCCAGGAGGATGTCGACATGGTCGGTGTGCTTCTTGACATCGGCGAGCAGCTGCTGCACGCCGGCCAGGTTGGAGCTGTCGGCGGGGACGGAGATGGCACGCGCACCAGGCGCGAGGTTGGGGAGTGCGTTGAGCGTCTTGACTGCGGACTCGCACGCTGCCTTTTTGCGGGACGAGATGAAGACGGTGGAGGCGCCGGCCTGGAGAAGACTATATACGCAAAGCACAGAACAGAGCGGGTCAGCTTAACCTAGTCCAGCGTCGTAAGGCTGCCCTAAAACAGGGACCCGAGTGTGGGAGAGCGACAGCGGGAACCATGTATCTTATGTTTGCTTTGATCGACTCTCTGCTTGGTTCTCCTTCCTGCTCTGGGATGGGAAGGGCGCGAAAGGGGACTTACGCTGCGGCGGCACTCAGACCGAGGCCTCTGGAGCCTCCCGTAACGACAGCGACCTTGCCTTTAAGGGAGAACAAGGACGAGAAATCGTGGAGCTGTGCTTCGGCCATTGTGAACGACGGATTTGGCGGATGCGATACGGATGGAACAGGTGGTGAATGGGGTACTAGCGCAGGTGATGTAAGAGATTGGAGTCTTATATTATATATATTTCAAAGCTCACGGTCCTCTTGGGGAGTCTGTGAGGAGTCCTATATTAAACGATAAGAGTGGTAAGCCGAGCTTCGAATATCGCTATGAGGGGATCTACATGCCGAGGTCCAGGGTCGCCTCGAAAGGTGGGCCGACCAAATGGTAAAACGTACCGAATTGGGCCGCAGGCAATGCCAATCTGGAGCTTGCGCAGTTAGCTCCGCATTGTCTGGGTAGAAAACGTGGAGAAGCGTCCAAGAGCCTCCGTGGAGGTTGAGCTACCGCTACTGGGACACTCGTTGATTATAAAGACATACAAGGGTATCTAAGGTAGATACTCGGGTACGAGCAGAGGCAGCTCAGGCCACGATTTTCACATAGCTGCAGCCATCGCGGGAGGTATAGCCCAAGAGACAGATAGGCTCTTCCATTGATGCCTTGACTTTTTGTTTCGCCCAACTCCATAAGGTCTGGCTAGTATCTATCTAGAAGTTCTTCCGTACCATTGCTCCTTATTGCTCAGCCTGTAAGAAGGTATTTCTATACGAAGTATGTGAACTTGAACGGGTCGGCGAACCCATTGATTTTTGGTCCGTCGGAGTTTCTTCTATGAACGGTCTAAAGCGCTTCAACCATGACTCGGCAGCTGCTTCGGTCTCTCCCTCTCGGCAGCTTCGATGAATCTGGACCTAGCTTCGGCCCCAGCTCACCTCTTTATAGCTGCCTACCTTGAGCACCTAGGTAAGTAAGGTAAGGTATGTACTTTGCTTTGTCAGATTTCCCCAGAGTCTCCGAACCGAGTTTCTGCTCTCATACTCGCCCTTCTCTTCTACATTGTGTTTTTTGAATGGCGCTGGAGAGCTTTCATTGATCCGTCGAGCATAAAAATGTAGCTCGAGGGACTCCATTCAAGTATCCCTGTCAATACATTCCCACGAAATCAAGAAAGAAAATTATTTAAGTATATACGAATAAGGGATATGCCAGAGAAACAATACGCAATTTATTCATTTGTAAGGTCAAGAGGCCATATTATGTTAAATTGCCGTTGAGAAACCTTTTCATGGGACCTCCAAGATACGAATACTCACCTCAGATATTCTACCCCACACACTTCGTGACTAAGGTACGAAGTACCTATGTATAGACTGGTCCGTGCGTGCGCGACAACTCGAAAGCTAAGGTACGCGACGCAATCCTGAATTGTTTGTTTCCATCCTCGAACTCTTCTATCCAGCAACCTCAGACTCAAGAAGCAGCTAGTCATCACCCGGCTGATCGATTAGAGTCGCCTCAGGACAGACTTGATCCCTTTCTTGACCAATTTTTGGCCTGAGAGAACCAACGCCTCCCGTCGCATTCACCATGGCAGACTATAATTCCATGAAAGTGCCAGAGCTGAAGAAGCTCCTGAACGAGCGTGGCCTCGTCCAGACCGGCAACAAGGCAGAGCTTATCAAGCGACTCCAAGGAGATGACGGTGCGAAGGCCACCGAGGCCGGCGGAGACAAGACAGAGGCTGGTAAGATCCCTCCCCCGACCCCGCGGGCCCAGATACAGGTGCTTCTCTTGATTTCTTGCGCTGTATTTCGTTTAATGGATCCCCTCCACTCGCCCTCAAGCCTTTCACATGCATTTCCCATATGCATATGGTCTCTGCATTACCGGCGACTAATATATTGCTGGCCCTCTCTTCAGATGAGATCACCTATGATGACGACGACGATGTCAAAGCATCCAAGCCAGAGGCCCCTGCCGTAGCGGCGGCTGCTGAGCCAGCGAAGGCTTCCGCTGAAACGACCGTTGCTGATGCCGCTCCGACTGCGGCAGAACCAGCCCCTCCCGCGACAGCGGACGCTGTGCCTGCTGGCGACAACGAGAAGGAGAACGTCGAGGACGAAGGAGCGCCGTTATTTACTAAGAATCTACCGCCCACCAATCCCAAGACGGAAGCCGAGAAGCGTGCTGCGCGCGCCGCACGCTTCGGAGTCCAAGCCGAGGACGCCTCGGACGATTCAAAATTGAACAAGCGAGCGGAGCGCTTTGGCTTGGCTAACGAACAAGTCAGCGCGCTCGACAGCGCCCTGCCGGATCGCCCGCGCAAGCGCGGCCGTGCCAACGACGAGGAGGGAGGACATGATGGAAAGCGACAATCCGCCGGACCGGAATCGAACAAGGGACAGGGCGGTGGACGCGGCCAGGGAGGTCAGGGCCAGGGAGGTCAGGGCCAGGGCGGCGGTCGCAACCGGTTCCAGCGCCGGCGGGGCGGCGGCAACGCGCCGCGGCAAGACAACGACAGCCAGAGGCCGGCCAAGAACGTTGTCTCGGACCCTGCCGAGCAAAAGAAGAGAGAAGAGCGGGCCAAGCGCTTCGCGGCCTAATAAAACGAGCAGCATCTCTAGCCGGCTCTATTCGTTTTCGTCTCCTTATCTCGTGATTCACTCTCTCGTCATCAGTTTGCTGGCATAGCATCTTTAAACGCCGAGCGAGGAGGGCCCAAATCTCTCGAAATTCTTCACATATCATTCAGTCCTTGCTCAGGGACTTTGATTCCATACTGAGAAAAAAAACAATTAAGAGGCGGGGGGAAGCCGCGGGAAGGGGAGGCTCTGTACTTGTAATCTGGACTGGAGTGGATACAAAAGGGAGCTCGATACCATCCTGTTGAGGCGTTCAGGTTTGATGCTCCTTTCTAGACATTTCGTATCTCGGATCACGCGAAATATACAATCTAATCCAACCTTTGTTTTCTAAGAGCATTGTGATAGTGTACATTTCGTGGAAATAGATAGCGTGGAAAGCTCCTGCAACACCTCTCAAGTTTGCTCGATCTTGATGGGTAGGTGAGAGCTCTCCCGCTGGGCGACATCTCTCAGGGGCAGCGATGAGTTGAGCGCTGGAGGCAAGCTGAACGCTGAGCGAAGAAGAAAAGTAAGATACCCTCTGGCTCCTCAACCCCTCGAGAGCGTTCGTTAAGTATTACAGGCATATCTTGTCACGCGTTAAGGCATGAACTTCTGAAGGTCTAGGATCTGTTGCTATGCTACTGAAGTGACGAGGTTCTCATCAGATACCCATGACGCTGCTGAGGCAGGTTACGCAGACGCGATGTCTTCTTCCCCTCGGCCATCTTCCCCTCGGCCATCCAATCAATCCCACCAAGTACAGGGCATAGTAGGCAAGCCGAGGTGGGAGAGAACCTCATGGCATCATTTGCCATCTCTTGCTCTTGCCCTCTTTCCCCTGAGCTCTTTCAGGTTCCCAACCACCGTCACCATCCGGCTCCAATAACATACAGAGGGACATGGCTAGGTTAGAGGACCTAGAGAAACAAGGAAACCAAACAAGCGTTGCCGAGCAGGTAAGCCAAGGCCAAGGCACCCTGTCCCCCCAGCGACGAGACCACTCGGCCGCCAGTCAGTCCCCCAGGCAAGTCACATGATAATGCTCCTTCGGGAGGGTCACACCACACGGGGAGCGAGGGATGGCCATTCAGGAGTGCAGAACGCTACGACAGCCGCTCGAGAGGGTGAGGGCGTGACTGAAGAGAAAAAAAAATTCTGCGCAGACGACATCAGCCATAGGCCAGAGGCAAGGGTGCGAGGAAGGGGAGGGGGGGAGAGTATGATGACAGTCTCATCCCACCAGGCCTTTTGTCTTCCTCCCAGGGCTGTAGGGCGGAGGGACTCAGCCGGGGGCAGGCAGCGTATCACTGTCATGGGCTGCCTGGCGAGCGCACCACAAAGGACGAGCTGAGGGCCTAAAGTGTGGCCGGCCCCCAAAACAGCCGCCTAGTCGCAATCAGAGCGAGGAATTTCCCTAGCTAGTGCTCCCGCGATCTCCGGAAAATAAAGCAAGCAAGGGAAACTTGAGCCTGCCGGCCGAGGAGTTCCGAATGGGACGGTGTCTGTTTCTTGGCAGACGGAGATGATGAAGCGAAAAGGGTCTGCAAGGAAGGGGGGGGGAGGGAGTGAGAAAAAAGGGGGATGCAGTCAGAGATGAGGTTCAGGCAAGCTGCGGCCAAAGAGAACGGCCGCTGGGCAGTTTGGAGCAGAGAGAAGAACTTGAAAATCATGAGGTCTCAATCTGTTTATTTTCCCAAGCTTTTTGGCGTCTGCTGAGACGCGATGGGGAGCAAATAACAAACCAGAGCCGGTGACTGTAGAGGGGTCCGAGCTAGCCTTGTCTGGTGGTCTATCAGGTCCAGCTCGAGTCCTGCTCCCTTCTTGGTCGAGGAGGTTGCCTATTCGGGAAATCCCAGTGTCTTAGTCCTCACGATACCGGCGGCCGTTCAGCTAGCCTGCGGACCGCCTGGCCGAGCCTTGGATGGATGGAGAGCACGCAACTTGGCTAATTCTCAATCCTGTTCCCAGTTCGGCCGGCAATTGGAGAGAGAAGGGGGGGATCAGGTGCACTCGCATCAGCCATGAGAACCCGAGTGTGACAACCGTGGCCTCTGGTTCTGACAGACTCGCACGCACTCTCACTCGGCTATTTCAAATGAAGCAGGCTTGGCCGTTGATCAGCACTTCCTTTGGCGAGACGATTGATCGATCTGAGACGTGTATTGGGGCTGGTAGTCGAAAGCTCACTGAGCAGTCTGGTACTGCGTCTCGTCCAATGTGTAGACGCTCTTGCACGGAGACATACCCAAAGAGGAAGATCGCGTCTCTTCCAAGGTAGAACAGGAGACGGTCGCTTCGGAATTCGGTCCATCAGCTGCCGTCTAGCAAGCCTTACGTCGGCCCCTATAGTCAGTCAGTGGTTGCGAGCAAAAGGAATATCCAAGGCCGTGGCCAGAGGAATGTGTAAGCGAGAGTGGCGATGGCGGGAATCAAGACACAATTCGCCGGTGCTGCGTTTGCCCTCGTCCACTGATGAGCCTCCATGGGTCCTTACTCTCCACGCGACGGCCGCTTATCAAGAACGTGGGATATGGGGTGGGGAGGGGGGCTGCTGAGAGGCAAGAGTATTCCTGAATTGAGCCCTATGGCGAGACGTTGTGCGCGGCGGATGCCGCAAAAAGAAACGGGCGAGGCGCCTAGAGTTGCTACCGTAGGGATCGCCTTAGGAGGCAGGGGGCTCAGCGAAGCCACACAGAACAAGGAGACCACGCGGTGTTCCAGTGCACCAAGCTTGACAACTCATCAAGCATGGGAGAAGATGCCCTGTCCGGCTGAGGTAGATCTTTCGATCTTGCGGGCCGGTTTCAGGCGACCCGGTCTCTTGGGTTGGGGTTTAGAGATGGGAAGAATATCGATCGACAGAATCCAAGGAGGCGCACCGAAGTTTTCGGTTATCATCCGCCTCTGCGACTCACTCGCCTCTTTGCCAACGCATCAGGGGCCAGGGGGTAGGGAGAAAAAAAATGGAAAAGGCGATTGTTGGCGCGATCGATCAAGGCACTCAAGGCAATGTATCGACTGGGGCTGTACAGCGCGGCAATCCCGCCTAGGTTACATACACCGCGGCGATCCAAGATGAAATCAAGCCCTGGAAGTACTAAGCGAGTCGAAAACCGTGCGAACCAGTTATTAGTGAATTAAAAGAAAGTGGCTGAGGCCGGATCCAGCTTGTCGGAATCAGTGCATACTGAGCAGCGTAAGCTGCCTTCTGCGTTGGCTAGTGTTGCCTACCAAGCCTACTTCAGTGTACGACAGTACGTAGCTAACCGTGCTAAGTTTGCAACAGTACGAAGTAAGTAAGGTAAGGCAAGCGAGGCAAGGTAGCCTTAGTCGCTAAGGCGCTGTACCTTACTTGGCCCGGAAATGTCTGGGGCCGTTCGCCCCTTTCCAAGGATAGTTCCAAGAGAGAGGCGTGAGAAGAGAAATCTTCACAAAAAGATGCTTCTTCTTGTTCTCGATAGCTTCACACCATCTCGCCGTCACGTTACTGAAAGGAACTCCAGAGCATGCGGGATCAATGCCGCCCTGGTTTAAGCCCACGATCCAATTAGAAACCTCAACACCCTTGCTCACCAGGGTTGCGTATCCCGGCCGCGGCTACAGAGTAGTAGCGCCGGCTATGATTGGAGTGAATGACCAGGATTCAAGAAGCACACTGATCAAAAGGCCATATTCCCGTGATGGAGGGGTCCCCCTCCAAAACGCTGGCTTCCAGCGACATGTTTCTCGTCATCTCGTCCGCCTGGGATGCATTTTCAGACCGACGACAAGTCTTGTGATCCCATTCTGAGCTCAAGGGTGCAGTTCATCCCTTCCCCAGTTGGGTCACATGAGCACGCCATGGCCCTCAGCACCGACAGTGTTGTTGTACGGGGGTGATCGATCCGGATCTCCCTCAATCGTCGCGCCAGAGGCAGCCATGCGGCCCCACTGACACGTCACCAGCCTCACTTCCCTACGATTCGTGAGATGTACGAAGTGGGCTGTGGCGAGGTGCAGACAGTGGCACCTCTGCACCGATTTTTGTTGGACGAAGCCCGCGCACTCGCCACAAAACCCGGCATCGCCCTCCGCGTCCAACCTGTCTTGCATTGCATGCGATCGGTGCGACGCATGTCTCTGATCTGCCTGCATCTCCAAGCATCGGTAGCGTGCTGCCGCGTCCAACTACCCTCCCGAGCCTCCGTATAGCGGGCCCACCGACCGTGCAGTGCAGTGAGTTGCACCAACTGCCAGCCCCGGGGGTCAATCAACCGCTCAGTCTTGTTTGCCATTGCACCCCTCGCCGAGGCTTGGAGGGCTACCAGGACCAAGGATGCAGGCTTTCAGCTCTGAAGTTCGCCTCAGTCCCGGGACGCTGACGGGGATTCGCTGCGGACCGCGAGTCCCCCGTTCTCGGTGACAGCACACCCATCTTTTTTTTCTTTCTGTTTTTCATTCTCCTCGTCTCCTCCTCCTACTGCAACCAGGCCGCCTTGATCGGCCAACCTGCCTCGGTGGCTCCGGTATAGGATCCCACCGAGCAGGCACGGCAGGCTGTCTGTCCCATTCTATTCTTATCACACCGGCGTTGTCAAGATTGTCTATCGCTTGAGGCGGGGAACCGATCCACAGACCTGATCGAATTTCCCGATACTAGTCACTGTGATGGACACTCAAGATGCACCCTGCATGTGTACTCCGTGAGTGCGTATAGCATGACTGAGCATGCGTCTGAGGACAGCGATGCGATTTGCATTTCTCGCCTCCTCTACGTGGTATTGAGTGGACTGGTCATATCTCCGAACGCGCCATGATTTCCTTGCAAATGGCTTTTCTCCTCCGTAGCGCCTGGGCCCTGAGTGGGGGGTTCGAGACCCTCTCCGAAGCCAACATTTGGCTGTTAGACCACTGAGGTGCGAGAAGCCACTCTCTGCAGCCATCGCTCGCCTGCTCAGGAGAGACATGGACCAAGTACGAAGTACGGTTGCAGTAAGGGGTACAAGGCACGGCCGGGGCCAACCACTCAAGAGATGGCGCGGGCTGGCACGGGCTCGGTTGCTTGACCGAATGTCGAAGACTCTCCCGTTGGGGAGTCGAACGATGCAATGGTAGAGCACGACGAAGGTTCCCTTCTCCTGGCATGGAAGACCCGGAAGCCAGCGGGGACACGGGCAACGGATGATATCGTTTGTTTTGGCGTCAAGGAGGGGAGCTTCATTCGTAATTCAGGGGCGGGTTGCCCGCAGAAGCAATCGAGGGACGAGAAGTGATTGGACCAGAATTGATTGATTTTGGCCAATCAAAGCCCCCTGATCGACTTGAACCACCTAACTGCAGTTGAGGGTGTCGCCGTCCACGAATAGGAAGGCAGAGATGGCTCGTGTCTGAGACATTCCCGCTCTCCCGGCATGGTTGGGTCATTTACGGAGCGGGGAAAAAGAGATTCAGAGGATGCGATATTTGTGCTCTCTCATCAAAAAGGAGCAAGGGAATGAAAAAAAAGTTTGGTTCTCCCTCTGGTATTCGTTAAGGAGCCAGGCACGCAAGTGAGAGGACAGACACACCACACAATGGTCTCTGTGAGGCAGACACAAGGGACAAGGGGCCGCGACCCGGAACTGCCAACTGCACCGTAAGCAATGCCGTGTCCCCTCCAACACGGCGGGCCCTACTCCCTACTAAGGTTTGCCGCCGATGAACGGGCCGCGTAGTTAGTATGCAGCCACTGCAGTAAAATATGTCCTCGGGTGCTGAGCTGCGGCTTATGGACAGACGAGCGAAAATAGCGCCGTCAGACTGAGGATACTTTTTCCACGACTGGATGCCACTGGACAACAAACAATACCGAAAGAGCAGCTGGGGGAGGGAGGGGGAGGGGACGATGCTTGGTTACCTACTGAGTGCTGACGAAGCTAGCTATGCGTGCTGTACAGTAGGTTATAGATGCCGGACAGCCTACGCCTATCGGAGAGGATCGTCGGCAAGGGTCGAAATCGGCGGTTGGGCCTTTCAGCGCGAAGAGAGTGAGACATGCAGCGGGCCATAGGAGCTAAAGGTGCAGGAACGTGGGATTTGGGAGGGAGCCTCCAGATCATCGGGCTCAAGACAGGCCAACCAGCGAGCTGTGGAGGGGTTCCTCTGCAGCTAGAATTTTTTTTTTCTTGGGGAGAGCTCAAAACCTGGCTCACCTGAGAGCAGAAGCAGTAGTTCATGTGTGCGTTGTCAAGACCCTTTCTCGTAGCGGTCTGCGAAACGCCCCAGTTCAAAAAAGGCCAAAAAGCTGATGGATTATACTTGCACCTACAGCTAACGTCGAATAGGTTTAGTCATTTCCCCCCAGGCAGAATTGTAAGGATGATGCTGGATCACGGCCATAGAATTGTGGTGGGCACACGCGCGCCCGGGTGGTAGTCAGCGGGAGCGAGGACTGAACCGTCAGGCGCATCCCTGACGAGTCCAAATGTCGAAAAACCGCCGTTACCCGAGTAGGTTGTGTGTCCGATCCAGTGGTTCTCTTGCCATTGGGGTTTTTTTCTCTCTCTCGGCTGTCTTGTACTTTTTGCCACCCTCGCTTCCGTCTCCAAGCGTCGTCTACCATGGACCTGGGGCAAGTTCAAGGGAGCACAAGCCTGCTGCTGACACAGGCATGCGAAAGGTCGTTGGGTAGTTACCAGGACCAGACTTGAGTGGCTTTGGTAAGTACTCCGCCCTAGATTTCACATGCGAGAGGTTTGGATAGACGCCTTCACGCCGGAGCACGCACGGGTTAGACGGTCGACATCTCACAGTCCCTACTTACCTCGCTGTCTTAGGTATCACGGGTGCCAGATTTGACTCGCTCGCTTCTCTGCTCTCTCTGGCGTCCTTCTCGTATGACCAACCTGTAGCATCACTTGCTTGAATCTTGCATACGTATCGTATGTGCTAAGGCAAGGCACAGCAACCTAGGCCAGTTCGGACATTCTCGCAGCTTTTAGTGAGGAAGATCGGGTCAATCAGAAAACCAGGAAGATATGATCTCCCAGAGCGTGGGAGTGAGTGCTTGGGTAACATTTCGCGTATGGGTTTATGCTGCATACGCAACTCCGTCCTGGCATATTTGCTTGGACAGATCGGCGAGTGAATCAGCCCAGACTACCGCGACGCCCTCCAGGTTTTCTTCCTTCGCGAAGGCCCTTGGCCAAGACGACCGGATAGGATTCTGCAGAAGCAAGACGAGACGTCTCGCGAGAATCGCGACGCAAAAGTCTTCTTACTTGCCCGGAAAGGCCAACAGCCCGTGCCAGTCCTCAAAAGGTCCACCTGCTAGCCTGCCCAAGCTGGGAAGGCGCCGTAGGCGTCTGTTAGGACGTCAAGGGATCTTCTACCAATTAAGAGGTCGAGGTATAACTTCTGTGCGCTCATAGGGCGCTCCCATCATGCAGGTTCCAGGGCTCGCGTCTGTCCTTGCATGTCGGCGCAGTCGGTCGAGACGCAGCGCCAGACCCGACTTTGGGGCAGACCGACACCAAGGAAAAGAGAAAAGAAAAATCCAAAGCCCACCTCTGCGAACCGTTTCCCCCAATGATGAGCGCGCTTGTCTGCGGCCCTCTGCCGCTAACGTCCCTTCTCACGCTACTGTAGCCAAAATCCCCAACGGCGGGGTGTGGCCGCACACGCCCACTCACCCCTCCTCCTCTCTTTGCCTTTTACTGTCCTTTTTTTTTTTCTTTCCCTCCC
>FTLB01220896.1_pt1 | contig 11210 bp, 4 predicted proteins | sample 1658291 | NCBI WGS metagenome assembly FTLB01 (sample SAMEA3914812, study PRJEB12502) | metagenome | biome: forest; material: soil | place: Canada | collected 2011-07-07 | depth 0.1 m
GTATTCTGTCATAACAACACACAACGGAAGACCACAATCCACACGCACACGCCACACACAGACACACACACGCGCGCGCACACAACTATCCATAGGCATCATTCATCTAACGAGCCTTGGCTGGTATTGTAGATTCATCAACCACATCCAAGAATTTGGTATGCAAAGTCATCGTCCGACGTAAGGAGGCGGGCGGATCACCATTGGCAACAAAAAAAAAGTAAAGGTGTAAAAAAATGAATTTATCCCCTGCGCCTTTTACAATCTTATGCTGGGTAACTACACGTAACAATGAGATGATGCCCTCCTTCTCGGGCGGGAAAGAAATGTTCATATCCTCTTTTCTTTCTCTTCCCACCACCGACGGGAGCGTCGCTGAAGACGATCCCTAGAGCCCAAAAAAAGGCTGGACCCTAACCGACGCCAGTCACATCTGTCTCCGTGTTTCATCCCAATCACATAACATGCTAGTATTGCCCTGCCTGGCGGATCCTTGAATCCGACCGGCCCCCTTCCCTCCATCCCATTACTCGTTGCTAGGATACTCCACCTTGGTGGTGGCGTTGAACTCCTCCTTGATGCTCCTCATGCTCACGAAGCGCGTGAGGATGTTGATGCTGCCGGCCTTGTCGTTGGTACCGCTCGCCCGGCTGCCGCCGAACGGCTGCTGGCCGACAACCGCACCGGTGCTCTTGCAGTTGATGTAGAAGTTGCCGGCCGAGTTGCGGAGCTTCTCCTCGGCGAACCGGACGGCCGCGCGGTCCGACGCAAAGACGGATCCGGTCAGGCCGTACTCGGAGGTCGAGTCGACGGTGTCGCAGACGGAGGAGAACGCCCCCACGGGGTCCTTGGTGTCGTCGTACACGTAGGTGGTCAGGATGGGCCCGAAGAGCTCAGTCGAGAAGAGCTTGTGGTCGGGCGTCTTGGCCTCGTACACGGTCGGGTGGACAAAGTAGCCCTTCGAGTCGTCGTACTTGCCGCCGACGAGGAGCTCCAGGTCCTTGTCCTCCTTGGCTGCGTCGATGGCGCCCGAGAGCTTCTTGAACGACGCGGCGTGGATGACGGGTCCGATGAAGTTCTTGTTCTCCCAGGGGTTGCCGACCTGCAGCTTCTTCACCTCGTCCACGAGGCGCGACTTGAACTGCGGCCAGATGGACGCGGGGACGTAGACTCGCGAGGTGGCGCTGCACTTCTGTCCCTGGTACTCGAACGCGCCACGCACGGTCTGGATGACGGCGTTCTCGATGTCGGCCGACGCGTGGATCAGGTGGAAGTTCTTGCCGCCGGTCTCGCCCACGATGCGGGGGTAGGACCGGTAGCGACCCTCGGCTACTCCTGCGCCGATCTGGCCGTAGAGCTTGCGGAAGACAGCCGTGCTTCCGGTGTAGTGCAGCGAGGCGAACTGGGGGTGCGCCAGGATTTCCCGGGTGACCTCCTCCGGGTTGCCCGGGATGAACTGGATCACGTTCTTGGGCAGGCCGGCTTCGAGGAGGATGTTGTACAGCAACCAGTTGCTCGCGATGGCGAAGTCGCTGGGCTTCCACAGGACAACGTTGCCCATCAGAGCGGGTGCCGCGCTCAGGTTTCCTCCGATGGCGGTGAAGTTGAAGGGGCTGATGGCGTAGACGAAACCCTCCAACGGCCTGTATTCGGTCCTGTTCCACACCCCGGGGGAGTTGTGTGCTGGCTGCTGGGCGTACAGCTCCTCGGCGAACTGGACGTTGAAGCGGAGGAAGTCGACCAGTTCCGCGGCGGCATCGATCTCGGCCTGCCAGGCGTTCTTGCCCTGGCCGAGCATGGTCGCCGCCATCAGGTCGTAGCGGTACTTGCCGCTGATCAGATCAGCGGCCTTGAGGAAGACGGCGGCGCGGTCTGCGAAGGGGAGGGACTCCCATTCCGGCTTGGCGGCGAGAGCAGCATCGATGGCAGCCTTGACATCCTGAGGGCTGGCTTTGGAGTAGGTGGCAAGCACGGTGTTGTGGTCGGACGGGTTGACCTGGGTCCCGATTGAAGAAGTCTTGATCTATGTGGTGGGGATGGCGTGTGAGCAGCTCCGTACCTCACCTCGCCTGGGCAAGGGCAGTCTGTGATGGGGTGTATCTTACCTCCTTACCCCCAATCACTAATGGGACCTCCAATGCACCCTTCTTCTGGATGGCTTCAACGGCGGCGGCCAGACCATCTCTCTGGGCGGAACCCTTGGCGAAGTGATGCTACGCATGGATGGTGAGTGAGTGTCGTGATCGGGCAGCGCTGACGGAAGCGCGGGCGGACTCGAGAACGCAGTGTTCGGGAGGGAGGGAGGGACTCACGTTGGGCTCGTTGAGCACCTTGGGCACTTTGAATGAGGCGAATGTCGACATTCTTGACGATACGAGGAGAGGCCGTAGAGATCGAGAGGATTGTGAGAGGCGAGGTGACTGCGTCTGTGTCGCTCTTCGTACGCTCGAGTTTAGGAAACTCAACGCTCGGGTTTGACGTGACGCCATCTTATGCAAATCTACGAGCTTGCCCTGCAGCGTCTGCCAATACTTGATCGCTGTTTGAGTTACACCTTTTTGGAGAACAAAGTCTCTCCAATTCTCGCGTTGAAGAGTAAGGGACCGTCGCTTTGAGGCGGCTTAGAGAAGCTCATTATCAAATGAAAACGCCGTTCGCAGAGATAGTGTCGGGCGATAGAAGAGGGGTGGCGGGGTATCAATGACGTCGAATTGGCCAATGAGCAGTGGTTTAACGCCGCCCTTTGCCTCTCTCAGGCCTCTCCTCGTAGGGATTAAGTGGGCGGCCAGCACGTCGGCCCGCTGCTTCGGCCCAAGCAAAGCCAAGCTCGATCAATCTGCTTCGGCTTTGACGCCGGTGCCGGTGAAAGAACTGGATGGCGCAGATGGATGGCCAGTCTTGCCAGTCAAGCATGTCTTTACAAGTCCCCTGAGGCAAGCGATCACGGAGCATCGCAACCTCGAGCCTTCTAACCTAGATATGAATCGAGCTGGGAAAGCCGGACTCATCCGTACCTGGATTTACTTGCCAGGCAGTGTCTCCGACCAATCTAGGGCTGGCGGTCCCTGAACTACTTGGTCGGTTTGACTAGCCCATCTAGCAATGGTATTGTGGCAGTCGACATATCAAATTTGACTGGCACGTGAGCAACATCTGTGCATCAAGTGAGCGAGCGCGAGAGAGAGGAGAAATTACATCTGGCTATCCGAGGCATAAACGGCCGCTGCGACTCGGCTCCTGCACTAGGGCCGTGCTTGCATGCTCTCTCTCCCTTTGTCCTATTTTGGTCAAGACTATGGTGTGTTGAGCTCGAGGCCATTCTACAATTCACCAGAGGAATGGCGAGAACCCCAAGATGCAATAGATGGTTGCTCTGCTTCGGGTGGCACTTCTTGTTCTCCACCCCCGCATCCATCTGGACTTTACCGAGCCGCTCGGCTGTGCCGACACCGCAGCTATCCCGAGCCGGGCCTCAAGTCCGGTGCGGCCCCGTTTTTAAACGTGGGAGCTCTCTTATTCAATTCACGAGAAGCAAGTTGACTCTCCTCGCCAGGAAAAACAGGGCCGTTTCTACCTCGAATTCATGACTAGTCCTGTAAGGGCCGCCGTATAAATAAATATAATGCCTGCAATCATGGGACGATACAAGGCGTAGCTACAGGACGTATGGTCTGCAGGATCTATAGGCGTAAAACAACGGAGGGGCAAGCAAAAGGACGGAGAGGTTCATGGTGTAAAGACTGAATCACGGTCTAGTCCTTGGAGCATGGCTGGAACGGTTAGCAGCTTCTCAGTTTCCTCCGTGTCCGCCAAAGCTCAATGCCAGCCGTTAGGAAGCTACTTGACGATGAGGCAGCGAGATCAAACGCTCGCAGCCATCTTTGCCGAAGAGGCTCGGTACTTTTGAGGATTACGGTCCATGTATCCTGTCAGATGGCTTGAGACTGGCAATTTAAGCGCTGTCTGCAGTAGCTAGACCCATAGTCTTTCTATCTCCTCTCGCAGAGTTGCTAGTTGCTTCCGCCGCTGGACTACCGTATATTCTTTACTTCACTCATTCCTGTCATCTCAGAGGCCTTTCATAAGACAAGAGTAGGAGGAAAATGAGATCTTACAGATGAAGCGCGAAGGCAGTATTATTAGATTGAGTCGAGACGTGCAACTTACGGTTCCTAGCTCGTAGTTGGCTCCCGGAGGCTCAGGGTCTTCATGCCAGCCATTTTCTCTTACCAACACTGCCCTCCCTGCATATCGACTTTGATCCCGCCGCTGCCTGATGTTTTTCAACAACTCCGGGATTCTCAGGTCATTATGGAATCAGGAGACCTCACGGGCAAAGGGCAGTACCTGAGACAGCCTTATGCACAGGCGGAGGAAACACGTTGTCTCCCACGCCCAGCGCCGCCGCCACACCGCAGTGCTGACCACCGCCCTCGCTACGAGGTTTATAGCCCATCTTGACTCGTCGGAGAGACGGGCTTGCGCCTGTCGCTTATGCAGTTTGATGGAGGCCAGGCTCTCGTTTGACAGCGCATAATGCGTCTGGTACCAGGGGACGCAGCTCTCACGAGGCGTCTGACGAGCGTCCAAGAATGACTCTGTTCTCGGACAAGCGTAGCCCCCCTTGTTTGCGTCAGCGACAGACACCGTAAGATTTTGAATGCATTCGAGACTTAGGCTGCGGTGGCATGATCCCAAGTTCCCGGTTGGCAAGGTTCATTCTTCTGCCGTCAGACTCGGCGGCGTGATGCCCGTGGATGACCAGCCTTCGCCACCGCGGCCGTCGAGCCGGGAGATCATGTACGGCAACGTGGATATCTGAAACAGTGTGTTAAAATAGTCCCATTACCGGTGAAAGTTAAACCCGTGGAAATGGAAGTTGAGATACGGGTGCCTGTCATCTCTCCTTGGGTTGACTTACTCCGTACGTCTCTCACGCGGGCTTATCGGCCTAGAACAAGCTGTCAGGCTACCAACCATCCAGAGGGCAACCTCGGTCGGATATGAAACCGGTGGAAAGTTGTTGACTCTCATAACCGAGTACCGTGTACGGAATACTTCAAAGAACGCAGTCGGAGGTTGTTTCGGTCTACGGAGCTAGGCATACAGGACCCTGTACACCTCGGTGAAGAGGGAGGTAATTTCATCCTCGCATCTGGCCATCTTTCACCTCAGTAGGTGCCTCGGAGATATTCTGCTTCCTATGTTACTGCCCGCAGGACTCTACTGCTCCCTTTACGATTGCTTTCGTTCATAGTATAGCTAGTTGCTAATAGTCTCCAGCCCAGCAGTGCGGCCACAATCAGTGCTCACGAGGCATGCATCGCGAAGCAAGCACCTCAGTCATAGTGAGCTATGCTAACAGTTCTTTTTGCTACGGCTACGTACGCTCCGGGGGGGCAAGCAAACCCATCTTGGGGTGGACTACTGTGCCATGTACCGAGCTCCCCAGCGCCGCATCTCCGCATCAACCACGCCGTGGGCCAACCGTTCCTGGCATGCTCAGAATCTTGGGGCTTATCCCTCCCAGACTTGAAACTCAAGATGACAAAGAGTAATCGCAGGGGGGTTGGCAATGTTGGTTCCATGTCAGGCTTCGGAACTGGTTTTTGAACATTCGTCGCCTTGGCGAGATTACCCTGCCCCCCCTTTGGGGACAGGAAAGGTTGAGCAAGGTGAAGGTGAAAGTGTTGTCGTCCGCTTCGGGCGTTTATACGGCAATGCCACACATCCATCCAATTGCATACTTTGCTTTCCCACGTAATATGACCTGACCCCAGAACCCCTGACCATGTCTCGGATCTCGGGCGGTATCTCGCCGTGCCAGCACGGAGAATTTCTACAAAGGTATTATTATCTCGGGGTACCTACATAGAAAATGCAGCCGTTGCAGTCTGACAGGCCCCCGGCGGGCGTGATTCGCCTTTTCTCGTCTTGTCCATCTCATCGGTAATTTCGCCGGTCAAATGGGTTCTGGCTTGCTGCTACGTATAGGACGGGCGAGCTATTGCTCCCCTTTCCGGCTGCCAATATTGGCATCTGGCTGCTTGGCCGGGGTGCTATAACAGGAAATCCGGGCAGCTTATTTTCTACACAACTTTCTCCCCCTGGTGACGATCATATTACGACCAACGGTTCGAGAAGATTAGGAATTTTCCCACAATTTTACCCCTCCATTTCTCTAGGGCAATCGCGGGAACTTCTTGCAACGCAATATGTTCCCGGCTTCCCATCAGCGAGGATTTGTATATTCGTTGCAATAGTCATCGCAACGCTCTCCGGTACCTTACGCGAGCTGCTGTGCCACGAGCCAGACATGCTCTGGATGACATGTGATCGTTAAGCGGGCCGCTCAAAGCCCAGCCGTGACCAAAGAGATAGGGAGAGTAGTAAAAAGAAGGGGAGGGGCGCAACCCCTATCCTGTCAGCGTATCTTTCCAGACGGGCCTGAAGTAAAAAGCTCCGGGTGGAAAGAGAACGTTTATGGAAGCTCTCCTCCTCGATGACCCCCCTGAACCACCCGACCGTGGGTGAGGGAGGGAGCTTCCGGCTCGACTCGAGGACAAGGATGGTTTGTTTATTGGTGTTACTCTAGGGCTTGGGCATATTTCCCAACCGCAACCCAAGTAACGTTTTTGTGATATGTCGAGCTACAGTACCAAGCTCGGATGCGATCCGTACAAGGAAGGCATCGTGGGTTCGGGGCCTTTGCCCATCCATTTTGTTCTCGCCACACGTCACTCCCGCGGAGTCCTAGTCCTCAAGGTCGTAATACGCCCAGGCTCCTTCTGGAAAAGATGGAAGGCTCCGAGATAGTGTCTCCTCGTTCCGTCGCATCCGAAGTCCGACTCATCGAAGGGACTTTGCGGAAACGGAGAGCAGATATATCCATGCTCTCAAGCCTGTTTGGGGCAGACTAACAATGTGCGTGTGTGTGTACCATCAGCTCTTGGGCAGACCAAACAAGTGTGCGTACCATCATGCTCTTGGGCCTCCCAGTCGAGCAGGTTTGAACGCTGGCTGGCAAAACCTGGTTCGCCAGGTTTTGTGGCATAGTATGGCTCATAATTTTTTAATGCCGTCCTCTGGCCGTCCTTTCAGGACCACCCTCCAGCTCGCGGCCGCGTACGAAGTACGAATCGTACGGCACCTCTTCACACGATTGCCGAGGATCCGGCAGACGCTGTCGTCCCCCACGTAAAAGGGGGTACTTTAGATACGTCCGTTGTACAAACATTGACGGCCATCGATCGGGTTGATCCGGGGAGTTTCCCCAGAGCCTGGTTCATGATACAGCACCTGACCCCCATTGATCGATAGTGAAAAGCAAGTTATAATTACGACGTGGTGCCGGGTGGTATGATGAGGTTGTGAGCTAGGCCACTGCGAGCCCGGCACCGCGATATTGTAAAAGTGCTGGTCGAGGACGCGCAACCGAGCACCATTCCAAGGATGGAAGAAGCTTCCACTTACCTGACAACTGTAGGCTGCCATCTGCTTATCTTGGTTATTTCCTGACCTCATGATCCAGATGTGATGGCCACAGATAGATGAGGTGATTGCTCCGAGCTTTGGTACGAGCCTTTGGCAGGGCAATTTTTCTCGACAACAGAGGTTTCCTCCCCCACGCGGAGGATGGAGGCCCGGGAGTTGCCCTTTTGGAGCCAACATCGATAAGATTCGGAGACGTACAGTGTGGTACCAAACCTTGGTAGAGCTCGAAACAAAAAGAGACAGCTTAGCAGAGTTTGTTAAGCATGCAGGCCACCGCCCTGTGCGATGCCTTGCGGCAAGCTAGCGTTTGTGATCTCCTCTGCACATCGCGCATATCCTGGTGGTACCGGTAACGGTCGCAGGACAGGACGGGTTCGTGCGTAAGTACTCTGTGCATTCATACCCGATGGGAAACCGCACAGCCAGTCGAACGAGACGTTTCGAAGCGAGTCCATGTACGAAGTACCTCGGAGTCATATCCGAACATGTGGTTGTCACTTTTTGGAGCAATCGGCAGCAGACATGATATTGCAGCTCTGCCATCATTCCGATGACCCATGTCCCTGCCAAAAGCAGCGGCCAGCGAAGCATCCTGGGAGATCGAGCCGAATGGGCATGGCGCGGTAGCGTCGAGAGATAAAGAAGAGTTCGTCAATCTCTGGCGGACGCTCATTCGCCTCTGGGATTGCACCGGTAGCCCTTAGAATGACGGCCACGTATTTTTGACTAAAGACCGCTATAGCCCTCCGGGAGCCGGCTTACCTACGGTAGTCACCTACTTACGTAGGTAGCTGTCCAAACTCAATGCCGGCCTGTTCTCAGCACCAAGCGACGTGACGAGCCGGGGGAGCTGCTCGATCTGCCGTTGGTGGACGGGGAAATGATAGTTAGCGTAAGGGCCGAGCCGAGGGGGTCACCGCAGGGGTCTGGGGGCTCGAATTGTGGCGGACTTCAGGGGGTAAGCTCGCTCCAAAGCTAGGCTGGACGATATGATTTGCCCACGGCTATAGGAGCCAGCAAACTAAAAAAACTCGCATCGCTGCCCTTGTGTGGCGCTGTGAAAGGCTGTCAAGGCAATGTTCGCAAGGCTAAACTTTGCCCGAGCGCTGGAATCATTCGAAACGAGCGGTCTCTTTCGGAAATGTCGGCTCTTGCTGGTTGGGCATCAACGCCTTGGCTCACCGAGGAAGGACTGAGCAAGCTAAGGTAGGCGGTCTCGCGGTCTCGACCGCAGGAACGGGAGCTGAGCAAGGACAAAGCAAGAGGACTGACTGCTGGAACGTGTATTCCACTGGCGGGCTCCGTACTCTGTACCCAGGCTTGCCAGGACACCATCATGCATCTTCAAATGACGAGACCTTCGGCCGTCGATCGGCCCTTATCATTCGACTTAGTACCATCTTTGGGTTGCCTGTGGCTGAAACCCTGCCAACCAGATGACAGTGTTTTGCTTCTCTTGATAATTAGGGTCCTCACGGGTAGGGAGAGGCATTGTCTATTGCTACGTACATGCAGGTCTTGCCATGCTGCCTTTTCTTTGTTCTCAGGGGCAGACATGTGCTCGAGAGTCATGATCCAGTTAGGAGGCTGATCACAGTACCGTACCTCTACGGCGAGAAAATAAGGCGAAGTCTACTTTGTAGCTGATCGCCCGCTGGCGATGCCTTGTGCGATGCCTTGTTTCCGACGATTGCTATATTCGTCTAGCGTATGCGAGGAAAGGCATGTGTATACTTCTGCCATCCATATCTCTTGCTCAGCGTCTCTCTCCCGCGCAACGAGTAGACGGAGTAGCTATTGTCGGGAGTCAGGCCGGGACCGAGCATGTCCGGAAGCTCTCTTGACCCTACCGGATAATGGTACGTGCGCAAGAAGATACAGAGCTGGCGTTTGTACGTGATGATGGGATGGGCGAGAACAAGACCACGGCGGACGTGTCTTGGTATCTTGATCTTTCCATAACACAGCCTCGTTGCAAACCCCTTCCCTTGCCTGTGGCCCGCGAAGCGCTCGGGCATGCTGTGGCCGCGCCAAACGGGATGAGCCATGACCTCTTGGGCCGCGTAAGGAGATCGGCGAGGTCGGGGGTCGGCGATGCTCTATCTTGCAGCTAATATATGTACGAGCGAGAGGAGTGACCGAGTCCAGAACGGAGGAGGGGGGGTGTGAGCTGCGGAATCTGACCCCCTCATGGTGTGGCAGCCCCAGCTGAGCCCCCCTGTCCCAGCACCCCGTCTCGTCCTGCGCTCAGCTCGAGGAAGCTGCGCGGTGAACGAGTTCAATGGCCGCTCGGTCGCAGGAGAAATCCCGGAAACGCTCTTGAGCCTCAACAATTCAAATGTCGAGAGGACGCAAGGCCAGTTCATTTGGAACGTCATGCGCTTGGTGCCCAAGCTGATGTGTAGCCGCCTCGTTGCTGTCTTCGCGGCCTGGGAGAAGAGGGTTGTAGGGTTGCCCGCTTGAACCCTCGGCCTATCGTCCCGCTCCAACATTCATGCCCAGGGGTAAGACGAAGGGCTGCGAGTCATCTCAAGCGGCTCCCCGCTCAAATAGGCTCAATCCAAAACAGCACTCAAAAGGCTGCGCATGGTTGGTCTGTCTGGAGAGCATGTACAGTAGCTTGAGAGTAGGTACTGCGCTGCAGGAGGGTCCAGCACTCTGCTGTACCTGATGTCACCCTCCTACAGGGACAGCGTCCCGCGCAAATGACTATAATTGGCTGTCGAGGGGTTGCCAAAAGTGCCCGCAGAGTTCAAACAGTGCGATGCCCTAATGTAGGAAGATGGAGTCTCTGGATGGGGGCAACATACTAGCAGAGCGTCCAGCACGCAATATGTCTGGCGTGCCTGGCTAAGCTCCTCAGGTACGGCTCCTCGAGACACTGCACTCCGTAGTTCATTGCTTTTCCAAACCCAGACTTTAATTTCAAAACCTATCCGTATGTCTGAAAGGGATAAAGTAGCGGTCAGTTCTCACAGAAACTGAAGGGCGCTATTAAAAGCATGTCTGCAGCTCCTGGCTAGCCTCATCGGCTCGCGAAGGGCGCCATTCCATGTCTGGAAACGCCACGACGTCTGTATGGCTGCCCACGATCAGCCGACTCCTCAGAGCTTCGAAGGTCACCACGGTGGTTTTCCTTATTGGGAGCACCACCCTGGCCAACCGCGCTGCCACTGTCAGGTTTCGCCTATTTGCAAGGTAGAGCGCGCGGTGAAGCTTGGGGCATCGGGGCGGGATAGTGACTAGCTTCGACATTATTGAAATGTAGGGAGGTCAAGTAAGTACTTTCTTTTTTTTTTTCTCGTGTTGTGGCTGGCGTAATAGCAGAGTCTCCTGATCATTGTGCCGCGCTTGTTCTTGATGGAATCATATGTACAGTATCTATGTACGCCATGTCGCATGTCGATCTCGCCTAGGCATCATTCGCCTACCGTCTGGGCGCAGGGAGCATCTAGAGAGCATCTTTCCGGTGCATCCCTACCTTACATTGGCAGTCGCGGGCGTCGAGTGCGTACTGGACATCGGCGACTGGTTGAATAAGAAAGCCACCGGCGGCTCGGCGTGTTCAAGAGTTCCAATGTGCTAAGCGCAATGCATTTAGACGATGCATCCCGGCGGGGCAACGCTGCAGTGGCCATGCAAACGCACAGAGCTTCACCTTTTCAAATAGATATTCCACGGAATGATTGCAAGGGGTGGTATTTTGGGGGGGGGGG
>FTLB01840766.1_pt1 | contig 11208 bp, 12 predicted proteins | sample 1658291 | NCBI WGS metagenome assembly FTLB01 (sample SAMEA3914812, study PRJEB12502) | metagenome | biome: forest; material: soil | place: Canada | collected 2011-07-07 | depth 0.1 m
CTGATCCGAATCTGTCTCTTCTACATTGTTGCCATCATTGTTCTTGGCATGGCTGTGCCGTATAACAATGAGAAGCTGGTCGCTGCCACCAAGGCGAAAACCAGTGGAGGTATGTGTGATCCTTATCTTCATCCTTTTTTTTCCGGCGCCTTCTTCCGCCTTCCATCTCCTGGAAGTCGGCACCGCAGCATGGGCGCCTCTTGCTGACTGTTCTAAAGCTGCTTCTCCGTTCGTGGTCGCCGCGTCAATTGCCGGCATTTCAGGCCTCCCGGATGCTATCAACGCGCTTCTGCTCGTCTTCACCATCAGCGCAGCCAATTCGGATATCTACCTGGCCTCGCGCAGCGTCTGGGCGCTGGCCAAGGACAGGCAGGCACCGCAGATCTTCCACCGGACCAACAAGCGCGGCGTGCCGGTCCCCGCCGTCGCGCTGTCCTCCATCTTCATCGCGCTTGGTTTCATGAACGCCACCAAATCCTCGTCGACCGTGTTCGGCTACTTCGTCTCCCTGGTCACCGTCTTCGGGGCGCTCAACTGGGTCTCCGTTCTGGTCAGCTACCTCTCCATGATCCGCGCCATGAAGGTGCAGGGCGTGCCGCGCGAGATCATGCCCTACCGCAACCCGCTGCTGCCGTGGGGGGCGTACATCGCGCTCTTCATCACCATCCTCGTCATCATCTTCAGCGGCTACGCTGCCTTCATCCCCCGGTTCCAGATTGACAAGTTCATGACATCTTACATTGGTATTCCGGTCTATGTCGTGAACATTCTGTGGTGGAAGTTCTTCAAGAAGACCAAGCGGGTTCGTCCTGAGGATGCCGATCTCGTCACCGGCAGGAGGTCATAGGAGATGCGCTATCGTGGGTTCTGCCCCCCGGTGCCTTTATAAAGGGGACGCGTCATGCCGTGTCGCGTGGTATATAGTAATGAATCGATATGGTACTTCTCACTTGTCCGTTTTCTGTTCAGAGTTGAAGACGTTCGCATCCATGTACTCTCTACTGGCAACCATCTCGCGTAACGGGCGACATTAGCCAATTGTGTGATATCATGTTCAGAGGCCCAAAGTCGGGAGATATCCCCGTCAGAGGGTTCATGATACCTGGGTAATTCCTGTAACAGGCTGCTTCTTGTCGTGCACCTGAAAGTAAGTAATGGTGGCCGTCAAAAAGTTGTCCGTGCATATCTTCCGTAGGTCACTTTCCAGTGGCTTGATGCTACGGAATGGACCCCCGCCAAACCCCGCCTTCCACAAATAACCGATCCGGAGGGTTGGCGGGGAAGGCGCGTCCGAAGTTGAGAAAGAGGAGGCATCGTTACGCTTGTGCTGCGGTTCTGATCAGTTCGTTTGCGAATTACCATGTGAACTTATTTTTTAATTCATTAGATCCGCTACCTCTAGAGATAAATCCAGGCCCTATGTACCAGCCAGTCATTGATCTATACCGATGAATCGGATTTCCGTCATTCGATGTCTCTGGAGTTAATCCCGGCGCGCTCCGGGATCCTCCCGGATCCATGAGACCTCATAATTCTGCAGCTCAGCCTGGGTGCAGGACTCGCCCGCTGCAGACCCCAACCATTATTTTTACTCTATCACTCATCTGATCTATCCGTATGCTCAATTATCTCGTGTATATTTCGAGCCTTGACGCCATTTCAGTCCCTTCTTCATCACCAGGATGGGGATCGGCCACATCATGAGCAGCACGGCGGCCAATATCGTGAATCCCCAGCCGTAGCCGAATCGGTCGACCAGAGGACCCGACGTCAGGGGTAGGAACGTGCCCATCAAGCACCGCGACACGATGACCGCCGTGATGGCAGAGGCCGAGTACATGCCGAACGCATCGACAACGTACGCCATGAGGGGCAGGAAAGCGAGGAGGAGTGTCATGCCCATCAGAGCTAGGATGAGTAGGATGAAGAAGAGGTCGAGATGCACCTGCGTCGCCCAGCCGTAGAGCGCCACGACGAATGGCAGAGTAAGCCCGCCTACAATGACGAGGGGGAGCCGCAACTCTGGTTTGCCAATCTCGGGGTGCGTCTCGCCGAGGCGAATGTAGATACGGTCGAGGGCGACGTTGCAAAACACGACGCTGAAAAGAGAGCCAATACCTGTTGGATCGGAATATCGCGTAAGCATTGCTCCAGATAAGCAGGGAAAGCACACAGGGGAAAGGAAGAATGGCTTGACTGACTGAAGCTGATGAAACAGAACCCGGCCATTGCGGGTGACAGCCCATACAAGCCCTCCAGGATATCGGGGAGCGTAGTGCTCATCACGTAAAAGAAAGTGAAGACCAAAGATCCGAAGAGCGAGAGCGCCTGCAAGACACCAGAGCCGGCGAAGACCACCGCAGGGCGCATGACGCTCTCCCAGAGCGCCCTGGAGCCGGCTTTATCATGGTCGAACTCCGTCTTCAACGTCGCATTTCCTGTTTCCTGCCTCAGGCGAGCAGCCCGTCGCCGCAGGATCGGGACCTTGTACGTCTCGCGGAAGAAGGCGAGGAATGCCAGCTCACAAGCCGCGGCGAGGAAGACGCTGATCCAGACGACGGTCCGCCAGCCTAGCGACTGTGCGATCACGCCACTGATGGCGGGTCCGAGCGCACCGCCGAAGAGAGGCGCGAGCATGATGAGACTCATGGCAGAGCCACGCTCCTCGGAGACGAACATGTCACCTATGATGGCGGGGTTGAGGACGTTGGAGGCCACTGCCAGGCCGGTCAGGGCTCGCGCGGCAATCATGACGCCGGTACTTTGGCTCAAAGCGGCCAAAGTTGACGCGGCTACGAAGAGTATATTCGCTCCGTTTACGACGGGGTACCGGCCAATAACCTCGGAAAGCGGTGCGATGAACAAAGGCCCGGCGGCTTCACCGAGCTCCCATATTGTCACGAGAAGGACGCTGGCAGACTTGCTCGAATGGCCCCCATCCAAATCTTCTACGATCCGACTTGCGACTGGGACGACAGAAATGCATGTAAAAGACCTGTTGTGGTTGTTGCGTACAAGTCAGTTCGGGTGCCTGGATCGAGCTCAACTCAACAGGTACCGAGTCACACATACACGGTAAAGTGCATCAGCGCCAGGAGAAGCACGATTCCCCATTTGTACGCCTTGGGCCAGTCGAGAGGGTTCTCTGCATCGCCTTCGGGGTTGAAACGAACTACATCGCACTTCGCAAGATCGTCTATCCGGCTATCGGGCGTCGCGGTGGGAACTATCTCATTGACGAGGAGGGGGAGAGTCTCGTCCATTCTCCAATGGTTTATGTGCCGTCTTTAAAGTTTCTGTACCAGTACGAGGCCAGCGCAACGTGCAGTCTCGCAGGAAATGGCCGTCGCACGACTCTGTGTTCTCACAAGTTTCTTTATTTTTTTTTTTCTCCACGGAGGGCCAACCCACTGAATATATGGACCGAAGCCGGCCGCACCGCTTTTGCCCCACGGGCTGCGAGTGGAAGGGCGCGCGCGGGACGCATCGGGCTGGACTGACAGGCCCGAGTACTATACTCCGTAGCGAGTCACGCATCCATTGGCAGCTCGTCCAATCCCGGGTTGGTAAGCCAAGATACTGCAGAACCAAGAGGCGACTATAGCGTGCATGCAGCCACAATCTCCTTCATCGGTCTCCACTGAGCATCGATTTGTTTGTGCTAGTCCCTGTCTTTTGCTATCGCATCATCCTCCGCAGAGATAGAGAATATCGTAACCCCTCCCCGCTTGTCTATGGTAGGTGATCTTGATCCCCCGGATCAGATCGGACTGGAGCCTCGCTCTCCTTTCTTGTTCTCATGTCTGCCATGTCAGTTTTCATGTTCCTACCGCCCAACACGCCCCTATCTTTACAGCAAGTCGACCGCCAGCAGTAGCGTGGTGGATCGAGCTCCATTGCCGTCCCCGGTCAAATTTTCTACTTATGAGCATAGCGTGCGATGCCTGCCAGGTTACATTCCAAGCGGACGAGGGACCGCAGCCGAAACAATTGTACCGAGTTGGGCACCCGCGGCAAAGGAATCGTATTTAGTTATTATACGGCATACAGCCCTACGAGACGGAGTACTCCGCGCGATAATGGCAATACGACCAAGCAAGCCAAGTAAGAAGATCTCGCTTACCTCCGTCGCTCTCCATGATTTGTCCAGTATCAGCGCGATCAACGAACGGTTCTAGCCCAGCCCAGCGCTGGCAAAGTTTTCGAGTTATCCCGCCGGTCTGATTGGTCAATTGTCTCCCATAAATTTGCCTCTTTATTTTCGCACTCGACGCTTACCATCGGCAACACGACTACTCGTAGAGGTCTCGACCGGTTAATAGGGGCGAAAAAGTTTTTCTTTGCTCGCAGTAATTCTCGGGTTACGATATCTTTGGAAGAATATTGTTGCGGTTGATATACAATATCCTTCGGCCGCGCGTAACGAGAGTGCATCTTGGTCTGTTGCATATCTCTGAAAGAGGGGTGTCAGCTCTGCAGCTCGGTGGCTGGGCTATTAGCCCGAGTCAGCGTTTTTGGGTCCAGAATGCGAGTCTGCACGGAGCCCCCTCGCACGCCCTCTCCATACAGCGGCGACTGGAGCGCGGAAGCCGGGTGGGGACCCGGGTGAAGGTAGACTCCAAAAAAAGGAAGCTCGAGAGAGACGAAGACGCCTTTACCGCTCGTGAAAGAGTAATCACCAGGTTTGTAGGGGATATCACTCTTTCACCGACATGTGGTACCCAATCCCTCTTCTCTCTGTACTTACCTCTCGACAACACACATTGATGCTGCCAAATCCGCGTGTAATAATGGAGACGAGAGTTGGTTGGCGAGGATAGGACTTGAACATCACCGAACTTCAGATATTTCTCCGCCAGGCTGCGATAGATGCTAGTATAGACGACGAAATTGGCCACACCGAGGAGTTAGGAGGGCAGGCCATGAGTAATTCTCTGTCCAGCGAACGACCTCTAACAATTATTCACCGTGCAAAATCACTGCCGGAGAAGAGGAAGATGTAAGGGGCGGACTAGCTCAGAGCAGCGTAGGTCTGGACACTAACGCCTCTCCACTCGCTTTTAAGGACCAAGACCAAGACTGTGCCAGCGGGGTAGGAAGCTCCCGGCTTCAATTGGAAAAAAAAAAAATATGCAAGGCGGCTAGGTAGAGATGTAACAGGCGACGATGGATCATGCAGAGCTCTCACCCTCGCGGTACACAGTCGAACCCTCCGACCCGCCGAGTCCCACTCGCCGGGCATCTCATGCACGTCGTCTCCGCGTAGCCCCGGAAAAGAGGAAACGGGTCGCGCGAGCGTGAGCCTTCCCTCCTCCACCCCTTGTGTACCCCCGGGAAGCTAACCGGCCGTCGACTCGGAAGTTGCAACGGATGCAGCATCAGGCGAATCAAGTGCTCCGGCGACCAGCCATGCAGGCAGTGCGCCAAGGCTAGCCGTCAGTGTCTGTATCCATCCGATGCGGACAAGGTCACGGTGTCCCGTGCTGAGATCGATGAACTACGGGCGCGATGTGCCCGGCTAGAGAGCCGGAGCAGCTCGGTGCCGACGTCCATCAGCCATCCCACCTCGACAATTCCCAACCAAGAAGACGTCGCGACACCGGAGGGCAGGTTGCTCCACGACCCCGATGGAACCGCACGTTTCCTCGGTCAATCCTCCGGCGCAACCTTCCTCAACTGTGTCAAAGAGTTCATGGCGACCGTCCTCCCCCTCGTGGCCAGTCCCGCCGCCAACGGCGAGAGCGGCCAGGATCTCCCGGGACGGACCTTCCTGACCAGTGTCGGGCAGTACCAGACATACGACTCGCGACCGCTGTACTTGCCACCGGTTGATCCTTTCTGGCTGCCGAGCCGGACCGAGATGACGGTGATGCTGGCCGAGTTCGCCTACTTCCTGCAGGATGGCAACGGCGACTTCCCCAGCGGCGGTATCTTCTACTGGGGAGACCTCTCCGATGCTCTCTCCATTCCCTCGGGCCCCAATGGCCGCAGGGAAGACCGCGACGTCGCCCTCTTGCACTCCATATTCGCCGTTACCGTCCAGCTGGGCACCCCGGTCCACGGCCAGGGCGAGTCGCAGCGGAGCGAGGTCTACTTTTCGCGCGCGAGAGCGATCCTCGGAAACCCCCTCGACATCACCAACCACACGCCCCGAGACGTCTCGGTGCTGCTGCTGATGTCCCTGTATCTCGTAGAGATGAACCGCCGGGACGCCGCGTATTTGACGGTGACCATGGCGATGCACGTGGCCATGATGTATGGTTTGCATTTTGGATTCGGGCTGGAGGAGGATGCAAAGAGAGTCTTTTGGACTTTATACATTCTCGATCATCGATTATCGTCCTGGCTAGGCCGTCCTCCAAGTATTGCGGATGCAGCTATCAGGCTGGACATGCCGCGAGATGTCGAGTACGATTCTCTCCCGTCTCCCTCCTTCACCTTCAGGGGTTTGACTGTTCCTTATTCACGAGACTCTCGTGAGCTAACCGATGGACACTAACACACTTCTTAGGGGCCTACCGCAAGCCGCGGGACTGCGGGCTCATATCGAACTCTCCCGAATATCGGGCTTTATCGTGTGCAATGTCTACCGCATTGCTCCCTGGGACCATTCGCATAAAACGACCATGCAGCATGTGGAGCAGGCGCTCACTCGTCTCCGAGATTTCTACACGTCTCTACCCGCTTCGCTGCAGCTGGATCAAGACAAGTTGGGACAGGACAGAGCATGCTGTTCGCTGCATCTGGCATATCATCAGGTAGGCGATACCGATTTGCCCTCCATAAAGTCATTTGCATTTTTTTCCCTCTAACGTAATATGTTTTACCAACAGGCCGTGATTCTGACCACGCGCCCCATTTTCTTCGTCGCCGTCAAAAAGGCAGTAGCAGATCGCTTCGTCTCCTCGCAGACCAAATCTACCCCCGACCCTTCCCACGCCTCCATCGTTCGGCAGTGCAGCGAGGCCGCGCGGCGAAACCTACGCTTGGGTCGCTGGACCCGAGACCTGAGCCCGCGGCAGAAACTCCTCCACCAGGAAGCCCACGCCGTCTTCAACGCCGCCATCATCCTCCTGCTGGCTCAGCTCGGTTGGGCGGACGCGGATGCGGGCGACGCCGCCGCCATCGGCTTCGCCACCGAGGTGTTCCAGCGCGAGGCCGAGCTCGGAAACAACTTCGGCATCGACTGCGCCAAGATCCTCCACGATCTGAACTACCTCGTCCGGCGGCTTGGGTGGCAGATGGCGCGCCAGGGCGAGCCCGCGCCGGGGGATCTGACGCTCCCCGAGCCAAGACCGGTCGAGATGCCCGGAGACGTGCAGGAAATGGCGGGCGAGCACGCGCCGCTGTACCAGGAGCTCGAGGCATGGTTGGATCACGACTTTCTTGATTTCTACAATGACTACCTTATTTAAAAGTGTAAAATGGCCCAACAAAGCCCAATAATGAATTATAAAACTATCTTATATATCTTATTTTTACTTTCTCTCGCTTTCCAAATCGCGCCTAAATATTTTTTTTACAGACCGTAGATGAAAGTATGCTTCTTGTCGCCGTAGCGCGTGGTGTCCCGGCGCTCCTGCTCGATCTCCTCGGGCGTCATCTGCGCGATGACGCGGCGCTTGTGCCGGTTCACGGCCGCCAGGGTGAAGCGGTACGCGATGTAGCCGACGAACGAGGCCGCGACGAAGCCCAGCGTGACGTAGAAGGACACCATGTAGGTCGGGCCGTAGTTGGAGCTGTAGACCTGCGCGCCGATGACGCCCGCCAGGTTGCCGAAGCCGTTGATGCCCAGGACGAGGGAGCGCTTGCCGGGTTCTGAGAGAGAGGATGCAGTTAGCACGGGGTGGGATGGAATCACGAGGTTTCGATGGTTGCTTACCAGGTGTGTTGCCGGCCAGCCAGGCAATGGTCAGAGGAGCCGAGACGTAGCAGCCGAAGAGCAGGATGCAGAGGCCGGCGTATTTGCCTCCGAGCGAGTGGGTGGTAACGGTCACGATGAGACCGATGAGACCGATGCCGATACTGACGGCGATGTGGTAGCCTCTCTCCTTTCTAAAAGGATCCCGTGCGTCAGTGACTGGCTCCAGACATTTTTGTTGCGCTATGTTTCTCAAAGGGGGCAAACTTACGTCCGGTCAGAGTTCCAGGCGAAGATCCACAGACCCACGGCTCCGCAGACGTAGGGAGGAACAGTCAACTAATCAAGGCAAAAACAGTTAGTTTGGAGAACTGGATAACAAAAAAGGGTCGGTATTCTGGTTACGAACCAAGTTGGACTGGAGGGCCTCGACTCCGAGCGAGTTCAGCACCAGCGGTAAGAATACGCTGAAAGCCTGGGTGGGCACGGAAGCGCAGATGTTGAAGACCAGCACGAACCACAGCTTCCAATCCTTGGCGGTCTCGATGATATCGCGCTTGGTCAGTCGGTCGGTCTCGCGGCCGTCCTCGCTGTACTCGTGCTGCACGAAGAGCGCGCTGTCCATCTGGATGCGGCGTACGGCAAACTTGCGCTCCTCCTCGTTCAGGAACCAGGCCGAGCCGGGCCCGCTGGGGAGGAGGAACCAGCCGATGATGGCGAGGAAGCACGTCAAAGATCCTTCGATGATGAAGAGATACTGCCAGTTGTGAAGCGCGGCGTTCTTAATTTGGAAGATGCCGTACGCTAACAGTTTGCCATGTCAGCACGAGATAGGCACGAGTCACAAAGGCAGAATGCCACCAGCACTTACACAAAGCACCCGAGAAAGCACCGGCGATGGCATATTGTCCGTAGAAAATACCGACGCGTATGGCGAGATCGAAGCGGGTATAGAAAGTGGAAAGGTACCCAACAGCAGTAGGATAGAATCCAGCTTCGAAGAGACCAATGAGCAGGCGCAAGGCAATCATTTGGCCTACGTGCGCGGGTGGTGTCAGTCGATCGGTATCCCATGCGTTACAACCTCTTTAGCACTTACCACGACCGTGAATAAAGGCCTGTCCGATAGTGATAGCTCCCCAAGACACCTGATCGACCAATGGTTAGCCCATGACTCGCGAGAAGATAAGACTGCTCCGGGCAGAGCAGTCGGGGAGAAACGAACCATCAGGAATGGAATCCAGTGCTTGGGCCCAACATATCGACCTAGAGCGGCCGAAATTGGCTGGAAGATAACGAAGGTGATGAAGAACAAAGAGGTCGCGTAGTTGAGGTCAGACGGCAAGGCGCCAATATCTTGCATGAAACCTGGACGAATTGGTCAGTCATCTTCGGGCAGCTGTTTTTGATACCCGGAACAGTGCATACCTTGGGTTTGCGCATTGCCGACGTTGCTCTTGTCGAGGCCGTTAAACAGATACAGGAGGGAGAGGAGCGGAAGCATAGACAGATCCATCTTCAGGCTGACCCGTCGGTTCAGCGCTACTTCCTCAGGCGTCAGACCCTGGAGACCGCTGGGCGTGTCCAGTCCAGCCTCGAGGTTCTGCTGCAGCTCAACCGCGAGCATGGAGGGCTTCATCTCGTTCGACATGGTCTCACCATGCTCTGCGTCGTGCTTCTCCATGGTGATTCAGGAGAAATCGAGTGGTGTCAGATTTTTTTTTAGTCTAAGTTGCCAGTTGTTGCCACCAAGTCGACTCTTCGCCACGTCCAAGTACCAAGGCCTTAGATGCGTGATGAGCTGTCCGAGTTCGAGAACCGATCGACAGACGTCTCATCCGGGGAATATATATACTCGAAGAAGTCTGACACTCTCTCCGCATTTTCACCCAGATGTTCGGGTCGTGATCATGAAGGCCCGGGTAGCAACCCGGCGCTAAGTGGATCTCGGTTCCCAGAGCCGGCACTATAATCAGGGGGGTGTTCGCGCGTTCCTGTACGCTGAAGCCCGTGGGGCCCCGGATTTTGCAACTACCGCGTGCGGGCGAGTGGGAATAAACCAGTGAGGACTAAGGGGGCGATGTAGGTCACCCGGAAGGCTTGTCGTGAGGGTTCGGGTAACGTCCCGGATCAGGCGTTTTCCTCGGGTCGCCGAAGCGCTATTCTCGACTGGTTGCCACGCAGCTTTGAAAAACTGTTCCTGGTCCTGGATATATCGCGAGGTCTAAGCCCGGTGTACTTTCCAGACGGCAGTTCTCATCTTACCAACATTGCCGGGAAAATCGCACCAAAAATGGGCTCACATTCATTTTTCGACAACGAGCTCCCGCAGCCCGAGGCCAGGGACTACTCCCGTCCGACATTGTTTAATCTCGCCAAGGAGAGACCAAACAAAACAATTGATATCGGTTACAATGGTGTCTCGGTGTCGAGTGAGCCTTACGGAGGTGTAAGTTACCTAGTCATGGTGAAAACATCTTCCTGAATGTTGTTTCACTGACTGACACCACGAAACAGATTTTGCAGCTCAGTGTCTTCCACCCAGAGCATGGAATCATTGTTGCTTCTCCTTTCGAGCAATTCGATGGGACCAAGTACCATGAGCCCACTTATGTCCGCCAGTACCGAGCTCGGATGCTGCAGATGCTGAAGGACGGACAGCCAGGCTTTGGACTCCGTCTCCCTCGGTCAGCGCAGAGCTCGGAGCAGGTTTCTGTCGAGTTCACGTCACTGGGCTCCGCCGTCATGCGCTTCAGTCTGGATGACGGAGTCAATGCTTCCTACAGGATAGACGTGAACCCAGACGGCTCCTTGTCCCAGAGAGCTACTATTTCAAACGAGTCGAGCCGACAGGTCGATGTCCCCTATGAGCTCAACCTCTGCCTCAGTGTACATCGTGCATCGTACGGCCAGCTGACAGAGGGTGGTCCAATTCCTCTCCCACCAAGTGAGAACCATCTTCAGCTCCACGGCAATGCTGGATACTTTACCGTCTCGAACCGCTTCCTCGGAGCGCGAATGCATGGCTGCCTTGACCTCAACGGCAGCCAAGTAGCCCTGGATGGCCTGCAAGAGAGCGCAGAACATGGCCGCCCACTCGCCGCAGCACTGGAGCGTACTATTTCCCTCGCTCCCAACGCCAAATTAGAGCTAGCTGCTCGGTTTGAGCTTTCGCCAGACACAGGCTCTGCAAACGACCAGCGCCAATCTGTCGCGCAGAAGGCGGCTCCAAGAGAAGCTGAGGAGCGGGACTGGCATCAATCAGAGAAACTCGAAACCTATATTGTGCGGCGCAATCTGGACTACATCCTTGGCAATTGCACCGTACCTGTTTCCGATGACGCTGT
>FTLB01786029.1_pt1 | contig 11198 bp, 11 predicted proteins | sample 1658291 | NCBI WGS metagenome assembly FTLB01 (sample SAMEA3914812, study PRJEB12502) | metagenome | biome: forest; material: soil | place: Canada | collected 2011-07-07 | depth 0.1 m
TTGATATTTTTATATCTTCCTTTTATTAATTTTTATCTAAATATAAAAGTTATACAAATTTCTTTTCTGATTTTTATTTTTTCTCGTCAACAACAGAGACCACATGATTAAAATCGTTCAAAATCACAAATTCCACACTGCGGCTTTTTAAAGTTCCGTGTCTGTTTATGGTCGGGTCTACCAAGTGAGCTTTCCCATACCCTTTTGATATAAGCCTGCTTGGCCCTATACCTTTTGCTACCATAAAATCCACAACCGCCTTAGCCCGATCTTCAGAAATTTTCTGTTGAACAGCTTCTGTACCCAACGCCCCTGCATGCCCACAAACCAGTAGTTTCATATCAGGGTACTTTTTCATTAACTCAACTACCTTTAACACCTTTTGCTTTGCGTGTTCGTTTAGGGTAACGGAATGAAATTCAAATTCAGCTTTGTAATACAATACATCACCTTTGTGTAGCAGTATGGCAGAGGAAGCTGCAACGGAGGTATCTACAGTAGTTTTTTCGGCAATTGTAGCAGTCTTGTCTCTATTCTGATAATCATCTGCTAACGTTATTTTGTAAATATCCTCATCGCCATAGCTGTCTTCACGAGCGGCAGAGTAATAGCCCACCTTCATATCCGCTGTAAAGCTTATAGAGACTTCATCGGCAGCAGAGTTTATAGGATACCCCAAGTTTTGCGCAGTGCTCCATTTCCCCCCTTCTAGTTTGCTTACAAACAAATCCAGCCCCCCCATAGAGTTATGTCCCATAGAACTAAAGTAAAGTGTTTTCCCATCAGTAGCAATGTGTGGGCATTCATCATTATACTTTGTATTTATAGTAGGCCCTAGATTAATAGGCGCCCCCCAGCTACTATCAGGCAATAGTTTGCTGCAATAGATATCCATTCCCCCGTAACCTTCATGCCTGTCGCTACAAAAATAAATTCTCTTTCCATCAGGGGAAATGCTGCCGCCTGTTTCAAAATCAGCAGAGTTTACGGCATGCTTTAGCTTTTCCGGCATAGTCCATACGCTGTCAGGGCTTAACAGGCTAGACCATATATCATAACTGGCGCCTTTTTCCGATTTATACGAGTACAGCTTTCTTCCGTTGGGCGAAATATATAAAGGCGCTTCGTCGTAAATACTATTCGTATTTTTAGAGATAGAAGTTGCGGCAGTCCAACTGCTATCGTGCAAAGCTGAAATAAAAATATCTTCGTTGTATTCATCCGTCAGCTTATTGTATTTTCCATCGGTAGAAGTATGCCTGCGCGATGCAAAAAACAGCGTGCGTCCATCGTTAGTGATAACCGGGGACAAATCCGAAAAAGATGAGTTTATATTACCATCCAGATGTTGTATAGTTGCGTTAACAGGGTTAGCCACCAATTTTTTTCCGTTATCGCACATCTGCACAAAGCGTTCTATAGTGGCTATTTCCTTTACTTCTTTTTCCTTGTGCAGCTTCTGAATATATATCTTATAGTATTTAATAGCTTCGTCAAATTCATTGTTCAAATGGTAGGCTCTTGCAAAACAATAGTTCGCGTCTATCAGGTCTTCGTTTTCAACGCCAAGCTCAGTAGCCCTTTTAATATATTCCAGCGCTTTTACTCTGTTGGCGGTTTTAAGGTAACATACACCTATGCGAAATTTAATAAAAGCATTCTCAGGTGAAGATTTTTCCAGGTCAAGATAAAGATGTAACGCTTTTTTATATAAGCCAGTAGCATAAAAGTCATCGGCGTTGTTTTTAAGATCTTCAAACTCCTCTTCTTCTTTCTTATCTTTTTCAGGTTTCCCTTTTGAAATTGGTGTTTGCGCTGCAGAGTCTAGAACCGGAGCTTGTTTATCAGTTTCCACAGAGGGCTGCGTAGTCTGTGCGTGGGACAATTGAACCGAGAAAATTATAAGGAGAACAATAACCATAGTTCTTCCAAGGCTTATAATAGTTTTCACAGATAGAAGTTTGTTTAGTTAGATTATTGTAAATATAAAAAAATCAATTAATTATAATAATAAGACACCTGTTTCTTTTAAAATATACTATTAAATTTTGATCAACCAAGCATTGCAAGCGACAGATATCTGCTATGACTACAAACAACGCGGCTAAGCGCTAAGAAACAATACGCTTGCAGCTTTTGTTAATTAATAAATGAGGAGGGTGAAATGATTGGGAGAATTCAAAAACAAGGCCATTACGAGCTTTTTGAAGATGCTAGGGGAAAAGAACTGCTGGTGTTGAATGATGATAATGAGAACCTGGAAAGTTGGTTTAGTATATTCCGGGAGAAGGAAATTGTTAAAATGATAATTACACACCTAAGGTTCGACGATCAGCGAACGCAGAACCTTACACAACAAGGACATTTTTACTTGGCAGTAATTGAGGACGACCCAGATTATCCGGGTTTTGCCCACCTTTATTTGCAAGATGAAAAGGGGTATGAAGAATTTGTTTTGCCAGAAGGCATTGCATCGCTTGCGATGCCAGAGAAACTGGTAATACCTACCAACAAATGGCTAAGCAGAGAACAGGTAGAGAACTATCTGATTTATGAAGCCGACTAAAGATAGTTAAGAGCAGTCATTCTAAATGACAGGGTGTGAGAGCGGGAAGTACTGTTGGGACACAGGCTTTCCGCTCAATTTTTATAATTTAGCAATCTTTTTGTAGCAATTCTGTCTCCATTTTGGCTCAATTCTGTAGTACTATATTTTTGGTATGCAACCAATTACATTTTACCTAAATTTATAACAGGAACAAATTATGAAGATCAAAATACTAAGCCTGTTACTACTGGTATTGTTTTGCGCCTGTAGTAGCTTTTGCCAGGACAACGACTCTGCAGTTACATTCTCTGCCAAGGCCGATAATAAATTTTTGTGCCCCAACAAAAAAGACGTGTACCTATACATAGAAGCCAAAGGCGGAACGGGTGGCAACAGGCTTCCCTTAAACATATCTCTGGTAGTGGACCGCAGCGGCTCTATGGCCGAGGAAGAGCGTATGCACCATGCCAAGCAGGCGCTAATGTATTTTATTGACCAGCTTCAACCAAACGATAATGTGTCCATCGTTTTGTACGACCATGTAGCAGAACTGCTTCATGGATCTGAACCTGTGCGGGACAAGGAGGATGTTAAACGAAAAATTCACCACCATATTCATCCGCGGGGAGCCACCAACATAAGCCATGGGCTGGAGCTGGGTTACCAAGAGGTAAGATCTACCTTCTCCAAAGACCATTTTAACAGGGTTATACTAATTTCAGACGGTATAGCCAACCAGGGTATTACAGACGATTTTTGGCTGGAAGCTATAGTAAGAGATCAGGCTACGCAAAACAACATCTCGCTTTCTGCATTTGGTTTTGGGCACGAGTTTAACGAAGTGCTGATGCACGACATGGCAGAGGCGGGAGGGGGCAATTACTACTTTGTAGAAACGGCTTCGCAGGCCATACTGGACTTTGAGCAGGAATTTAAACTGCTTGGTTCTGTAACCGCTAAAAATACGGTAATAGCGGTAAACGTTCCGCAGGGGCTTACCCTAACTACAGTGTATGGGCATAAGTACCTTGCGCAGGGTAGCCAGATATATGTAGACTTGAAAGAAGTGCACCCCGGCGAGGTAAACGGTATGCTTATAAAATTTGCTGTTACCGATCCCCAGTCCCTACCTGCATCGCTGGTGTTTAACGCTACTATTGACTATGATAATGCAGACAACAATACCCACCACCATAAGCAAGAGCAAATAACCATAACTACTGCCACAGACCCACAGGCCTGCCAAAACAATTTGGACATGGCCATGCTGGAAAAGGTAAGTTTTTACAGCTCAAACGCCTTGCTGGACGGTGCAATGTCCGACGTGGAGTACGGCAAACTGGAACATGCAAAATCAAAAATACACCAGGCCAAGACAATGATTAACTCCCTCCCTGCGGCGCAAAGCAATCCGCAGTTGCAGCAACAGGGGCAGCTACTAAACGAATACGATAACCACCTAAGCAAGCACGGCGCAGATACCCATAAGGTAAAGCATTTGCACAAACGCATAAGGCATAAAAACCATAAGCTGCGCAAGAACAAAACACAGCAACCCGCTACGGCAACATCTAGTAATTAATAAATATAAGCTTAGTAAAATAATAATAGTATCTAGTAGTAGCGTGGCAAGAATGCTTTCATAGCAAAATTAATACGAAATTAAATCCCCGCTTGCGAAAGTTTAACATCGTGTAACTTGTGTTATGCAACTAATACTATACTTTTTTAAAAACTTCACAACCCTTTTATGCTACTTCTATTTTTCCGGCAGCATAAACTAAATATCAGTCTCATTCTTTAAACTCTAAACTTTGACTTTACACTTGGCAACTGCCAACTGGCAAAACCTCATTCAAAAAAGGCTAAAATAGTACATGCTCAAAAAATCAAAAGTAAAATTAACAACGAATAACAACAAAATTAACAAGCGATAACAAGCGCATTAACAAGTGCCAATTTTGTGCCATGTACTATTTATGTAGTAAATAGTACTAATAATAGTTAGCACAAACCCCAAATTTTGCAGCAATTATGGGTAAGTTGAGGTATGAATCAGCGCTGTTTTCTCTTGAAGAATGGGTCTACAAAGTCCTCGCAGTTAAAGACCAGCAAGGCGTCTATCTTTTCGCCAACTCCTATGTATTTAACCGCTATTAAATTTGCCAGATATCATTATTACTACTATGCCAACTGGCAAGGGCCGCCTGTCAGGGGTATATTAAATATCTGCGACTACATATCCGAATTTTTAGTTATTTTTGTAGCCTGTTAATTAAGTAGAACGAGTGAATAAAACATTAGATAAGTTGATTGTGGTAGGCGACCGTGTGCTGGTAAAACCTGCCAATGCGAAAGAAAAAACGGCTACGGGACTATTTTTGCCTCCTGGCGTTCAGGAGAAAGAAAAAGTACAAAGCGGATACATTATAAAGGTTGGGCCAGGCTACCCTATGCCAATGCCTGCAGAAGCGGATGAGCCTTGGAAAGCCAATGAGGAAAAAGTAAAGTACATTCCTTTGCAGGCCAGGGAAGGGGATATGGCCATTTACCTCCAGTCTAACGCATATGAAATTGTATACAATGGCGAGAAATATTATATAGTGCCCCAACATGCCGTGCTACTATTGGTCCGCGACGAAGAACTATTTTCTTAGCTGCGCGAACTCTTTGGCAAAGTAGGTTAGTATTATTTTAGCTCCGGCTCTCTTTATAGAGGTAAGGCTTTCTACCATGGCTTTTTCGCCGTCTATCCAGCCATTTTTGGCGGCGGCTTTTACCATGGCATACTCTCCGCTTACATTGTATGCGGCTATAGGTACTTCAAAATTGTCAAATAGTAGTTTTATAACGTCCAGGTAGGGGAGGGCAGGTTTTACCATCAGAAAGTCAGCGCCCTCTGCAAAGTCCAGCTCTGCTTCAATCAAAGCCTCTGCCTGATTAGCAAAGTCCATCTGATAGGTTTTCTTGTCTCCCGCTTTAGGGGCAGAGTTCAGCGCATCGCGGAAGGGGCCGTAAAAGGCACTGGCATATTTGGCGGTGTACGCCATTATCGAAACCTTCTCAAAACCCCCATCGTCCAATACCTCGCGAATGTAACCTATTCGCCCGTCCATCATATCCGATGGGCCTACTATATCAGCCCCTGCTCGGGCTTGCGCCAAGGCCATCTTTCCCAATACTATCAGCGTTTCATCGTTCAGTATTTCCCCATTCTTTACTATCCCGTCATGCCCATCAGAACTATAGGGATCCATTGCTACGTCTGTCATCAACACCGTTTCAGGAAACTCTTGCTTTATAGCGCTTATCGTTTTCAAATAGGTACTCTGTACGTTATGGCTTTCTGTAGCATACTTATCTTTAAGTTCCTCGTTAACGTTGGGGAACAAAGCAAAGGCATTAATGCCCAGTTTAAGGCAGCTTTCTATTTCTTTTAATAGTAAATCCTGAGAAAAGCGGTATATGCCAGGCATGGAAGAAACTTCAGTCTTTGTCTTTTCTCCCTCTATCAGGAACAAGGGGAATATAAGGTCTTTTACTGTAACCTCATGTTCCCTTACTAATGCTCTTATACCTTCGGATTTGCGGTTTCTTCTAGGCCTTCTCATAACTATATTAGAAGTTAATTATAGTATTTTCTATAATAGTGCAGCACTCATCCAGTTGCTTTTCAGTAATAACCAACGGCGGCGCAAAGCGGATAATATCGCCATGCGTAGGTTTTGCCAGCAGGCCATTTTCTTTGAGCGCCAGACAAACGTCCCAGGCAGTGCGCCCGTCGTTGGTAGGCTGTATTACAACAGCGTTCAACAAGCCTTTGCCTCTTACTGCAACTACATGGTAAGTTCTTTCTTTTAGCTTATTCATTCGCTCTCTAAAGATTACCCCTAATTTAGCGGCGTTCTCTGTCAACTTCTCTTCCTTGATCACTTTTAAAGATTCTATAGCTACCGCGCAGGCAATAGGGTTTCCGCCAAAGGTAGAGCCGTGCTCGCCTGGTTTTATGGTAAGCATTACCTCGTCCCTAGCCAATACAGCAGAGACAGGGTAAGTACCGCCAGAGAGCGCTTTACCTAATATTAATATATCCGCATGTACTCCTTCGTAGTCAGAAGCTAATAGTTTGCCAGTTCTGCCAATTCCGGTCTGTATCTCGTCTACCATTAGCAGCACATTATGTTGCTTGCATAGCTGTGCCGCCTTCTTCAGGTAGCCTTCCTGAGGTACAAACACGCCAGCTTCGCCCTGTATAGGCTCTACCATAAAGCCGCATACGTTAGGGTTTCTCAAAGCTTCTTCCAATGCTTTTACATCGTCGTAAGGCACTACCTTAAAGCCAGGCATAAACGGCCCAAAATTATTTCGCGATTCAGGGTCGGTAGAGGCAGATATAATGCCCGTTGTTCTTCCATGGAAATTGCGTTCAGCTACTATTATAACCGCCTCATTGGCAGCAATCTTTTTTACTGTATATCCCCATTTGCGGGCAAGCTTCACAGCAGTTTCAGTCCCTTCGGCGCCGGAGTTCATCATTAGTACCTTATCGTAGCCAAAGGTTTCGCAAATCAGTTTCTCGCACTCGCCCAGCCTGTTGTTATGGAAGGCGCGGGAAGTAAGCGTAAGGGTATGCGCCTGCTCTATTAATGCTTTTATAATACGGGGGTGGCAATGTCCTTGGTTTACTGCGCTATAGGCAGATAAAAAATCGTAATACCGCTTTCCCTCCACATCCCATACGTGCACGCCTTCCCCTTTTACCAATACTACTGGCAGTGGGTGGTAATTGTGCGCTCCATACTTTTCTTCCAGCTCTATATAATGGCTGGTTCCGCTTAATGTACCTAACATAAAATGACCCTATTTTGGGTGAAACTAAAGAAACAAGTTTGCAATTTAGTAAATTTATAGGGTAAATTAAGGCTTTGCCATCTACATAAATGAATAAGGAGCCGGGTAAAAAGCTGATAGAGGGGGAAGATTATTATTTTAACGAGGAGGGATTTATGGTTTTTACAGCAAAATATTTGCTGGATAGAGGCTATTGCTGCCAGAATGGATGCAAGCATTGCCCTTATAAAAAGAAAAATGATGAGAAAAACCAATAACAGATTTGGTATTTATTTTAAAAATTGTCATATTTGCAACCCGATTATTTTAAATTTATAAAGCATTATGGCAAGAGTTTGTCAAATAACAGGAAAAAAAACGCAGGTTGGGAACCATGTTTCTCATGCTAATAACAAGACATTGAGGAAGTTCTATCCGAACCTTCAGAAGAAAAGATTTTTCCTTGCTGAAGAAAACAGATGGATCACTCTTAAACTATGTACCCGCGCCATTAAAACCATAAATAAAAAAGGCCTTAGCGCAGTATTGAAAGAGGCAGAGACTGCCGGATACCTAGTAAAATATTAATTCTAAAGAGCTAACAGTTAAGTAAAATGGCAAAGAAAGGTAGCAGAATACAGGTAATAATGGAGTGCACCGAGCAAAAGAACAGCGGTGTAGCCGGCATGAGCCGTTACATTACCACCAAAAACAGAAGAAACACTACAGAAAGGCTGGAATTGAAAAAATTCAATCCTTTTCTTAAGAAATATACCGTACACAAAGAAATAAAATAAACCATGGCCAAGAAAGTTGTTGCGAGCTTAAAAAAGGCTGATGCGGGAAAAGCATTTGCCAAGATAATAAAAGCTGTAAAATCCGACAAAACAGGAGCTTACACCTTTAGAGAAGAAATTATACCTGCAGACCAGGTGCAAGAAGCGCTTAACAGAAAGTAGTCTGTTTTAAAAAAGATTTATACTATAAAGTCCCGGTAAAAGGGACTTTTTTTTTATTAACTTACTCCTATGGCTCTGTTTAATTTTTTTTCCAAAGAAAAGAAGGATAGCCTCGACAAAGGCCTTGAAAAAAGCAAGGATAGCTTTTTTAGCAAGCTTGGCAAGGCTGTAGCCGGAAAAACAAAGGTGGACGACGAGGTGCTGGATAACCTAGAGGAGGTGCTGGTAACTTCGGACGTGGGGGTAGGAACTACATTGAAAATAATAGCCCGCATAGAGGAGCGCGTTGCCAGGGACAAATACCTGAATACCGCCGAGCTGGACGAGATCCTGAGGGAGGAGATAGCGGGGCTGCTGCAAGAAAATAACTCTGCCGATACTGTTGATTACGAAATACCTAAGCTGACTGTGCCATACGTTATTATGGTTGTTGGCGTAAACGGCGTTGGTAAAACCACCACCATTGGCAAACTGGCGGCTCAATTTCATAAAAGAGGAAAGAAAGTGGTCTTGGGCGCTGCCGATACGTTTAGGGCGGCGGCGGTAGACCAGTTAAAGCTATGGGGAGAGCGCGTTGGCGTACCCGTAATATCGCATGGCATGAACACCGACCCGGCTTCTGTGGCGTTCGATGCAGTGAAGCAGGGCGTAGATATGAAGGCGGATGTGGTAATAATAGATACCGCAGGCAGGTTGCACACCAAAGTGAACCTGATGAATGAGCTTACCAAAATAAAAAGGGTAGTACAGAAGTTTATACCAGAGGCTCCGCACGAGGTACTATTAGTATTGGACGGTAGCACGGGGCAGAACGCAACCATACAGGCGCGTGAGTTTACCAAAGCGACGGATGTAACCGCTTTGGCCATTACCAAGCTAGACGGCACTGCTAAAGGCGGGGTAGTAATAGGTATATCGGACGAGTTTAAAATACCTGTTAAGTACATAGGCGTTGGGGAAAAGATAGACGACTTACAGGTCTTTAACCGCGAGGAGTTTGTAGACTCGTTCTTCAAGAGAAAATAGCGCTGATTCATACCTTAATTTACCCATAATAGCTGCAAAATTTGGGGTTTATGCTAACTGTTATTAGTACTATTTACTAGCTAAATCTTACATGGCACAAAATTGGCACTTGTTATTTTGCTTGTTATCGCTTGTTAATTTTGTTGTTATTGCTTGTTAATTTTTTTTGCGTATGTAAGGTTTTTCTGATTTCGAAAGGGCATGTGCCAGGTGGCATTTTTTAGGTGTAAGATCAAAGTGTAAAGAAAATAAAAGTAGCATAGAAGGGTGTTGATATAGTAGAAAATTATAGCTGTGAAAAAGGTGTTAGGTGACTACTTGATTTTCTGACTGACAAAATTAAGAGGTGTATGAGTTTTGGGTGATGGTGATGTAGGTATCTACATGTTTTAATAAAGAACAAATTTCTTTGCGTCTGGATTTTGCGTGACGGATAAGAGGGTGTATGAGTTTGGGAGGGAACGATCTTAGTCTTTGTGTCTGAGCAGAGTCTCCCGTAAGGGGACTAAATAAAAGCAACAGAGTCCTCTTCGAGAGACTCTGTTGAGACACAAAGATAATTTAATCAAGAGTTAAAATCTTGATTAGCGGGTTATTAAGGATCATTTTATTTTTGTAACTCTTTTATTCCATCCTCTTTAAATACCCAGTTTAAAATGCCAGCTATCACATCAACGTTATATGTTTTAGTCCGGTAAATATTTGTATATATATTACTATTAGACTTATTATTTAAAATCAGTCGATCATATGTTCTTGGAAGGCTAAGTTATTCCATTCCGTAAGAATATCTTTAAATAAAATCCCACGTTTTGAAATTGTACAATTGCCGACTACTATTAACTCATCGTTTAGTATACGATCTATAGCATCATTAACCAGCCTTACACCGGTCTTTTCCCATATGCCATTTAGTATATTGGTATAGTGCTTATAAATATCTTTTCTTGATAAACCCCAATAAGTTTTAAAAACAATACTGAGCTGGTTATTAGGAGTTTTTAGATCAATAATATATTTGGTTCCAATATAAAACATGTCAACTTGTATAGGTTCTAAGCCATACATGAATTCTGTTATTTCTGCTAAAAAAAGTTTTTTGTCATTTAGACTAATTTCTTCTTTTGTAACTATTACTCTTTTCCTTTCAGAATTGAATGATGATGTTTTGACTAATTCATCAAACAGTACATTATTATCCATTTGTATTTTAATAAAGGCCACACATTATATAAGAAAATAAATTAAAAAGGCACGTATTATAAAACACGTGCCCTTCCTATCTTTCTACTTTAAACCCGGTTACTATTTCTTCACCGTCTTTGGTTTTGCAGCAGTTTTTTCTTTTGTTGGCTTTGGTTTTATGGCCGGGTCGTTTTCTATGGACTTTGCTTTAGCCCATTGTTTAACTGCCTGCTCATACACCTCGTCGCCGTCGTTTATTATTTCATAAAAGCCTTTGTTCCCATACAAGCTGCGGGCTATATAGGCTTTTATATTTAGTTTTATGTAGTCTTTAGAGCGGTTGTATTCGGCCTCTTTAAACTTAACCTCCGAAGCGGCGGCAAGTTTCAGCAGGTTTTGCATCATCTCCTCGCTAACCTGGAAGTTGTTTTTAAATTCCTTCAAGGTCATTGCTTTTAGCTCGGCCTTGTGGTTGGTATAGTAATCAAGGGTGTATTCTCTTATAATGTTTTTGTTAAACAAATCAATAAGATAGGCCGTGTACGAAGAGGTATCTCTTGGCACAAATATATCAGGCATTATGCCGCCGCCGCCGTATACAGTTCTTCCCTTAAGAGTTTTGTATTTCAGCGAATCAATAAACTTAATGC
>FTLB01000924.1_pt1 | contig 11185 bp, 5 predicted proteins | sample 1658291 | NCBI WGS metagenome assembly FTLB01 (sample SAMEA3914812, study PRJEB12502) | metagenome | biome: forest; material: soil | place: Canada | collected 2011-07-07 | depth 0.1 m
GGGCTTGGCATGCTTGACCCAAAGAAGAAAAGAAACAAAAAAAAAACTTAGGAGCAGAGGAAGGAGGACTAACAAATTCCCATGCTCGTCAAGGCAAAGACCTTGAACTTGGACGTGTTGACGGGGTACTCGACGTAGTAGTCGGCCACAATGGAGCACCACGAGGCAGACGATCCGTAGACAACGGCGAACAGGGTCAAGGCGGTGCCCGAGAGGACGGATCCCTCGAGGGCGGTAGGCGTGGCGAGATCGCCGAACGAAGCCACCTCGCCGTACATGATGATGAAGACGATGCCGAGGACGAGACCGGCGAACTTCTCATACTGGAAGACGGCCTTGAGGCCGATGAAGGAGACGACGAAGCCAAGGATGGCGGTGATGACCACGCCGAGCTCGGAGCCCAGGCGGCCGTCCGAGATGGCAGCCAGGGCGAGACCACCGGTGATGGAGCCGACGGACGACCAGCCGACCTGCTCGACAACGTTGAGGGCGGCAATCAGCTTGGAAGGCCACCAACCTATCGAGTATCGGGAGATGGAAACTTGGCGGAGACCGGTACCAGGTCCCATGGTAGCACACCAACCCTGAAAGACGAGACATGGCGGTTAGACGACGTTTCTATGCGACAAGGGCAGCGCGCATGTCTTGTAGCGCCCCCCTCGAGGTACATAGGATGTATAGGATACGTAGACATCATAGGTAGGTAGTCGGGGGACTTACAGTGACGCAGCTACCGAGCAGGGTACCGAAGATGAGGAGGACGATGCTTCGTCGCAGGTCCAGCCCGAACTCCCAGCCCAGGAAGCCGGTGACGAAGCAGCTGAGGTTCATGGTGGAGCTCATCCAGAGCATGAACATGACAGCCTGGTTGTGCCACTTGGCGAAGTTGGGGTCGCGCTCCTCGGGCTTCTTGCGGGCGATGGCGTGGGCCTCGACCCCGAGCTTCTTGTCCATGAGGCCCTCGTAGTAGCGGAGGGTGCCCAGGAAGCCTCGCTTGGAGACTTCGCGCAGGTTCTCGGGGACCTCGTTGCTGCTGGTCTCGGCGGCATCGTAGCCGCCGCCGACCTTCTCTTCCTCGAGGCGTTGGGCATCCATCTTGTCGGTGGGTGTCTTGCTGTCTCTCGACTCGGTCTCTTATCCGCGTAGCACCAGGAGGGGTGACGGGAAGGAAGGAGGAGAGAGGTAGGGGTAGAAGGGACGGAGGCGACCGAGACGGGGGAAGATATAAGAAAGAAAAAAAATAAAGAGGAGACCGGCGCGTGAGTGTGTGTGGTGGGACGGGGTCGGCCGGTGGGCCAGGAAACACGCTTGAAGGCTTGAAGCGAAGTACTAATAAGATAGGCCCCCCGGAGGTTGGACTACCTTACTTTAGCACTTATCGTAACGTACAAGGAGGACGATCAGAGGCGGGAAGAAGGGGGGGTGGGCTCCTCGTCAGATAGCTTTCCTCCGGGGACTAGGCGACGAACGAGGAGATGGCAAATCGTCTTTCTTAAGGGCAAATTTGAAGAGTGGAAATTGATCACACGACCATCTCTCTCTCTCTCTCTTGGATAAGGTAGGTAGATGGATCTCCAGGTACGGTGAAGCATGTAATACTTACCTTAAATGCTTTTTTTTTTCTTTTCCTTTTTCTCTTGCTCTCTATTTACTTAGGTACCGTGCATACTGCATACCTCACTTAGCTCTCTGCATCTGCTGCTGCTTACCGGAGGTAACCGTACGGGATCCAAGAAGAGCATTCAAGGTAGTAAGCCAGTAAGGTATCTTAGCCTCCCCCCTCGTTTTCATATGCAAGAAATAATAATTAAAAAAGGCAAGGTACCTCTGCCGCCACCCAGAGTTTTTCGTAAGGTAGCACTTGGGGTTTGACAGGTCGGTACTGCATCTGGCCAAGGAGCCAAGTTTCCGCCAACGAGCTTTTTCAGATGGCTATCCTCCCTTTTACGCAGTTATACTTTAGCTCGGGCGGCCTATCACGCGCTATCCTGGCTTTCTTTTTTTTTGTAACAATAGTAGGAGGTACGTACAGATAGATGGGTTATACCGAACTGGATTGTACGATACGAATACAAATGCAAATACAACTACAAATAAAAATACAAAGACCAATCCCTCGCGTACGACAGACAACCTGGCACCTGGTAAGAAACTAGAAGCTGGTACTCCCCCTTCGTTCGCTCGCTCGCCCCGTCTCCCAGTCCAGAACGTGAACTAAGAGAGGCGTGAGAGCGTAGGAGAGGGTGCCACTACCCAGCACCTTCCCTCCTCCCAGGCACACCAGGGTCGGGCGCCGGGCCCAGACGAGATAACAGAGTTGACACTAGACTCCTAGAGGCACCTCTCAGAGGTATCCGTCCACTCTCTGGATGCATCTGTCACCGAGGCCCGTTTCAGCGTCGAGAAGATTTTGGTGGGTTTTTGGGTAGCTTTGGTTGCTGGAGTGGCTCGAGTGGATATCACTGGATTGTCGCCCCTCCCTTCGGTCCTTCCCCAGATCGATCTACTCTGCCTGCTGCTACTGTAGGTGTGTATGTACGGAATAATACCGTCCCTGCCCGTGCTACATCAAGCTACTATACGAAAACCCTTGTTTTCGACCACGAGAGAAAAATCTTTGGCGGCCCGCTATTGGTTCCTGGCTCTTCGCTGGGCGATTGGGGTCGTGGACACGCTTTCCAGATTTGGTAGGTGCCGTTGGCATGGCTGGTCTTTCTTGCCGTGTGGCTGGCCGCTAGGGCACACGATCTCTTATCGCGCGTGAGAACTTGACCAATCTGGTTGGCTCTGGTGTCCCAGATGGGGCGAAAACTTTTTTTGGTTTGAGAGAGAGTGAGAGAGAGAGGCGAGATATGGACTTGACGATAGACTTGATTAAGGATTAAACGATGTTATTGGATTGGAATAATCCAATCTTTGCCTCTCTCCTTCTCGCTCTCCGCCTCTCTTCCTCTCTGTGCCTGTGCCTGTGTCTGTGTCTGTCTCTCTACACTCAATCTTTTGGCCGCCTCAATTTGAACGTAAAGTGAGTAAAATTGGTGGTCAAGTCAGATCCGTCGAATCATAGTCTAGGTTATGCTTTGCATTCAACCTGCTCTGTCTACCGAGAAATTACTTGGTACCTTATGCAAAACACAATAAATACCGAGGACTGACTCTCATCACGAGAGAGAGAGACCTGGGCAAACTGGGGAAGAAAACCCATGAGACCCGATTAAAAAAAATTAGTACCGGAACCCACCGAGACGCCAGGAGAAATTCAGCATGCCCTGACTAGAACCGCTCGACAGTAGCTCGCGTGATGGGGTCCTTGATGCCAATGGAAGTCTAGGAATTTTCTAGGCAATCTTGGATTCCTAACTTTAGCTGCTTCATTACTCCGTACTTTAGGTTACCCAATTTTCGGCGGCCCTGCTCTAACAAGGAGGAAGTGTACTCTATCGGCGCCGCCGTTCGGGCGTGATGGATCCCCTTCGGCATACTTTTTCCTTTTGAATCTCCTTTCGCCTCTGGACCGGTCGGGACCCCTTGATCAACGGGGGGGAGCAATTCGGTAGCAGGGTAGCTACCGGCAGTGTAAGCTGGAGACGCACGAGAGAATTGGCAGATTGGCGTGGTTGGCAACTTGGCACCAAGACACACTATCTATCTCTTCCCGTTCCCTGAAGCGATCCCTCTAGAGCGACGGATCGCCATCGCCCCGAGCGAGCGAGCCAGCAGAGAGATAAGGCAAAGAGACAAGATTGACAAGCGCTACAAGGTAGTGATGAATCCATCACTACCTTGCGAGCTTGCCTCCTCGCTCTCTTCTATGCGCAGAGTACCCCTGAAGAGGAATCAAGAGGATACGCGGGGAAGAGACATGTCGTTTACCCAAGCTTGCCAAGCTTCGACACCACCAGTTAAATCTTCCTACCGATGCTGTTTCGGAGCTTGAGCTTGTGCGCACGTGAGACCAAAGCCAGAGACGACGGCTCCTTGCATCGTGCTGCTGGCCATCTCGTGGCCTTGATTCGTAAGGAGGCTTTTCGGAGAAATATCCCCCGTGTCTTACTGTCGACAGCAGATGTCGTGCGGCCGTCTCCATACATACTGTTTGTGTGCACACCGAGATACCATGGTGCGTTGCACAATACAATACAGTACAATACAATACAATAATACACTACAATTACAGAGGTTTGCCTCCGTGGCAGTCTCCTCACCCTGGCCAGCTATCTATCTCAGATGGAGGGACCCGCGAGTGGGAGAGAAAAGGCCAGGAATGGGTGCGCCAACAGAGGTTCAAAGTAAGCGGGCAAGCAGTCCACTGACTGTACTCTGCACGCCTTTCCTTTGACCGATCAGCCGCCCGCGAGCCGTTGTTATGTGGCTGAATTGTAGACAAGGCATTGGTGCGTCCTTGCAGTTCACGATGCCAGTTGCTTCTTGATTACATACTCGGGAGTGAATCGAGTTAGAGTCCAGCTACTGCAACCCCGCCATTTCCTAGATGCCGAGGCAAACTAACCCCAAACTCCATCTTTATAGCTCGGCTTACCTCACGGCAGCTCTCTGAGAGCAGCCGAGGACGCCCTTCAAGAAACCTGGGCAATCCTCACTGCAACGCATCTTCGTCTCGCCACCGCTCGCAGAGACAATTGCTCTTCTATACTCCTTTGGTTTCGTGTGACTGATTCGAATTGGGCTCACGATTCGATCCTGTTGTTCCAAAAAGGAAGCCTGCCTAGCACCGTCCTCACTCACGGTTCTCACACACAAAGTACCTGTACCCACCGGTTGGGGCTTGTGCCGTTATTATCCAGACCTCAATATGGCGGATACTTCCAACCTTCCTATTGTGTTGTACCACTACAGCTACTCACCGTTCGCGCGGAGACTGGTGTGGTACTTGCAGCTGCGCAAGATCCCATACGTCCAATGCGTAAGTCCGCTGGCGAAGGGGACAGGCGAGCGAACCTTGGCGTGGCGTGCCTAGCGGTGTTGTGACCCAGAGACGATTCGTTACCCGCCCCGTGTTCCAAACGGGGAGCTCCAGACGCGTAGGGGATCACTCTGTAATAACCTGATGAGCACAGGTACAACCGCCCATCCTGCCGCGGCCTGACGTAGCCCGTCTGGGCATCGCCTACCGCCGCATTCCGATCCTGTCCATCGGGCGCGATGTCTACCTCGACACGCGCTTGATCATTGAGAAGTTGGAGGCCATGTTCCCGTCGGTGCCTCGCCTGGGCGCCGCCGACTCGGACCCGGAGGCCAAGGCGATCCAGCGACTGCTCGAAGCGTTCATCATCGATGGCGGCGTGTTCGTCCAGTCTGGCCGCCTGCTGCCCCCGACCCTGCCGCTGCTCCAGGACCCCAAGTTCAACCGCGACCGCGCCGACTTCACCGGCGTCAAGATGACCCGCGAGGCCGCCGAGGCGCTGCGGCCCGAGGCGCTCAACGAGATCCGCCGCGCCATGGAGCTGCTCGAGACCACGCTCCTCGCCGACGGCCGCGACTGGCTGCTCAAGACCGCGGGGCCGTCGCTGGCGGACATCGAAGCCGTATGGTCGATCAACTGGTTGATCAACCTTCCCGGCGCGATGCCGGCCGACCAGGCCAAGCTGTTCCCCAAGGTGTACGCCTGGTCCAGCCGGTTCGACAAGGCCACCCGGGCCGCGGCCAAGGCCCAGGGCAAGGCCCCCACGGTGTCGGGCGAGGAGGCACACAAGACGATCCTCGCGTCGGCGTACCACGAGGAAGCGCCGGCCGTCGACGCCGCCGAGGCGGTCGTGCAGTTCCACGGTCTGCGCCAGGGCGACGCCGTCCAGGTGTGGCCGCTAGACTCGGGCGCGGGCCACCGCGACACGGGCGCCCTCGTGGGCCTGACCGCGAGCGAGATCGTGATCCAGACCAAGGCCGGCGGCCAGGACGTCGTGCGCGTGCACGCTCCCCGGCACGGGTTCCGGGTCCGGCCGGCGCCGGAGGGCAAGCCCAACCTGTAAATACTCTGTATTCCATCCAAATGTACACACGCGGTGCGATCGCCATGCCTGCAGACAGATATGATGAGCCTCACTCAAGTCATAAATAGTTTTTTTTTTCTTCTTCCCCCTCCTCCCCGTCCTCTGTCTTCTCTCTTTCATCATCCCCTCGTGACATTTTGCGCCGGGAACCATACTCTCGTGGTGCTCCAGATCAAGTGCCTACCTCCCTACCGTAGACTCAGACGTCTCGTGGCATGCCCTTTGCCGGCGGCAGCACTACCCAGTGAAGCTGCCCTGCTGCCCGCTCACCTCGCCCATTGTCGCCGCACGCGCCAAGGCGCAGGAGCGTTTCATGTTTATCCCGCCCTTGCTGGGCGGTGATGTCATAACTCCACGATTGGGGCTTCTCGCCAAGCAGGGAAGTTCTACGCTGACTTCGCAGCTCCTCCCAGTATTGCCGCTAGAAAGTCAGCCCTACCTTATGCAACGTTGATTGTTTTTCGACGCTGCGCGAGCCGGGAACCCAATGCTGTTATGTGGCGCATCTATCTGCGGCCAGCAGCATGCATACAAGGGAGAAAAGGGAGGACGAGATAACCCTCAGACATGAGAACCCAGTGCGGCGTGTATGTGTATCGGTATCGAGGCTGCCGCAGACAGACTTGTTCATAGGAATATGTGAATATCTTAGCTTGCTTAGATATAAATATGCGCTTTCACGATCTTGCCTGGTCGGTCCGACGGGGGGGTTTGGGTGGTGTACGCACATCCAAATAGAGTATCGTGGGACGTGCTGCCCACGTTGCCACACATCCCTGCTTTTTGACTTACACACGTTTAAGGTACTTACTCTTACGTAGGCGGCTCTGCGCGATGCACAACCCTCCCGGACCGAGTCTGTCTTGGATCTCTTTTCTTCTTGTGCCGTAGCGCGGAGCGGGTGCCCTGCCCAGGCTTGCCAGGGTCGAATCGCCGGCTTCAACTCCTCTTTCCCTACACTCTCGGACGCAAGGGGCCGTGTTCTCGAGTCTCTTTCTTCGGGGCGGGTTTCCCCCCATCTACCCAGCTGGCTGGTTGGCAACTGATCAGGAACCGCAGCCAAGGAGAACGGGACAAGGACAGCAGCTGGGAGGGAGGGCTGTGTGTACATACACCCAGGACGTATGTAAGTGTAAATCCCATGGCTAGCATCGCACCCAAGCATGCCAAGAGAGGTCCTAGGCATTGGGGGGGGAGGGGCCGGAGGAAATTCGCCGGCCGTGGAGCCGATGCCCACGACCCGGGCAGGAAGAAGGCATACGCATGTTCTGGAAAGTCCAAAAGTTGGCACAGAGAGGAGAGGGGGGCATCGTTGGGCTCCGCCAGATCTGGCTCTGCAGAGAACAGTAAACAATAATACCTGATGCTGAAGAAAAAAGAAGCGCGGCCAAACATCCCGGCTCAGCAATACTCGCTCGACGCTAACAACGTAGCACGTCCTGACGGGTCGCACCGCATTAGGAAGGCCGCTGCAGGTCTTTGTTGTTTCTTCGTCTGTAGAGCAGGAATTCCTGTCTCGAGGGAGTACAGACGCGCGCCGGACGGGGTGGAGAGTTGTCCGCAGCAAGCGCGGTTCCAGTTGCATGCACATACGAAGCATGTGCAGTATGGGAGGTAGGTAGGCACGCAAGGCACGGTAGGCAAGTAGCATGCTCCGGGGCAGGAAGCCGGGTGGCTAGACGGGTCGAACGGAGGGCATGTGCTTGTAAGTACAGTGCTGTACGGTGTCCTTTGCTACAGTACAGTACAGAACTAAGTACGGCGCAATGCACTCCGCAGGCTTAGAAATCCATTCACGTACTCGGGAGCCTAGGAGAGCTCCCCCGAGCGTGCAAAGCAACCACGCCGGGCCCGCGCAACGCGGGGAGTCGGTCGCAAGCTCCAGCGTTCCCACGTACAGATGGGCCAGTCATTCGGGTCGACCCAATCAGCCATGTGGAGATCGGGGACCGTTTGCTGGGAAAATCGGCAAGGGCCAAAAAATAAAAATAAAATAATACAGAGCAACGAGTAGACAGCAAGAAAAATCTCTGCACGAGACTGGTGGCCCGGGCCCCCTTTTTGCCATTCTCGGGATGCCTTCAGCCGCCGGTGTTCAGAGTTTTCCTTTTTGATTTATTTTCTCCTCTGCTCTATTTCAATTTATTTTTCCTTCTCTGCTCTGAATAGGAGGGGGGGAACTCATCTTGCGTGGGGACGGTCTGCGATATGACTCTGATACGATCTAAGTATATACATCCCGTCTTTTCGCGCCGACCAATGCGTGTTTTGTCTTTCTACCTCTAACTCCGTTCGAGTCAGCCAGTTCTCCCCAGAACTCGCCCTAGAAGGAGAGGATAAAAAATAGCTATGCGCCTTTGTCTCCCCCGTTAACCCCCCCCTCTCCACTCCCCCCTTTTTTCCCACTCTGCACAAGCGAGGAATGGGGCCGGAGCGGGCAGTTGTGCGGCGTGCCGTGGAACAGCGTTGGTGGCGCTCCAGTTTCTGTAGGACGCAGCTTTAGACCCAATTCCTTCTCTGTCCCCCCCTCCCCCCCCTCGTGCAAACTGCGTCATAGGGGCTGAGAAATGGGCTCCCCTTGTCGCACTCACACGAGGGCCAGGACATGTTTGTAAATCACACACCCCCGGTCCTTGGGACAGAGAGAGGCCACGGCGCGGTAGCAAGAAACAAGACGCACACACCACTGGTAAGCCATGAAATGGCCGTGGGAATCATCCGAAGTTGGAGTACTTTTCTGACTAAGAAAAATGAATAGAAAATAAATAAAAAACTGGCGATGGATCACAAGCCCTGGCCGTAAGCACGCGCGCGAGGCGAAAAAGAGAAAGGGGAGAAAAAAATAGCGGCAGCGCGTCGGATCGCCTCCATGGAAACGATGGGATGACGGCAAGGGCTCCCCCAAGATCTAAAGCTGTACGGAGACTCAGTAGAGCACTCGTGCTGCACCTACCGACCGCCTCTTGCAAGGGAACATGTCAGTACAGTGCGACTAGGTACGCAGTGACTTCGGCTTCGAGACATCATTCCCATCGACCCATCCCTCATTGTTACGTCATCGGTGTTAAGAAAGGTCAGGCAATACTAAGAACAAGCGCCACCCCTGGTTCCCCCCTTCGTCATTTTGCGACTTTTCTCGAAGACAAATTGATTCCAAGCGGCGGTACGGGGTCGAGGTAGCATCCAGTGGTCCAATGTATGCATGTACATTCTACTCAGTACAGTACAGTACTGTACATATTTTCAAGTTTGGACACGATGCCTAGGTAGCTGTAGCTACAGCTATGCCTGGCGCTGGGAAAGCTTCTATGTATAACGCCCGGGGAGAATTCTTGACTCCGAGAAAAAAAGATACACGTACCGGCGAGAGAGGGGGGGGGAGATCAAAAACAAGGGGGCAGATCAATTGTTTAGAATCGGGGACGGGAGGGAAAGGAGAGCAACAACCGTGGGCGAGATGTGATGAAATCTGATGATTCTGGAATGTTTTGACTCCCCTGCATTCTTCCTCCTCCTCCTCCTGCTCCTCCTCCTCCGTGAGACGGAAGTTGGTCATCTAATGTGGTGTCCGCAGAAATATCTGCCATAGGGCTTTCTCACTTTCTTCGACGCCGCCGTTGAAAAGGTGTACCGCGCTGTCCACCGCCAGAAGGCGATAGAGGCGGGTGATGGATGAGGCGAGAAGGGAGTAGAGAATTGATTGCGCGCGGGTCTTAGTGCCTGACGCAATTCTTCGACTCGCTAGCCCGGCAGCACGGCGAGGGAAAAAAAAGTGGGCAGATGTCAGGAAAAGCGCGAGAAGGCTCTGAAAAAAAGTCGACGCGATCCGTCCGATTCGACACATTCGACCTTGGACATTTGCCACGGTGGTCGACCCACCCAATCCGAGCTCGAACTTTTCTTCCCTTCCTCTCACTGGCCACGCGAGCGGTGAGATGTCCCCAGCCTGAAGATGCTGGATGCCCTCCTTCCGGACAGAACCCCTGCCAGCGATTCGTCCAGGCCCGTCGCCAGGTAGGAACGGCATGCACTATCGTCGGCCTGGACCCCGGAAGGAGGCAGCTGTCCAATTTATACCGCCAATCATTTCAATATTGGTCGACGCGTTCAGCTTTGAAGCCTACCAGGCGAACATGTTCGACGAGGCTAGAAGGTGTCCTGTACTAAGTGGGCGGCCGAGAGAGAGAATCATGTATTTTTTCTCTCGTTTGTTTGCTGGATGGATACGGGGCCACCAAGTTGTACACGCTTAGGGAGTCCGCGTAGTATAGCACCTCGTTTACAATTTCACTTTGACCCAGGAAGCAAATCCGTGAGGCGACAATCCGATCGAAGCAGGCGCAGATGAAGACCGGATGCCATTCCCCGATCGGTGGTCGCGCGTATACTCAGAGACGCCGATGCGGGATTCTGTTGGATTACCCACCCTCCACTACGGAAGGTTTGGCTCGAGTCGCACGGGGAGAATAGACACGAGGCATACAGAGCAGGCTCTCCTTCGCTCGCTCGTCTCGCCCGCCTAAACCTACGGCGCGCCGCACGTATGTACTTTGGTGCTGTAGATACAGCACAGAATGTGTGCTCAGTGGGATAAAAATAGGGGCGCACAAAACTGTCCCAACTCTCCAGCGTACGATTCAACAGTTCGGTTTTCTGGGACGGGCTGGCTGGTCGTCCCCCGAAGCGTCGCTCTGGCGCGGTTCCGACACGCACAAGCAGCCGCCTAGGCGGTGGGCGACGCAGGGGGTACTCCAACTCTCGGTGCGGTTCCCTCCTCCCCCTTGTTGTTGGTCGTGTGTGCGTTGGATTTAGCGACTTAAACCACACAGTGCCGATCACGGCAACGGTACAAAGGCCGCCCGTTCTCCAGGCCGGGTATTTAATAGTGGGGGAGCGGAGCGCGCATGGGGGGATGGATGGATGGATGGGTGGATGGCTCGCTGGCTGGATGAGTAGTGATGAGCAATCCCAGAAGGGGGGGTGTGAAGGTGACAAACTGACTGGCCAGCGTTGGCAGCTTGGCCCAGTCCATGACCGCCGAGATCGAGATGGAACCTAGAGGCAAGAATTGATGGACATAATCATCGACAAACACGGAGCCATCGAGGCGAGACAGCCATGAGCAGCAGTCTGGACCGTTCCACCTCCCTCCATCTTTCTCTCTCTCTCTCTCTCTC
>FTLB01008741.1_pt1 | contig 11176 bp, 7 predicted proteins | sample 1658291 | NCBI WGS metagenome assembly FTLB01 (sample SAMEA3914812, study PRJEB12502) | metagenome | biome: forest; material: soil | place: Canada | collected 2011-07-07 | depth 0.1 m
GGCGGGATTCAAGCTTTTTTCATCAAATGCTGTTAAGATTTTTTAACATTAACCGCATTAACTCCTTTTTTGCCTTCTACCACCGTAAAAGAAACTTTGTCATTCTCTCGTACCTTTTCCGTTAACCCTGTTACATGAACAAATATTTCCTGCTTGGAACTTTCGTCTTTAATGAAGCCATATCCTTTGCTCTCATTAAAAAATTTTACTGTACCTGTGTTCATAAAATTAATAGTATAAGTGAAGAATACAGTAAAGATAAATTTTTCCAAAAACTGAAACTAGTTTTTTTTGAAAAATATTACATGGTTAAACTTATAAAAAAAGCTACTTTTTAACTTTTTTTGAGATTTTGTTCTCCAGAAGTTTTATGATTTTTTCCTTGTCTTTAAGCTGTTCTTTAAGCAATTGTACCTCTCGGCGCAGGCTTTCTACCTGCATAGTAAGTTTTTTGGAACCAGCGCCGTCTTCTTGATAAAGATACGCGTTTGCAACATTTTCTGACGTGTCCTTTTCGTTAGAAATTCGACCTTTATAGATCTCTTCTACAGTAATTCCTAAAATAATGGCTATTTTTTCAAGCCGATCTACAGTAAGACCTATCTGTCCCCGCTCAATTTTCCCATAAGTGGAATAGTCTATGCCTAAATCGTAAGCAATAGATTCTTGACTTATACCTTTCTGTCTTCTTATATTTTTTATGTTTTCAGTCACACTGCCCACGGCACAAAATTATTAAAATGCTATTGTAAATTACACGGCTTAATAAGCCTATTTTAAGAGTAAGAATATAATTATTCTAATAATATAGGAGGATGCTTCTTATAAGGATATTGACTGTATGCTAAGCGTTAATGCAAAGTTTATCTCTTATGCCCTCATATCTTACTTACTAGATAAACATTTATACTCAAAAAAAATTGCATTTATGAATAATTTTTTTAATAGAATATATATGAAGATTTGTATGTCATCTACAAATCTTCATCTACATCTTCTTTCAAAAAACCTACATTTATAGGGAGTTACTAGTAAGGAAACTTTTAAGAGCGCTAAAGTTATTTGAGAGGCGTATTGACTTCTTTTCCTTTACAGCCAAGGCTTTAAGCCTTTCTGGCAAGGGTATGGTTGTTCCAATAATATCTTCTACTACCTCTGGAAATTTGGAAACATGGGCAGTTGCCAGGAACACTCCGGTAAAATCTTGCTTGATTTCTTTCTTCTTAAAATCTACTAGTCCAAGGTATCCAATGGCCCCGTGTGGGTCAAGAATGTAATTGTACTTATTAAATACTTCGGCTATTACACCAGAGGTTTCTTCATCGGTATAGCTGTTGCCAATAATGTCTTTTCGTATATCTTCAATATTATTATTGTACAAAGCGCAAATACGCGCAAAGTTGCTTGGGTTACCCACATCCATTGCGTTGGAAATGGTTTTTATAGATGGACGCGGAGAAAATATCCCGTTAATCAGGTAGCTAGGGATGATATCGTTTACGTTGGTGGAAGCAATAAACTTATGAACTGGTAAGCCCATACGTTTGGCTATAAGCCCTCCGCAAAGGTTGCCAAAGTTTCCGCTTGGCACTGAGAATACAAAAGGCTTACCCAATTTTTTAAGCCTGGAATACGCATAGAAATAATAAAACGATTGGGGAATTAGTCTGCTTATGTTAATAGAATTGGCAGAAGAAAGATTAAACTTCTCGTTCAGTTCCTTATCCAGAAAGGCTTCTTTTACCATACGTTGGCAATCGTCGAACGTGCCGTCTATTTCCAGGGCGGTAATGTTTTCACCTAAGGTTGTAAGCTGCTTTTCCTGCATTTCGCTTACTTTTTTGCTTGGGTAAAGGATAGTAACTTTTATACCGGGCATTTTGTAAAAACCTTGGGCTACTGCGCTGCCTGTGTCGCCAGAGGTGGCTACCAATATATTTATCTCTTTATTCTCTTTCTCCAGAAAGTAGGCCATCAGCCTTGCCATAAACCTTGCCCCAAAATCTTTAAAAGCCAGGGAAGGACCGTGGAAAAGCTCCAGTACGTATATGTTGTCGTGTATGTTTACTACAGGCGCATCAAAGGTAAGCACATCGTTAATAATGGTATGCAGCGTTTCGGCAGGAACATCCTCCCCTATTAATGTCTTAGCTACCTGATAAGCTATTTCCTGAAAAGAAAGCTTATCGCTATTTTCAAAAAAAGACTTGTCTAACTGTGGAATTACAGTTGGCATATAAAGTCCGTTATCCGCCGGAAGCCCTTTAAAAACAGCTTCTTTTAACGATACTACATGATTACTATTATTGGTACTGTATAATTTCATTGTGGTGACTACTTAATCGAGAATTTGTGGGCCTGAATTATTAATTTTAGAAACGTACACTTCGCTGCCTATGTTAAGGTTGGTAAATACCCTGCTCATGCAGTCGCCTACATAGTCTGCTATGCCTTTGTCTTTGCTAAGGGCAAATATAGAAGGCCCCGAACCGGAAATACCACAGCCCAATGCTCCGGCATCCAGCGCGCTTTTCTTTACCTCTGCAAAACCAGGAATCAGGATGGAGCGCACCGGCTCTATAATTACATCCTGCATAGAGCGGCCTATCAGGTCATAGTCTGGCTTCATTAGCCCGGCTATAAGCCCTGCAACGTTTCCCCATTGTATTATGGCGTCTTTAAGCGGTATCTGCTTCCTGAGTATATCCCTGGCGTCTCTGGTCTGCACCTCCACATGCGGATGCACAATGGTGCAATACAGTTTTGCAGGTATGTCGATCTTTATTACGTCCAGCGGATCGTAACTTCTTATCAGCACAAAGCCGCCTAGTAATGATGGGGCCACATTATCTGCATGGGCGCTTCCGCAGGCAATGCGCTCGCCTTCCATAGCAAATGGCAACAGTTCCTGCTGCGTCATGGGCATACCCAGCAACTGATTTACGGCAAACACGCCTGCCACTGCGCTGGCAGCGCTGGAACCCAGGCCGCTTCCCAATGGCATCTTTTTGGTAAGCTCTATATCTATACCCTGCTTTACCTGTACGTGTTTAAGAAACTGCTGTATGGATACGCCTACCGTGTTTTTATTAGGGGCCGTTGATAACCTTCCTTCATCGCCGGTTATTTTAGAAATAGTAATTCCCGGTTTATCTTTCAGTCGCAATATTACTTCATCGCCAGGGTTCTCCACGGCAAAACCCAACACATCAAACCCACAAGACACGTTCGCAACGGTAGCTGGCGCAAAAACTTTTATACTCTCCTTCATAGTTTTATTACGACAGATAATTACTTATACTTATTATCTCGGCAAACACTCCTGCCGCCGTTACTTCCGCTCCTGCTCCTGGGCCTTTTATTACCAACGGACGTTCTTTATATCTTTCTGTCGTAAATGCAATCATGTTATCGCTGCCAGACAGGGAATAGAACGGATGGTTACTATCTACGGCTTGCAAGCTTACTGTGGCTTTACCTTTTTCTAGTTTAGCTATAAAGCGCAATACTTTCCCTTGCTTGTCTGCATCGTCTCGGCGTTTGGCAAACACGGCGTTGTTCTTTTCTAATTCATTAAAAAAGTCTTCCACAGTTTTGGCTTTACTACAAGACGGCGGAAGTATATTTTCTACTTCCACATCGTTAAACTCCATCTCCTCCCCTGCTTCGCGCGCCAATATCAATATCTTTCTTGCTACGTCCATTCCATTTAAATCGTCTCTAGGGTCTGGCTCCGTAAAGCCCTTCTCTTTGGCCTCTTTTACTATGTCGCTAAATTTCTTTTCTCCCTTAAAGTTATTGAAAATGTAAGACAGCGTACCGGAAAGTATGCCTTCTATTTTAAGAATTTTATCGCCGCTGTATTTAAGGTCTTGTAGGGTATTTATAACCGGCAAGCCTGCGCCCACGTTGGTTTCATATAAGAATTTGCCACCGTGTTTAAAGGCTGCTTTTCTTAATTTGTTGTAATCTTTAAACAAGCCGGAATTTGCCAGTTTGTTTGGAGTTACTACTGAAATGCTGGCGCTTAAAATTTGTTCGTAATGCTGTATAACTTCTTTGCTGGAAGTGCAATCTACAAATACTGAGTTTTGCAAATTCTGGGCAATCATTTCTTCTACAAAATGATTCATTCCGGTTTTACTTCCGTTCTTTTCCAGCTCATCTTTCCATGCGCCAAGCTTTATGCCTTTGCCATTCACCAGCATTTTTTTACTGTTGGCCATGGCAATTACATTTATTTTTAGCAGCTTTTCTTTTGAAAGATAAGCCGCCTGTTTTTCTATTTGCTTCAGCAAGGTACTTCCTATCAACCCAAGCCCTACCACGTATAGATTTAATGATTTAAAATCTGATAGGAAGAATGCTTCATGCAATGCATTTAAAGCTTTGGATAAATCCTGCTTGTGGATTACTACAGACAGGTTAAGCTCTGAAGAACCCTGAGCGATGGCGGCTACATTTATACCATTCCTACCTAAGGCACGGAACATTTTACCGGAAATGCCGGGCGTATTGCGCATGTTATCGCCTATAATAGCCACTATGGAAAGCTCTGCTTCGTGGTGCAGCGGCTCTATCTTCTTTTGCTGAATCTCGTTGGTAAACTCTTCGTCAATGGCTCTTTTTGCTCGTTCTGCATCTTTTGGCTCCAGCGCAAAACAGATGGAATACTCTGATGAGGCCTGAGTAATTAATATCACATTTATCTTTTCCCTGGCCAGGCTGCTGAACAAACGGGCAGAAACGCCCGGAACGCCCACCATGCCACTGCCTTCCAGGCTCATTAAAGCAATGTCCTGTATGGACGAGATGCCTTTTATTAGGAAGTCATTTGGCTTTGTTTTCTCGCTTATCAGCGTTCCTTCAAACTCAGGGTTAAAGGTATTTTTTATCCTGATTGGTATTTTTTTATTGAATGCAGGCTGCAGGGTTGGCGGGTAAATTACTTTTGCGCCAAAGTGCGACATTTCCATGGCCTCTACATAAGAGATTGCCGTTAGGGTAAACGCCCCTTTTACTTTGCGTGGGTCGGCAGTCATAACGCCATCCACATCTGTCCATATTTCTATTTCGTCGGCATCCAATGCAGCTCCAAATATAGAGGCCGAATAGTCTGAACCTCCCCTGCCCAACGTAGTGGTTTCCCCTTTGTCAGTCGAACTTATAAAACCGGTAATAACAGGTATGGCTTTGCCTACTTTTTTAAAATACTCTCTTATATTTTTATCGGTAGCCTTAAAGTTTACCTTGGCAGAGCCGAAGTTGTTGTCTGTTTTTACCAGTTCCCGGGAATCCACATATTCTGCTTCAAGGCCTTCCTGTATAAGGTATTCGCTTACCAGGTAGGAAGACAGCCGTTCTCCAAAACTTAAGGCTAAGTCCTGAGAACGGGGCGAAAGCTCTTTCAACAGATAAATACCCTGCAACAGGTCTTCCAACTCGTTCAGCACAATCTTAATACCGGCAATTACCTTGCTCTGTTTTTTAACATCGATAAGCTTTTTTACGGCATCAATATGCTGCTTTTCAATGTCTTTTAATGTCTTCAGGTAGTCCTGATTTGTTTCAGAAGCTTCTTTGGAAACCATTACCAACTGATTGGTAATGCCAGACATAGCTGAAAAAACAACTGCGAAGCCCTCCTTTTTCTTTTTGTACGCCAGCAGAATTTCCGCCACCTGCTTAATACTTTCCGGCGTGCCTACTGATGTGCCGCCGAACTTCAAAATTTTCATAAGTTACAATTCGTAAAAATCGGGCTAAATTACATTTTAGCTAACGCTTTTCATACAAATTGGGTGGATTTATGTATCTGAGCAAAATTTTAAAAAAAAGAATTGTCCTAAGCGTTGTTTTAATGTAGCTTTAATGCAACAATAGAAAGCTAATTTTTATATAGGATATTTTTGACTGGCTAAGATGATTACTAGTAAATTGAATTTTGTTGGCAGTAAAGCTTATTCAGCCCTGCTTATACTATTGTTTCTTTCATCTTGCAGCAGAACTATAGCTTTTAAAAACGAACTATTGGAAGATAAAACTCATGAAATTGCCAGCGTTGATTTAAAAGAACATTCATTACTATCCGCAGCAGAAGTAAAACAACAAACCTATCCTGAGCAACTGGCAACCAGACCAAAAGAGCAAAAAAGGGGCAGGGCTTTAAAAGCAATTGCTAATGCTTACAGAATTAATAATGTAATTAAAAATAAATCTATTTTAATAAAAGCAGAAAACAATCAAACGACAGCAACAAAAGATACAGTAGGAGGCATATTAAAAATACTTTTGGGGCTAGTGTTAATTTTTCTAGGTTTAGTGTTTTCTATTTTGGGATTTTATGGGATTTATTTATTGTTATTAATTGGGGCCTCCTCATCGGTATTTGTAATATTATTTCTCGGGCTACTAGCTCTAATACTAGGTATTATCTTATTGGTAAAAGGGATTGCTGAACTATCTAGATAAATAACATTTCTTAAAAATTGAGTTAAATTACATTATCGCTAATGTTTTTCATACAAATTGATGGGATTTTCTGAAAACAGGAGATTTTTTTTCGGTAAAGTATTGTCGGAAAGGTAGTTTTAATGTAGATTTATGCAACAAACCCGTTTTATGAAAAAACACTTACTTGCTCTCCTATTATTGCTCCTACTAATACTAAAAAGTTATTCGCAGTGTTTGTTAACTACAACGATTACACCTGCAAACCCTGCAATCTGTATAGGTAGCGGCATCTCACTTTATGCCAATACTTCGGGAGGCACAGGCCCTTATTTTTTTTCATGGTCTACCGGAGGTACTACCGGTTCTATTTCAGTAGCACCTTCAGCTACTACTACTTATTCAGTAACTGTAAAAGATATTAGCAGTGGTTGTACTAGCACCGCATCAACCACTGTTACTGTTAATACCCCCCCGATGCCATCAGCCAGTGCTTCAGCTTCTCCCAGCACTATTTGCGAAGGCTCTTCTTCAACACTTAGCGCTACTGGTTCAGGAGGTACTCCTCCATATACCTACAACTGGTATATGGGGTCTAGTTCATCACCTGCATCTGTATCTGTTTTTCCTGCCAGCACAACTACTTATTTTGCATCTGTTACAGATAAAAACGGATGTTCTTCTGCACTCACTACTACTGTTGTTACTGTCAATAACGGTCCCAGTTTCGCAGGTGTAACAACTACTAGCGTAACTTGCTATGGCGGAAATAATGGTTCAATTACAGTAGGAGCACGAGGAGGATCTGGAACTTATACTTACTCAGATAACGGAACGACTTACCAGACTTCTAATGTATTTAATAATTTAATAGGTGGATATAACGAAGTTTATGTTAAAGATGCAGGGGGGAACGGATGCACGTCAAGCGAGCTTGTTTATATTTACCAACCTACTAAATTAACAGTAGGCACTACCTCTTCTTCCTCTACTGTTTGTGCCGGAGGCTCTTCAACCATAACTGCTAATCCGTCAGGAGGTACGGGTCCTTATTCGTATAGCTGGTCAACAGGGGCTACAACATCTTCTATTACTGTTTCTCCCAGCACAACAACTACCTATTCGGTAACAGTTACAGACGCCTGCTCTGCTAAAGCTACTGCTTCGGCCACCATTACTTATAGCACTGCAGTTGTAAGTACCCCTACTATTACAGCAAGCGGTCCAACGATATTTTGTGGAGGAAAAAATGTAGAACTTATAGCCAGCGATGCCACTTCTGGTGTTAGTTATCAATGGTATAAAAATGGTTCTATTTTAAACGGATACTATGGTTCAACTTATTATGCCAGCGCCGCAGGCAGCTATACTGTACAAGCATCTACTACACCAGGTTGTGTGGCAAACTCTGCACCAACCGCCATTACAATTTTACCTACACCTGCGCCTACAATAGTAAAATCATTCATATACAACTCTTGCTCCACTAACACAGCAATCTTATCAATTCATGATACTTCAACGGCATCCAATTTAAGTTACCAATGGGGAACTTTTGACACACCTACTTCTCTGGATTTTTCAGGGGCTACAAACTCTACCTATACAACTACCGAATCAGCTTGGTACATCGTTGCAGTAACAAATAATGCTTCGGGCTGTTCTGCACAATCTCTATGGGACACTATTAATATTACCCCTTCTCCGGAATTGGATGTTTCTTCTTCTGCTTACACCACTAACGCCACAATTTGCCCAGGACAATCTACTAACTTTAATAATTATACTCAGGGAAATGGCCCTTTAACCTATTCATGGTCGCCGTCTACAGGGTTAAACAGCTCAACCATAGCCGCCCCCACAGCATCGCCTTCTGCTACAACATCGTATACCCTTACGGTTACGGATGTCAATGGCTGTTCTTCTAGCGCCACTATTACTGTCAATGTCAATCCTGTTAAACCTACCATTACTACTGCATATGGTAGCGCTAAAGGGATTTGCCCCGGGGAGGGGAGCGTAAATCTTGTCGTTGGTAACAATTCTTCAGGAGTAAACTATAAGTGGTACAATAACGGAATTTTCATAACAGGGGCAACAAGTTATAGTTATACTACTACTACTACAGGTAAATATACTGTTACATCAACTGATTGTTCCATTACCGATACTTCTGCCCCTTTTACTGTTACCACCGGTACTAACCCTGCTGTACCTACTATAACAAAATCAACCAATAATGCTATATGCACAGGGGATAATGTAAACTTTGCAGTTAATGACACCTCCACTAACATAAGTTACCAATGGTTGCTCGGTGGTGGCTATATATCTGGAGCAACAAATGCTGCCTATATTGCTACTTCACCCGGAATATACAACGTTCAAATAGCATATAATACTACAGGCTGCTATGCAACTTCTAAAACAGATACAATTAATACTGCTCCGTCGCCTGCAACACCAGCAATTACTGCTTCAAGCCCAACTATTCCATGTTCTGGTAGTGCTGATACTCTTAAAGCCAATGTTATTAGCGGAGCTACCTATCAATGGTATAACGGAAGCACTGCCATAAGTGGCGCAACGAATGTTCAATATATAACATCTTCTGTGGGTACATACTCTGTAACGGCAACTAATAGCAACGGATGTTCTGCTTCTTCCCCCCCTACTACAATTACTACAAGCCAAGGCCCTTCTGTAAGTGTTCCTTCTCCTTTACTAATATGCAAGGGAGACACTGCTACTCTTACTACTAATGTAACAGGCGCCAGCCCATTTATCTATAGTTGGTCTACAGGCGCTACCAGCTCTTCTATAACTGTTTCACCTGACTCGCTAACTTTATACATTGTTACTGTTACAGATGCAAATGGATGCTCTTCTTCCCCTGATACTGTATCAACACTTGTAACACAGCCTTCTGTGGTAATCAATGGCCTTTCTTTTTTATGCCCACAGTCAACAGATACACTTTACGCAGTAACTTCTTCAAATGTTGCTGCCTATCAATGGTACAATGGGAATAAGCCTACTTCTATTACTAGTAAATATTTTATAAACTCTGGCGGTATATATTCTTTAACTGTAACAGACATTATGGGGTGCACCGCCACCGACTCGCTAACTGTTGTTCAGCCTGCTGCCATCAGTACAACCTTTACCCGTTCAAACGATACTTTGTATATCCATGCAAGCCCTTCAGGCCAATATAACTACGACTGGGTCTATAACGGACAACTTGTATCTTATGATAGTTCCTTAATCTTTAACTATTCGGGAGATTACACAGCTACTGTAATATACGCTAATAATTGCAGCGTATCGTCTGTTTACACAGTTAATTCAGATACTATACATGGACAAGTTAATGGTTCTGACGATGCAAATACTAAAGTATATTTGTTAAAATTGAATTCTGACAGCGCTCTGCAAGTAGTAGATTCTGCTAATATTATTAATGGAACATTTACTTTAGAAAGTATTTATTCCCCGGTTTATATTTACTATGTGCCAGATTCCTCTGCGAATCCTTCTCATATACCCAGTTATTATAATAGCGTTGGTGATACAACTGTTCTTTTCAACGGGGCTTCTCCTATTACTTTGCCTTTAACTGTTAATAACATTACCATTACAAATATTGTGGGTACAGATTCTGGAGGTACTGGAATAATAAGTGGTGTAATTACGCTTCCTGATTCTAATTCGAATTTCAGAACAATATCTGCTATTGCAGCATCTGGTATAAAAATCATATTGATGGATTCTCTGAATAAGCCAGTACAGGTTTTTATTACTGATCCATCAGGTAATTTCTACTTTTCAAGACTTCAGCCAGGCAGCTATTACTTAATGGCAGATAAGCCTTTTTTCCCAAATATGAACCCTCCTATAATTTCCCTTAGCCCAGTAAACAATAACTCATCTAATCAGCAGTTTATATTAACTAAAACCAGCTTGGAAAGGGTAGGTGGAGTAACGTCTGTTATTCAGCCAACCACTTCTATAGATGTCATTAAGGTGTATCCGAATCCTGCAAAAGATATTGTGTATATTTCAACTGGCAATAATCAAAACAATAGTTTTTCTTATAGGTTAAGCGATATGGCAGGTAAAGTATTGAAAAACGGGGTAGGAAACTCTTCTATTAGTCTATCAGGAATTGAAAATGGAGTTTATATAATCAGTATTCAAACAACAACTGCTATAATTTATACAAAATTAGTAGTAGAATAGAACTTTGTAAGGGCAAAGTCTTTTAAATCTTTGTCCTTACATATTATAAATGAAAGCCCGAATAACCTTTATTTTTTTTCTTCTCCTATTCTTTTCACCAAAGCTATATGCCCAAAGGCCTGAACACTTATATGATTCTGCATTAGTATGTAAGTTAAAAATCAAGTCTATAGCAATATCTGAATCTGGCAAGACTGTGCAGCGGTTCTTATTTGATAGTAACTGCCATTTAATTCAAGATTCTACAGAAGCATCAATCAATGTATTTAATTACGATAACCTGGGAAGGCTTAAAAGAAGGATTATTGGCAATTGGATTGATGAACGCTTTAACTATGATAACGATACTGTAAAAACTTATATGCGAGCCGACTCTAATGGTAATTATATCACTAAAGAAACTAATTATAAAAAACTTCATAAAAAAGTAATTTCAGAGCAAAAACTAAACACTAAACAGTTTTACGATAGCGCTATATACTAT
>FTLB01028977.1_pt1 | contig 11175 bp, 8 predicted proteins | sample 1658291 | NCBI WGS metagenome assembly FTLB01 (sample SAMEA3914812, study PRJEB12502) | metagenome | biome: forest; material: soil | place: Canada | collected 2011-07-07 | depth 0.1 m
TTCCTCGGCTCTCTGTGGACGACCTTCACCACGTGCCGGTACGTCGAGGAAGACCCCAAGGCTCCTGGAGCCATGAAGTGGGCCGAGCTCAACTAGTTTCGGCGACGAGACCATGACCTTTCAGCGACATGCTGTGTTACTTGTTATAGACTACTTAGATCTAGACACGCAAGGCCTCATGTAGATTCTTTTCGAGGATGTTTATAGAGATTTTTTTTCTGGCCATAGATGGAAAGTTAGCTAATTTAAAGTTTTCTGGTTCGTATTGGAGATTTTACTTGGCAAAATGTGACACGTTACGCCTGTGCCCAGTACCTGCGGCAAGGGTGAGCCGGCTAGCCGGAACCTGGGGTATCTCATGTATCTGAGGCATTGGCGCGTTCCGGAATCAACTTGGCGGAAATTGCTCCTCTGCCTATGCTCTATGTTCTCCAACAGCGTTTGGCGCGGCTGCACACGCAACTCTCTCTCTGTCTCTCCTGCCTGATGCAACGGTGCTGAGGGCAACCAACCATATGACGAAATGATTCGAAGCCCAATCACATCGGTGGCCGTAGAATCTGGCCACACGTGTATAGATCTTTATTACCTTATACCATGGCATCTCGACTGGCGCAGCAGGAGGGTAATCCAACAAATCAAAGCGGGAAAGTAGAATATTGCATACGCAGAGGAAATTATTCTCGCCGTCCTTGGTTGTCTCATGAGCTGGTTAATTCAATGCTTGATTAAATTGCGTGTTTCGATACGTGGTATTCGGCCGGAGCTGGAAGCCATAGACATAGGTAGTGTCATCACTAGCTATGACGGTAGTGATTCGTCCTTGCTCTCTCTTGAACGGGATAGAGCTGACGTATCGGCACTGCTGAGCAGTTGGGCCTCCGTGTTAGATTTTGTACGACCTTCCCTCATCCCCAGCAGTTCGAAGCTTTTTGCCCAGTATAACGTTATTGGGGGGATTTGTTTTGGAGAGCTTGGGTATAAACAAGACAAGATGCGTGCGAGCTGAGAGCCACCTGCATTCCAAACTACAAGGAGCATGTTGTGTGATTTCTTAAGTCAACGGGGAAGCAGCCTTGAATTACTCTGGCCGATGAACACGCCCGTGCTCCTCCCAGGCGCGCCATCTGTTGTCAGAATGGCGTATATTAGTGAATCCCGGTCCGCGGCCAGCCGTGCACTCGTTACACCATAAGCCTCTGTCGACTTTACTGGCAGCTATTTGGCCTGTGATATGATGCCCGTAACGGCACAAACTCGTAATTTCAATCATCTTGTAAGTGAAACACATCTAGTTGAGCGCATCGCTGGGATCTCCGGGGTTGGATTGAAATTCGACCCAGCAGTCTCCCCATGGGTGACCCCAACTGCTGTGGTGAAGATCAACGAAAGAAATCAAACAAATCATCAGACAAGACTCTATTCGTAACCGTTAGAGCTTGATATGAGCTGGCTTGCATAGTCTTTCCGCACCCTGGGTACGTTGATTCCCGTCGCCGTAGTGATCGAGACAAAGCATGCTCCCAGTGATCTGTAAACCACCAAGACCTTTCTCCTCAACAAAAGCTACAAGATTGCAGGATACGCTTTCAAAACCATCAACATGGCCCCATAAACGGCGTAGGGCCGTGAGTGGGTTGGGCAGCATCACGAACGTGCCAGAAACGTCTGCCTAGTGGGACCCCATGCCGGCCTTATACGATATCAATAGGTTATGGTATGTAAGGCACCTTACGTATGGAGCCCGGGAGTTTCAATAGTCTAGAACGCACCTTAATATCTCTCCTCAATATTTATTAACCTACGTAGTAAAGTAAAGGTTCCCTCTCACGTGTTACTCCCGTACGTATTGCTCCGTAGAGTAACTCCATGGCGTGCTCGCCCTATTCATTTTGAAGCCCTGTCTGTTTGCTTGCTCTGTTATGAATACGAATGACACCAGCCCCCTCAAATTTCACCGCCTCAAGTTGTCAACTGCCTCATCTAGTCTAAAGGACGAATTTAGAAGCTGGTCGGAGCAGCTGCGGTCTGACCATACTCCGTATTACCGTATTGCTCCCGCCTAAGGTTTTGGCCCGTAGCGGGATCGGCAGAGGTGCAGATCAGCCACGGCATGTTGCATGTTTGTAGCGCTACGGCTAGACTGACTCATCCAATATCCCTCGTGCTCCTAAGTCTGCCTGCCTCATCTGCCCGTACCTTCTAGATTCTCTATCACACTAAGCATCACCAAGTAGGCAGTCCGCAGCGCGTAGCAGGCCCGTAAGCTCTTTGTCTTTGGCACATGGTTCAAATAAAAAATAACATGTTTGTCTCGGCAACTAAATGAATCACTTGGTAGATGTCTCGCGAAGTTTTGGATCCAAGTCAAGTTTGAGGCCACGAATTAGTTAGGTATTTGAGAGACTGAGACCAAGAGGTTTGTTCTAGAATCAGCACCACTCTCTGTGTCTCTCACTGCCAGTGGCTCCGGCTTGCTCGGTAATAAGTCAACTCCCATCAGCCAAGGTAAGGTTGGTTAAGTTACTCTGAGACTCTTACGTCCAATCTGGGCAGGTGGCTTGGCGTGCGGATTGGACAATTCGGCTAGTAAAAGGCGTGTGGTGATTTCCTTGACTGCCAGGTTTCCATCCAACGCAGGCGGCACGTTCTGACTTTCATATGCTATTGGTGCGCAGATTGTCTGTCTCGGCCCCTCAATATCTCTCTTACCATCCCACGAAATGGCGAGATCGGCGTGCACGGCGTGACGGGTATGGTGAATTATTGTGTCGCATCCGGAGCTGTCCAGGATCCTGGGGTGATGTCGAAGTCGTGATTTGCTGCAACTGGCGGTGGCGATCGACGTGGCCGATCTCTTGGCTACTGAACCTTGGAATGCAGTAACGATCTTAGTAGCTCCGTACCTTCGAGAGTACCTTCCAAAATCGGCTCCACCTGGTTTCAGGAACCCTCGGTGGTCAAGCCACCCTAAGCTAACCCGGGCCAAGCGACAGCATTTCTGTCCAATCCTACCAATCTCTGGTTTCTGCTCTGCCATGGCGATGCAGGTCCAATTTCGCATATCGATCCCCATCAAATCTGACTGCGGCAAGCTATCCTCCACCTCCACAGTCGACAATGCCAAAACTTGCCTATCTTTCGAGCCTATCTGCCCGCCGCTCGGTTGCCTGCCTGCCACGGAGTCTCGGGGAATCAGGAGGCCCTTGCGGACTGCCACTTGCTGCGTTTGCTTGCCGACCAGCTTTCTTTTGCCAGGACAACCTTGTCCCATTCCGCTCTGCATGGATCTCTCTGTGGTACAGGTGGTACAGTAACAGCACTCGCGAACCCAAAATTCCGCCGCACGCCACTCAGTGTGCCACCGACCCTCCCCCTGCCTCCCAGTCAATCCCAGTTCGCCCACTCACACTACCAGATCTATGCCGCCGATTGTCATGCAGGACACAAGCTCGAACAGGCAAGACAGGGCAATTAAGCATTTAGCTCTCCCGGAGGAGAGGGAGCGGAGGCTTGCTCTAGTGGACAGGCCGCATCTACCGACACCTCCCCCTTTTCGGTATACCGCCGCGCGATAGGAAGCCGTCCCAAGTAGTCTCTGTCCCTCGCAGTAGCGAAAGCGAGCGAGCTTTGGTCTTGACTTTCCAACTTGTCCTCGTATTCCGCCAATCAAAGAGCGCCTGCGCCTCGTTTTGGCAGGCGAACCAGGAGGGGAGTGGCCACGCGCTGTATCAGAATATCAGAGGCGCGATGATCGCAATAGCCTCGGTGCGCTGCGAGTGGGAGGCGGTTATTCGATCCAACTTGGCAACTAACCCAACTGCCAACCCAATCTAAGCTTACCTAGCTTGTGCCTGCCTTGCTTGCCAAACCTAACCAACCCGCCGCGGAGACCGTTGTACACGTATTTCCCTCGTCCCCCGCAATCGGCGGTGCACGCACTCAGACGCCGTCACCGCCAGGCATGTGGCGTCCCGCAACCTGGTCTGGCAATTCCTGGCAAGCCTGGCTCCTGGCACCTGGGTCTCTTCTCCCTCGCTCGATGGCAGGCGGGCTCCTCCCAACGTTCTAAGCTGCAATCTGCGGCTAGCGCCTAGCCCATCACCTCATCGCCTTTTTACGTCAGAGTAACAAAGTTAGGCAACTGTGGCTGACCGGTTTCTGGGGCATCTTAAACCACTACCGAACCCCGGCGCCGTCCAAGGTCGCATGACGGACAGGGCTCCTCGGTAGTACAACGAGCCCCACGAGAGATGGCACCCCGTTTCCCCCAAGGCTGTCTACCTGCCGTTTCGGTCACTACCGAGGCATCGCATCTCATTTGTCAGGGTGGTCTTGGCTATCACAACTGCCGTTCTTGGCTTCCTGCGATGGCAGGCTCGTTGGACTTGGGTGCACTGGCCAGACCGAATCGTGGGGCCGACACGAGATAGTCGGTGCTCAAGCTGCGTGCTCGACACAAGTACCATGTAGCTCAGGTCTGATACTGACGACCCTCGCGACACCAAGACACCCCGTGGGCGCGACGACATCATCAACCGCGCTGGCCATTGGGACTGGGCCTCCTCGACGACTCATTTTCCTATAAGACGTGAGCTCGTCCGCGCCCAGAGTTGCTTCTACTTGCCCTCCACTCCTCAGCTCACCACCCTCAGAGTCCCTCGCCCGCCTCCTCTTTCCTGTCGCAAGTCCTTCCGCCTTACCAGCCAGACTCAAGCATCCACCATGCAGACCTTCGGAGCTTTCCTCGTCTCCTTCCTCGCCACCACTGGCCTCGCCGCCGTGGTCCCGGCCAAGGTCGGCACGACCAACTTCTCGGTCGATGCTGTGCCCAACCCCAACCTGGTCAAGAACGGCGCCGCCGCCCTTGCCCGGACTTACATCAAGTTCGGCAAGCCCGTGCCCAACAACGTCGCCGCCGCCGCCGCCAAGGGCCAGGCCGCCGCCCAGCGCCGCAGCAATACCGGCTCGGCCACCAACACCCCGACTCAGTACGACAGCGAGTACCTCACCCCCGTTCAGATCGGTACCCCTGCTCAGACCCTGAACCTGGACTTCGACACCGGCTCGTCTGACCTCTGGGTCTTCTCGACCCAGACCAAGAGCGCGGGCAGCGGTCACACCAAGTACAACCCGTCCAAGTCGAGCACGGCCAAGTCTCTGTCGGGTGCTACCTGGAGCATTTCGTACGGCGACGGATCCAGCTCCAGCGGCGACGTCTACACCGACGTCGTGTCCGTGGGAGGCGTGAGCTTCAAGAAGCAGGCGGTCGAGAGTGCCGAGAAGGTCTCGTCCGAGTTCCAGACCGACAGCGCCGACGGTCTGCTCGGTCTGGCCTTCAGCAGCCTCAACACCGTCACGCCCACGCCGCAGAAGACTTTCTTCGACAACGTCCAGTCGTCCCTGGGCCAGCCCGTCTTCACCGCCGACCTGAAGCACGATGCTCGTGAGTATTCCCGCCCTTTCCCCCCCTTTTTTGTTGGCTGTCATTGCCGCGTGAGCCTCAGACCCGCTAACCTTCTCAACAGCCGGCTCCTACAACTTTGGCTACATTGACGACAATGCGTACACCGGCCAGATCACCTATGCTCCTGTCGACAGCTCCACCGGTTGGTGGACCTTCGACTCCTCGGCTGGCGAGCAATCCATCACTGGTATCGCCGATACCGGTACCTCCCTCCTGCTCCTCCCCGATGCCGTTCTCCAGGACTACTACGGCGGTGTCGATGGCGCCCAGAACGACTCCAGCCAAGGCGGTTACGTCTTCTCGTGCGACACCCAGCTTCCCGACTTCACCTTCACCGTCCAGGGAACTGATTTCACCGTCCCCGGCGAGTTCCTGAACTACGCCCCTACCGACGACAGCGGCCAGACTTGCTTCGGTGGTCTCCAGAGCGACTCCGGCATCGGTACTTCCATCTACGGAGATGTCGCCCTCAAGGCCGCTTTCGTCGTCTTCGACGGCGGCAACACCCAGATCGGCTGGGCTGCCAAGAACCTCTAAATCTGAGAAGGATGGGGCAGGGAGCACCTCACACTTTTGTATATAGACTTCTCGATTTCAATATTATATATTTCTCTTGTATCATCTTCTACCGAAAATTTACCTAGCGAGGCAGGAGGATGATTGATCAGGTACCTGACGCATGCAGAGACCTAGCATAAAATCGAGACATAAGCATTCATAACCCGTTGCGTTCCTGGACCTTTTGTGCGTTTGCTAGGGACGTGTTGCACCCAGGTTGTGATTGCCTCCAGCGTTGGTCTCTTCCTACTAGAGTCCTCCAGTATGGTCTCAATGTATTGACCGCTCTAGCATCATCACGCAGCCGCTTCTCCTCGCTTCTTCAGCTCCGCATGCCTTGGCAAACCGTCCGTCGCTGCATTCTCCGCTTTCTCGGTCGGGGCCTCGCTCGCCGCATTCTCTTTCTTCTTCGGATCATCCTCGGGTCCCATGGGCTGGATGACATAGAACCCATCGGGCGCTTTGATCCTGCCGATCCGGCCCAGCACGGCCTTGGTATCGCGCATGTGCGCCGCGTCGCCCAGCCAGCCGTCGCGCTCCAGGCCGGCGTCCACGTCGTACTGGATCAGATACATGAAGAAGTTGTGCTCGAGCGGATGCTCCGCCGCGAATCCCGTCGCCATGATGTCCAGGAACAGGCACGGGTCCCCGTCCTTCTTCCAGTCCTTGTGGAAGATGTAGAAGCCCCGCGGTCCGTAGCCGATGCGCCCCGTCACCGAGTCCTCCTTGGCCGAGAGGTACCGGACGTAGTCGATGGGTTGGCAGCGCGGCCAGCGCACGGCCGTCGCGGCGCTGGCGAGGAGCAGGGGCGCGAGGAGCGTGCGGATGGTGAGTGCAACCATTTTGGATATCCCGGGCTAGCTATGTTGGTGGCTGGTGGTGGTTGGGCCGTACTTTCTTCCTTTGCTTGCTATTAGTATCGAGCTCGGCGCAGAGGTTCGCGATGTTGCAAGCAAGCGGCGCAGGGCTCGTGCTGCTAAGCAAGCAGGGTGTTTGTTCGGCTTCTAGAAAGAAAGAGGCAATGCACAGCAGTAGATGAGGTGGCCTCAAATGGAAAATGCCGAGGCCAGCTCGGCGGTTCTTTGTATGTCGGCAGTATATATGCTATATCATATCTCGTGGCGGCTAAAAGTGAGATATCCCCTTGTGTGGGGGAGCGATAGCAAGTGCCCCAATGACCAATCATGCGGATGCATTTGAAGAGAACCCAAAGCTCTGTGACTAGGTACTTATTGAATCAGTCTCTCTTTCGAATGCGCAATCCCTTATGGGAAACGACGGCTCTAGAGTAGGTTCACGGCCTAGCCAGCCGTAGCCGCCATGGCTGGGAATTCATAATCCTACTATGTCTAAGCTGAGACTCTATTTACTTCCAAAGCGCGCACAAGTCCTCGAGATTGCCTCCTATGAATGCTGAGTTCTTTGAGGTTCAGAGGCAGACATCACGAACAAATAACTACATAGAAGATGCGTTCGACTAAGGGTTGGGGTCAAGGTTATGTAGATTCATTTCGTCTACGGATAACTAAGCCTTTTCTTAGCATACAAGCAACTAAATGTATATACTCTACCCTAATTATACCACTTGCATTTGATAATTATAAGCTATTTTTTATTGCAACTACTAAGTTACTATGTAAACCGAATTTACACTAGATTAAACAACATAAATCTCTTTTATTATCTCTCTCTTCTTCAGATAGGCCTAGTCTGGAAACGAACCCCAGACTCCGAGATGTCTTTTGATACAGAGCATGAAGGCTGGGTCTCCCCCCGTCAAATTCCGGTTATAGTACCACGGGTTTTCGAGTTCTGGAGGTTTTAGGACTGCCAACGCACTGCAAGTCCTGCGTGTCATATACGAGCATCTAATCCGATGAGACGAGGCTCGGGAGACCTTTGAGCGCTCGCTACCTCTCTACATAAAGACTAAAGGTGACAGTTCTTCTCGCACAAATCAAGTTCGTGTAGAGCTTGCGGAGCATTATACCAGAATGGATCAACCTGAATCGGAAAGGTGGGTAGCTAGAAATGCGAGATATTGATGACCCCTGTGGAGAGACTGCTAATCGCGTAATATATCCATGTTATGGCTGGGCTTATCTCAAAGAACGCGGTAATCAGCCCTTTGATATTCATAAAGATGAGGGAAGTTCAAACACAAAATGAGCCAAATCCCAACCAACCCGCCTTCCATCAAACCTATCGGTGGGAACACGCAGCGCTATTGGAGCATCGGCGTCAACTTTTCCGCAACCAACGTCGCTTGAACCCCCGGAAGACGCTCGATCTTTTTCATGAGCTTCTCATAATTTGGGAACTTGGCACTGAAATCGGCGCCACCTATGCCGGGTAGGTTCTCAGACCATCGTAGGAACACGTAAAGATACAGATCCACCACCGTCAGGGCATCACCCACTGCGAATTCGCGTCCGCGCAGTCTCGTTTCCACTCTTTCGTAGCAGCTCCGAGTAGTCTCCATTCCCTTCTTAGAGACTGCTTTCCTGGCTTCCTCTCCATCCACGAGCCGATACGGCCGTCCTCGTGCCGCGATGCCGACGCCCAAGAACGTCCCACTCAACCAGGTCATCCACTCGACAACCCTGGCACGCTCCAGAGGCGACGCGCCCAGCAGCTTGTCCCGCACCTCGGGCGGTGCCAAGCAGGCGATGTAGGTCAGGATGGCAGGCACCTCGGTGATGAACTCGTCATCGTCGATAACGAGAACCGGCACATAGCCGTACGGCGGGAACTTTGCGGCGAATTCGTCATGCGAGAGACTGCCGTCCTCGGGCTCATAGAGACGATCGGCGTTGGGTTTCATGGGTACGCCCTTGAAGGGGATGGAGAGGTGGCGGAGAAGAGCGTGCGCCACAATCGAGCACGATTCGCTCTTGTAGTACAGTGTTAAAGAAGGGGACGCCATGTCGGCCTTTGTTTCTTTTGTAAGTCTCCAACCTGCCCACGTGCTAGTTCGGTTCCGGGGATTTCCTACAAGGAGGAAAAGGATATTTCGAGGCAAACGAGGACGATGTTAGATGATGAAAAAGAAAGTGGAAGATCTCTCTCAGAAGAAGAGGGGTTATTTATCGAACCGACGGGGATAAGCCTGCCCCGCAGCGTCTTCTGCGCCCTTCAAGACGTCAAAACAAAACATAACAAATATTCTGGATTAAATTAAGCAGAGCACAATATATCATATCATAGATAAAGTACAGTTTCGTCATTTTTAAGACATATTTTAAAAGGTTTCTTATAATATAAGCACCTATATTTATATGCCTCGCCCTAGTCTTATGCGTCTTACGTGTATTAAGATAACAACGCAGATTTCCAAGAGTTGATCACTCGGTAGAGGATGAAGTGTTGAATAGGAGCGAATTACATTTTTGTTCCGGCTAATGAGACGTTATTGCGTCCCTATGGCGCAACCATACAAAAGAATCACTTAACTTATTGGCAAATCAGAATCCGAGGCTGTGCCTTCTTCCAAGCTCTTGTCCCAAACGGTCTGTTCGGCTCCTAAACAAGATCGAGAAGATGTGCACATCAGCCACATCGAATTAGTCAACAAAGGGCGGAATTCCGCCGACGCATCGGCGGCTACGTACCACCGTATTGCAACAGCCAAGCAGCTTTTCTTTGGATTTGCAAGTAACATATTACGGTCAAAGTATATCATTGAAAACATTGGACTTATTCCGACAAGTCGCCGCCCGCAGGAGGAAATCACAGCTGTCTCGCAAAGTCACCGATATCGTTTTACACCACAGACCCGGACCGATTAGATCACAGTATCATGTCTCCAACGGTCTTCGTCACCAGCGCAACGGGAACGCAAGGCGGTGCTCTGGTACGCAAGCTACGGGTCGCTGGATGGGAAGTCCATACTACCGTGAGAGATCCAACCTCACCTGCCGCACAGGCACTTTTAAATCTGGGCGTGACAGTTGTGCCGGGCGACTGGGACGATGAGAGCGCCCTGGCAGCCGCGTTCTCTGGGTGCCAGAAGCTCTTCCTGAACCTCTTCCCGGACTTCAGAGATCCCTCGATCGAGCTGAAAAGGGCCAAGACCATTCTTTCCCTCGCGAGATCTGCTGGTGTCGAACAGGTGATCTATTCGAGCGACTTTGCGCTGGAGGCCGACGACGCGGAGAGCCTCGTCGGGAAGATCCGGCAGTCCAAACGCAATATCGAAGAGGAGATCCGCAATGCCGGCTTCGATACCTGGACCATCATCCGCCCGGGCTTCTTCATGGCCAACTTTGTACTGCCCAAGGTGCACATGTATCCTGGGGCTTTGGAAGGTGTCTTCACACTTCCCTACCTGGGTGACACGCTTTTGCCTCTGATAGACCACGAGGATATTGGCAAATTCGCTGCTGCGGTATTTGAAAACCCCAACAAGTTTCATGGGCAGACTATTCGCATCGCAGGCGAGTTAATCGCTGTGGACGACGTCCTGAAGTCTCTGTCTAAGGTATCTGGTCGAAACATTCGAGGCATCTATCTCTCGGAGGAGGAGATCAAGGAGCGGGGGAAATCGGACATGTATATCGCTGCACAAGTTGTGGTCACCCAGATGGCGGGACTGGTCAAGATCGATGAGGTAAAGAGTTGGGGAGTTCCTTTCGGTACTTTCACGGACTTTCTGGAACGGGAGGAGGCGCTTGTACGTACGACATATCGCGATGCGCCGATCTAGGGGCGGATTCTTCAGGCAGTTTGCGAGTGGGAAATCTGACTGGGGCTGTTTGGTCACGCTGACAAACGAAATCGCTTCCTAAACCTCCCGCATCTCCTAATTGCTATTGATAACTGGTTGTTGAATAGATCGACATCCTATTTAGCTCTCATGTACTGTCAATCTCATGCTCATATCGTATGTTTCAAGCCCATCTGTTTTCATCTCGATGTGGAAGATACGCAGTTACTCTTTCCGAACCACCGCAAGTTTTTTTATTAAGCTTCCAGAAATCAAACTCAACTGATTGACAGTGGATCTCGGTCATCGTAGACAGGATAGAAAACTCAGCAAAGTCCGGTTCGACAGCCTCGAGAGTCTCTGTAGCACAAGAGCCTCAAACTTGTCAGGTGGACCATCCCATACGCTCCTTCCCAATATTATTCGTCCCTCACCTCATACGACT
>FTLB01843288.1_pt1 | contig 11156 bp, 18 predicted proteins | sample 1658291 | NCBI WGS metagenome assembly FTLB01 (sample SAMEA3914812, study PRJEB12502) | metagenome | biome: forest; material: soil | place: Canada | collected 2011-07-07 | depth 0.1 m
ACCGTCACGCTGGCCTCCTCGGGCTCCACCGATCTTCCCGGCCCCGGCCTGAGCGGCCACGAGACGGCCGCGACCGTGGCGACCGCGCTGCCCCAATCCTCCAGCGTGGGTGCCAGCCCGACCTCCCAGTCTCCCGCCGACCAGCTGGAGACCAACAAATACGCCTCCATCGTCTGCGTCGTCGTCGCCGTCATCGCCATGGTGGCATAGAGGCCGGGAATCGTTATCCTACCAACCGGATCACCTTCCTCCCCATCATATTTTTCCATTGCATCTTCCTTCACGACATGAGAAATCCAGAAATGGACATTCCTATCTCCTCACGACAATCTCTCTGTACCAACCCCCGCCGCGCCTCGTCCAGTCGATGATGGGAAGGAGGAGGCCGCGGGCCCCGTGGAAACACGCCCCCCTTGGAATCTCCTCCGCCATCGTTCGACCAGTGCGCGCGCCCAACTTTGCATCGGTGTGCTCTTCACACTTTGTATCCTCTGTCCTCATTTTGTCTTTTTTTGTAATTTCTTTTTTACTTTTTTTTTCCGGAACTCTGAACTCTCTCCACTTGAGAAAGAAGAGAGAGAGAGGAGACGACGACAAAAAAAAACATCAAGTGTTGCGTTTTGAATGAAAATATTAAACGATGATACCCCGACGAAGCAGGTGAGAAGGCGGTCGAGGGAGGCAAGCGCTCGAGGGAAGGGAAAGAGCGATGAAAAAAGGAGTGCCGAAACACATAACTACAACCACAACTACAACCACAACCCACCCACCAACCACATACACACATATTTCACATACGACACGTACATATATAAGCATGTATTATGCCACGAACAAGCATCTCCCAGGGCTTGATTCAAGAGAGGGAGAGAGAGAGAGAAACCATACGCGGCCGCCGACCGCGGCAGACGTGTATGTGTGTGCGGTATTTGGACATGTATTAATAGCGATAAATATCTATGTAATCTCTCACCAGCTTCGAGGAGGGGAGAGGAGTGCGATGGAGACCGGAAACGGGCAACACCTCCATGTGCATCCCCCCCCCTTCCAAGCTCTCTCTTCTTGATGCCCACCCAAAACGTCTTCTTTTTCTTCCCTCGAGTAAATAACTGTGCCCCCTTTCCTAATAAATGTGACTGTGACTGATGAATTTATGCGCATGGTGCATGCCTCAGCACTCGACTTACAAGTGTGGCCTAGCTCCACGCTCTGTGGTGAGCTGAGATGTGGGTTTTGTTTCATTCAGGGGGGACTGTTTACCTACGACCCACATAGGAAGGGAACCAACGGCATCGCAAACCAGAGTATCGGGACCGCAAAGGAGTTAGGTTGCATAACTCCCTCCCCCCGTGCCTCTCTCTACGTCAGCCGCACGCATCCTCAAGACCGCAGGTAAAATCGAACAGAATTCACAGGTATTCTGAGCTTGCATTTTTTTCTTCCATCTTCGAGGGTGGTGTATTTGCTTCAAATGAAAACAAGGGAGACACATCATAGCTATCTGGCAACGCATTGGAATCATCAAGTCATCCTTCCGTGCCCAACAAACACGCTCGTTCGCTTTGCGGCCTGACTTTTTTTCGGGGTTCATCGACTCCTCTTCAGACCTCTCGGGGGTATCCATCCACGTCCAACACATACAAAACACGGCTACATAGATCGATCTGACTACCTTGGGCGATCCTCCTCCGCAGGGGAGGGGCGGGTAGCATAGGAACATCTCCTCGCGTGGCCTTAGACGACCGTGGGGGCCGCTTCGGTGGTCGCCTCCTTGGCCTCGCCCTCGGCACCCTTGGTGGTCGCGGCTTCGGCGGCCTTGAAGGACTGCTCGAAGTCTGCGATGATGTCGTCAATGTGCTCGGTTCCCACCGAGATACGGATGAGATCCTGTAGGGACATTCACGTTAGTCAATTGGTTCTGTTCATCTCTCGCGCAGGGGGGTGAAAGGGGAGAGAGATATAAAGAGTGCTGATGGCTTCTGTCTTACCTCGGTCACGCCAGAGCTGATCTTCTCCTCGTCCGAAAGCTGCTCGTGCGTCGTGGTCCAGGGGTGGATGGCCAAAGTCTTGGAGTCGCCGACGTTGGCCAGGTTGGAGATCAGCTTGAAGCCGTCGACGATCTGGCTGCCCGCGGCGCCGCCGCCCTTGACGCCGAAGCTGAGCACACCGCCCGAGCCGCGGGTGAGGTACTTCTTGGCCAGCGCGTGGGACGGATGGCTCTCGAGGCCGGGGTACGACACCCACGAGACGTGGGGGCTCTTCTCGAGGTGCTTGGCCAGGGCGAGGGCGTTCTGAGCGTGCCGCTCGGCGCGCAGGCTGAGCGTCTCGAGGCCGAGCAGGAGCTGCTGGGCAGCGAAGGGGCTCAGACACGAGCCCAGGTCGCGCAGCACCTCGACCCGCACGCGGATGATGAAGGTGATGGGGCCGAACGTCTCCCAGAACTTGAGCCCGTGGTACCCGTCCGAGGGCTCGACCATCTGGGGGAACCGCGCAGCGTGCTTGCCCCAGTCGAACTTGCCGCTGTCGACCACTACACCACCAATGGTCGTGCCGTGACCGCCAATCCACTTGGTCGCCGAGTGGACTATGATATCGGCTCCGTGCTCGAAGGGCCGCACAAAGTAGCCGCCGGCGCCGAAGGTGTTGTCGACCTGGTTTCACGGTATCGGTCAGCGCTCAGCTCTGCCTCTGCGTACGCTCCTCCCTGCGCATCCCCCGGCTCTCTCTTTGCTTCCGCTTGCCGAGAAAGCAGAGACAGCCGCTTGTGTGGGAAGGGGGAAATACATACCACAACGGGGACACCCTTCTCGTGCGCAAGCTGGGTGAGCTTCTCAAAGTCGGGGATGTTGTAGCGCGGGTTGCCAATGCTCTCGATGAAGATAGCCTTGGTCTTGTCGTCGATGGCAGCGGCCAGGTCTTCGGGCTTGTCGCCGTCGACGAACTTGGTGTGGATACCGAGACGAGGCAGGAACACCTTGAGCTGGTTGTAAGTGCCGCCGTACAGGTTGGACGTGGACACAATGTTGTCGCCCGCCGTCGCCAGCGCCGCGAAGGTCATGAACTGGGCTGCCTGGCCCGAGGAAGCGGCCACAGCGGCCACGCCACCCTCCAGGGCGGCGATCCTCTTCTCGAATACATCCACGGTAGGGCTGTGTTGGTTTGGAAGAGAGCCAGTTAGCCGCGAAGACCCCAGGACATGCATGCGCATGGCTTGCGCCGTCTGGGGCATGTTCACTTACTTCATGATTCGGGAGTAGATGTTACCAAACTCCTTGAGGCCGAAGAGCCTCGCGCCGTGGGCCGAGTCATTGAAGGTGTAGCTCTGTCGCCCGGAGGTTAGTTGGTCTCTCTCGAGACAAAGTCAATTGGGACACAGAGAAAGGAGGAGATTGCTAACCGTGGTCGCATAGATGGGAACAGCGCGAGAATTGGTGGTCGGGTCCGGCTCCTGGCTACACGGTGTCCGTTAGCTCTCGGTGTCTACAGCAGAGTCGTTGCGTGGCGGGCAGCCAGCCGGCTTGCGCTGGCCCGGGAGCAACAAAGGAGGCGAGACATACCCCGCATGGAGCTGGAGGGTCTCGAAGTTCTTGGAGAGATCCGACATGTTGGAGCTTTGCTTTGCGGCCGACGCGCGGGAGTGAGGGGTCGCTTGAGCTGAGCGAGGCGGCGTAGGGGAGAAGAGGACGAGAGGGAGGAGCAAGTGAGTAGAGCTTAGAGAAGGAGTAGCACAGGGTACGGAGAGGCTGATCGCGTCACACAGCAGCGAGCAAGTTGTGAGAGAGGATGAGAAAGAAGGAGGAGAGTGAGACAAGGGCAATGACGAGCTTTGTACACTCCGAGACAGGAATTGCATTTATACACGGTCCCTCTGACTAAAACTTTCCATACAGCTCAAACCAAACCATCTCCCCCCCCCTCGTTCGAGATTCGCTCAGCCCTGTTAATCCAGAACCGTTTCTCGTCCTCGCCCCCGTCGCTCGATGTTGCTCTGCCCCTCTCCCATGGAGCTCGATTGGGGAATGGCGGGGTGCAATTCTAGAGCACGCAATCGTGGGACGTGGGGCGCGAAGAGAAACGCCATCGAGGGAGGGACGAAAGGGGCCAGAAAATGGAATCAGTCCCGTTCGCGTAGCAATCCCATTACAGGAAAAGAACAAGACGATGAGCTAACGAGCTTGTGTGGCTTCATTTCCAGGCTTGGCAGGTCGAACTCTGCGCCATGCTGACTGGCGTTGTGGTGTCTAGAGCTAAAAGATTTCCATTGCGCGGGACAGAAAGATGTACGAGTCGACTGATAAAATTTACCTTAATTTAGCATGCTCAGCTTACCTTACCTTACCTTCCATACCTTCCATTGACCGTAACCAAGAATGGCAATCCCGGTTGCTGCGAGGCAGGCACAATCGAAGCACGCACATGAGGGAGCTCCTTCTCATAAGGTACTTACCTAAGGCAAGCAGCTCACGACCTAATGTACCTCCGGTACTTACCTGTCTCGTCCTTCACTGCCTCCGCATCTGCCTTAGCAGCATGTATGTACCGACTCTGTACATGGAGGGGTAAAACAAGGTAGGACACAAAAATGAGGGGCAGAGAACGCCTCGGGTCGGGTTTACAAGAGAGTTACCTCATCCGTTGCGGAATCGGATCTCTTCCCACAATCATCTACCTCTTCATGAACAACACCGCCTGCTTCTGCCCCACATGGTGTGAATCTGCCGTGTAAGGTCTTCATTAATAGCATCCCTATGTTCTACCTGAGCTTTTCTGTCTCCATCGGTAAATATTCTACTTGTCTCACCTTGATCAGCTCTAGCTAGAAATCTCATCGCTCGTATTCAGTTGTAGGCTAAGTCAGGTAGCAACTCGCAGGCATCCGGGGATCGGGGATTCCCCCGTACTAGCCACTGTATAAGTGGCCGTACTGACCAACGGTCTTCCTGGCCAACTGGGCAAACGTAGAACCTGGCCATACTAAGGTAACCAACTATAATTCTTACACCAGGAGAAGACCAAGGTAATTACCTGGTACCTGGCCTATACACGCAAGGGGTCTGGGGAGTGCTCAGCGCCCCCCGGGAGACTAAGACCTTCCACGATTTGACCACAAAGTGACTAGCTGGGAGCCCTTGGGCCTATTATATCCATTTCAAAGCGTAATTTCGTTACTTTAGGAGGCTGTTCTTATGTCGTCCCGCGTACTCCTCAGCCTCCTGATGCGAATCGCCGTCCAAGAAAATCCTCTGGTCCATTTTGCCCTCTCTCCACCTCACCGCTTTAGTCACCTCGACCCCGTGCTGCCTTGTCACCGAGCCAAGGATCGCTGGGCCAAGGACCGGGACAGGGGGGCCGAGTCTCCGGTGCGGCCTTCGCAGGCCCCTGGCGCCTTGGTCCGTACGGCCGCCAAACTCGCCACGGTACACAGAGCCGTCGTGCGTTCCAGCGCCGGTCGTGCTGGTCAGGGCAGCCACCGACCTCGTATTAGCCGGGCCGGAACCTCGACTTTCCGCGTCGCCCGCGGCTCGGGGATTAGGCCATGGTCTCCTTCATGGGAGGGGCCATGGCGGGAGCCGCGCGGCGGGGGATCCCCGACTTGAAGACGTCCTTGGCCACCAAAGCGACGGTTGAGCCCCACGTGGCGAACAGCAAGGCGGAGAAGACGGTGTCGGCCTGGGCGGCGGCGCACACGGTGCCGCGGCAGAAGAGCAGGCGGCTCAGGAAGACGCCGAGGGCGACGAAGCCGGCGAACCAGAAGAGCACGTTGGTGAGCTCCATGCCGAAGGACACCCACGGGTGAGACGCTGCGTCGGACGGGGAGTTAGCTCGGGGACGCTCCAATGCGGTCCTGGCTCGTCTCGAAAGCCCGGGGAAAAGGAAAAGCATCATCCTCTCTCACCTTTGGGCATGAGCCTCGGCGAAAGCTCAACGTAGGCCAGCGAGATCAGGGACCATATCGACGAGAAGAGCAGGAAGTTGATCTGCGAAGGCGACGACGTCAAGGTGTCAACGTTGTACCAGTTGGCCACTAATTTAACGTCTGGTTAGCTGGCTGCTTCCATTCTCTTTCTCTTCACCCCCTCCCCTCTCTCCCCCTGCCCCAGCTTCGCTGTTTCCTTCTATTCCTTCCCATGAGATCCTATCCGTGGTGAGGCATACCGTAACCCGAGAGACCCAGAACTACCACCGACAATACCACCTGCACGATGCGGAGAGGAAGTATCAAGCCGAAAGCCATCTTGACCAAGTTGGTATAATCGTTTCGTCTACCGGGACGTTTTCTTGTTTCTTGTTCAGGCGACGACCAGCGACAGACCAGAAGTGACCAAAAATGGCGAGGACTGTGTTGTATATAAAAAAAAAAGATATAAGTCAAGAAGCTGCAACTAGTGCGCTGGACGAAAGAGAGATGCCAATGTATATGAAAGGAGAGACCGAGAATGGGAAGAAAGGAAGGAGAGGAAAGACAATGCGACTTGGATAGATTAACCCAAGGAATCCTACTCGAAGCATGCACCTGGAAGAGGGAGGACGGAGCGAGCGGCAAAAAGGGGCGAGATAGGAAAGGGGAATGAGACTTATGCCTTTGCCCTGCCGGCCAGCCGATGTGGTGAGCGAGTTGGCCTGCCGGCAAGCAGAAGCGTTTGACGGCTGACGGCGACGATCAAGGGATTTCCCTCTTTGGAGGAGGGGCGTGGGTTGGAGTGATTGTGCTGGATGTGCGTGTCGGAATCGCATCTGAAACGAAGGCAAGCAGGGGATGAACTATGCGTAGATGAGCCTGGAACGATGCGGTCCAATCCCGTGCAAGCGACCAAGAGGGCCCGTGGGCATGCTTCAATGCCGATATTGCCCACCTTTGAACGAGATGCCGGTTTCTCAATTTACTGGGCACGCTCGGCGTCGTTCGAAGGGGCCTGCAAAACGGTCTTGAACGAGGCTGGTGATCGTTTCCAGAACCTGCCCCCGCGTCAACACCCGTCTAACAGGGGGAGGGGGAGCAGCCGATTGAGAACGAAACATCTACTCCGTAGTCTAATTCTTCTCTTTCTCCGTTGCGCTACCGGCCATTTGTTGGGCATCGAGGTAACATCGTCAATCGCCGAGACAGCAACAGCTGGTGATACCTGGCGTCTATTTGCCCAAAGCCTAATTACCTGGGCAAAGCAGTTGGGTTTTCTACCCTCAGAGGTGTTGTCGAAGTCCTTCACTCTTCGGGTATTGCTTCCCTGGCGGGGTGCCCCACCTCTATTATGTTATTCTGTATGGGCTGCATATATGCACGCGGGATTTGGGAACATCAGTTGAAACGTGTAGAAAGATAAGATGAGGTTGAAACGCTCCAAAAATACCAAACATTCGCAGTTCTCCAAGGGACACGTTTTTATGCTGCGCCAGGGTCCGCCCTCTCATGCCCATCGCCCTGCAGAATATGTAAAGTGCACAGAGTGAGCCAAGGCGTCAAGAGTACATCCATTGTATTCATAACCCCCTTTTCGCCCCGTGCAAGTCCACTGCCCTGTCCCCAAGTCGACCGGCTGGTTCCTACCACCACTCCACGACATCTTGGCAGTTTGGACGTCGTCGAGACTTTGTGAGATGGGACCTTGGCGGTGTTTGCTTCTCGACGCAGTCGGTCGCGGCCTCACGCTCAGATTCGCCGCCAAGGTGTTTACGCCTGCGTCCGAGACGATATGAAGCGCTCGGCGGAGGCAGCGCGCCGGTGCGATACAATGCGCTCGCCTCCGTTCCAGTGTCCGGGCCTCTAGGCTCATCTGAAGCCGTAGAGATGCGCTCTCTTGCGCTGCCTGTGACCTGGAATTGCATATCGTTGTCTTGGAAGTTGACCTGGCTTCGGCGCTTCTTTCTTCCCCTTTCTCTAGTCTCTCCCAGCAATGATCCAATTGCAAATGCCTGCGGCCCGTATTTCCTTGTCTGGTTCTGGGAGACGCCGAGAAGAATAGGAGAGCGGCATCGTTTCAGGTACAGCTGTGCTGTTACGGCCAAGGACAGACAAGACCAGACAAAGCAACGGCTTACACAGAACATGTGTCGCCTGTTGCGCCGAAAGACAGGAAGAGTTAAAGAAAGAATTGGCTTATACAGAGCATGTGTCGCCCTGGCTTGGTAGTATCGCGGTAGCCTTGGTTTCCCGATGCCGCATTCCCACGTGCAAGGCCGCGAATTGTATATCTTTTGTAATACCGTCGTCGCAGCCTGCAAGCGACTGGCGTTTTGAGAGGGGGAAACCCTTCCTCTCCTTCCTCTTCTTTCTCTTCTTCTCTTCTTCTTCTTCTTCTTCTCCCTCTCTCCCTCTCTTTTTAATATATATTTTTGCTGTTTTCTATGCAATGGTTCTCTTATCTATCCATATCCAGAGGTCCTAGGGCCTACATGCAGGTTGAGTTTATATCATGTGCCCTGTGATGATATACGCCAATTACCTGCAGGTCAAATGGCTAATCTATTGGGCAATTAATTCTCCTGCACCAGGCGCTTTGAAGACACCATCGCTGTTGTGCGAGTGCATTTTGTACGCTGGGTAACTGGCTGACTGCTTATTGGTGTAACCTGCCTGGCTTCGTGCATGGCGCTGTAACTTAGTACAAATGCTGCATGGCGACCAGCTAATGAAAAAGCTCCGCACAAGTAGTCCCTTTAGTTATGGTTGCAGCGGCATTTGACGTCGCCTCGTGCGACGTCGTGTATTTCGAGGAAAGCAACATCAGTGGACAGCCATACAGCGCAGCGGCAAAGGAACCCCAGCATGTGATGCGTTAACATTACCAGAGTGCCGTAAACGGCTGTTAGGACTCGCCACCTCGCGAAAGCCACCAGGCTTAACGCGGGATGACGTTGGCTCGAAGAGCAAACCTGCGGGCAGTTGAACCAACACACACGATCCGAAGACCGCCGGCTCCGCGTTGCTGTACTATGTTTTGCATGGACTCTGTAGGTACTCCGAAGAGGTGCGCCGTGATACTACGGAGAAGGCCGGGCTGAGGTGCATAAAGTCAGGTACAGTACGGTACCCAAACGAGCCAACAAAGCCAAGCACATTGGGCGAGAGCCAAGGAAGCCGAATTGAGTGGTGCCCCAGGTTTCCAGAATCCACATCCGAGGCTAATTTTGTGCAGGCGGGCGCCCCAGAGAGATCCGTTTCCGGGGTTAACTAACGTCCTTTACTCTTTCCTCCACGAGTCCTTTCCCACGCAAAGCCGAAACGGACTCGGATCGTTAGCACCTAATTCCTTAGTAGCTGGACTCCGCTCCCTGAGTTACTCTAGTCAGCACGTACTATACCGGTCTTTGCTTCCTCTGTTGGGACGGAGAGTCGGGTTGGCGGTGGAACTATGATATTAAATCCATTGGCGGTGGGACTACGACATTGATCGAGTAGGACTGATTCAATGCTGCGTGTTTCTTTTCTTTCTTTTCCGTTTTTACTGGTTCCAAATCAAGGCTACGTTAGTCGTGGGTGCGGAGTCGTTGGATACGGAGGTCGTACAGAGAAAGACAGCAAAACAAGGCTCGACAATAAAATAAATAAATAAAACTCATCCCCGCGAGATTTCATTGCCGTGGATTTCCCCTTCTGGGCCCCAAACCTGCCAGTCTTTCCCATCTCATCTCGACCACCTTGTCGACTGCTGTGCATAGCATCCAAGCTCAATTCGGCGCGGAACATCTCCTAGATTGGCGACTATGGGCACATCTGACCCCGATGTGCCAATGAAATCCGCCGCCAAACATAGGCTCGGCTCCGCCGCCCAAACCTCTAAGCTCGCCTGGATGGGGCCCCAAGGTAGTTGGCGCTGATGGGGCTGCCGAGGCCCTCGGCCACCAACAGGACTCCGGGCGGAGGAGCGAAATTGGAGTTATAGATGCGTACCCTCGACACGAGTCAACGAGCCCAGGAAATGGGAGCCGTCATCTTCGCGTTCCGAACAAACGCATCGCGAGCTCCTTACAAATCCCTCCAGAATATCCTTTTCTCCCGCGTCTCTCTGTGTCTGTCGCCACTGTCGGATTCGACCTGAAAGAGAGGAAAAAAAGATAATACCGTCCAGGTGCAGAAGGAAAAAAAAGAGCCAAAATTAGTAGTAGACGCACATGTCATCGAAGCTCACATTCCTGGGGAAGCTCCATATACTCTAAGCCCTTTTAAGTCATTACTTCCCGCCCCCGAATCTCTCTGCCCCCCCGAACCAATATCGAAGCCCCCCCAAAACTTCCCCAAAAAGGGCGCCCTGATCACATAAGACAGAAAAGGTCTGTCGGGATTACGCTTTCGAGGGCTCGACCTACATACCACTCTCCTCCTCCAAATTCTTGCAATCTCACGATCGCCAGTGACGCAGGAGATCCTTGGCCTTCCCCGACACAATCTTCGGTACGTGCCGCCTCCGCAAAATCCCTTTTGCTTCGCCTGTTCGGCTCTGCTTGCAGAGAGGATCCCTTGTCTAACCTGCGCAATCCAACGTAGCCATGGCTGCTTTACCTCAGGACCCGACAGCTCTGAAGAAGCTGATCCAAACGCCTCCTCCCCCCGGCACACCCTATGCGCTCCCGGTTCCCGGCAGCGAAAAGCCCGGACGCAGTGCCGTCTACAAGCACTGGCGATTCCAGAACGGTCCCTTGCTCGAGAGACTCGAACCTTCCGAGCAGACCTACCACGATATCTTCGAGAACTCAGTGAAGAAGTACGGCAGCCGAAGCTGCTTGGGATGGCGTCCCTGGAACGCCACCACCAAAATCTGGGAGCCCAAGTACGTCTGGCTCACCTACGACCAGGTCGCCGAGCGCCGGAAGAACCTGGGAGCCGGTATTGTTGAGCTGCACAAGCGCGTGGGCGTGACCGCCGACAAGTACGGCGTCGGCCTCTGGTCCCAGAACCGCGCAGAATGGCAGATTACCGGTAAGCCGCTGTCCCTCCCCTCCGCGATCGAATCTCGACTCTCCTCTGCCCGCCCCGAAGAGCCTCCCCCATGCTAACCCCCGAATCCTTTTAGAGCTCGCTCTGCTCTCGCAGTCTCTCTGGCCCGTCTCGCTCTACGAGACCCTCGGCCCGGAGGCGTCCGAGTACATCATCAACCACGGCGGCCTCACTACCGTCCTCTGCTCGCTGCCCCACGTTCCCGCTTTGCTCAAGCTAGCCC
>FTLB01723338.1_pt1 | contig 11146 bp, 10 predicted proteins | sample 1658291 | NCBI WGS metagenome assembly FTLB01 (sample SAMEA3914812, study PRJEB12502) | metagenome | biome: forest; material: soil | place: Canada | collected 2011-07-07 | depth 0.1 m
CTTTAGGGCACGGCTAAAGCCGTCCCCTTCCCAAAACCATTTATGAGATCGCTCGATAGCTTCTAGTCGCTAATTGCCAACTGCCAACTGCCAACTCCACGATCGCACTCGGAAGGAGATGCTACTGGATCGACCTAAAGTACCGCCCGATACGGCGATGCGTTGTTGGTCCTCCTTGACATTTTGTGATTGCGATTCCTATTCGCCCGCGTGCTCCGCAGCCTCGATGCAGTGTGGTGGGGAAATATTGGCGAGGCGGCTCTCAGTCAGGTAGGTATCTATTGAGATCCTCTTTGTATCAGTGGTTGGCTCGAGTCCTATGACTCTCGCTACTTGACGCCGAATGAAGGCTGTGGTGGATGCCTTTTTTGTGAAACGTTGTGCGAGGGCAGGGTCGGGTATTTAGTAGCCAGAGCAGCCCCGACGGGTAGCAGTTGGGCTCTCGCCTCTCGCTCGAGCTTCCTTCCTGCACAGGTCGTTTTTCTCGCTTTCAGCTTCGGCATACCACCTTATGTAACTAATAAAATTGGTATCCTTTCTCGTCTATATCTCACCTGCTATTCTCTCCGTCTCTTTTCCAGCTGTACGATAAGAGCGCAGAATATGGCCCTTCTTGCGACAAGAACCATCCCGGCGGAGCGGAGCATGATACACAGTAGTTTTGACACCTTCAAGAACGAAACGCAGGTCACAGTCACTGTGCAGGAGCTCCCAAGCCTACATGTTGCAGTTATCGGCGCCGGGTCGACGGGCTTGTTGATAGCACAGGCGCTACAGAAGGTGCGACTCTTTCTCTCGAGGTGCTGCCTTCATATCTCTTAGTTTTCCATCCTCTCTGCACAAACCCATCGTGGCCGCACACACATACATGCACACACACACATGACTGCAAAAGGCAAGACGCTCACCTTTTCGAGTCTAGCACGGATTCGAAGTCACTGTCTACGACAAGGAAAGCCATATAGGTGAACGGGCCCGGGAGTGGACGTTCTTAGTTCACTGGGCTCTCTCATCTCTCCGTACCATACTCCCCGACGACATCATCGGAGACCTAGACCAAGCCTACACAGACCCATTTTACTCCTACACGGTGGACAAGGAAACTCTCCCGTTCTACAACGGCGTCAAAGGGACCGTCGCCGTTCACGCAGATGCCATCGCAATGCGCCGGTTCTCTCGTACTAGATTCCGACAACTTTGCACGCGTGGTCTCGACATCCGGTGGGGAAAGAAGTTCAGAGACATAGAACTGGCAGATGGCGGTCCTTCGGTAGTTCTGTTTGAAGACGGGACCACTGCCACGGCCGATCTCGTCATCGGCTGCGACGGATCCAGCTCCCAGGTGCGCAAGTGGCTCTTCCGCGGGCCTGCCGGTGAGGTCAAGTCTTCGAACTGGGTGAGTTGCTCTGGAGTAGTCAACTACCAGAGCGCTGAGCTGGCGCGTTTCATCCGCGCTCCGCATCCCCTCACGGCGATTGGCTATCTACCAAACGGGCTAGTGTTCAACGCAGGCAAGTATCCCTATATTCTCGTGCGCTTGCGTGCCATCTTTTGGGGAGAGATACTTACGGCGAGGATTCGGAGCTATAGTGCAATCTGTTCCCGACCCGGATGATCCCAGGACGTGGAGCTTTCACGTTGCTCGGTTCTGGCAAGGCAAATTGGATGTTGTGCTTCGAGGAGAGGAAGCCGTCAAACATCTCAAGGAGCGCCATGGCACCGAGACAATGTGTGAACCGTTCCGGTCATCCATCCTCGGGATCCCGAACGATACAGAATCCTTCACCACGTCCCAGATGCACTACTGGATCACAGTTCCGTGGGACAACCGTGCCGGACGAGTGACTCTGGCTGGTGATGCCGCACACTCAATGCTACCGAGTAAGTCGTTATACAATTGCATATTATCCCTGGTTACAGAAACTGATTTGTTTTTCTTCTTCCTCCAGGCCGCGGCCAAGGCATGAACAACGCCGTGCTGGGAGTCAAGAATCTGATATCTCAGCTTCTCCAGATCCAGCAGGGCAAATCGGTCATCGAAGCTCTGAAGGTGTACGAAGCCGAGGTGGTGGAGAGAGGCAGTCGAGCCGTTCTGGACTCGCTCGAAGATGCAGTCAGTCTGACAAAGTTGGACGAGTTAGAGAAGAGTCGCATATATCAGCAAGGGCTTCGTCAATAAGCGATGCGATGTTTCACAACGTGGCATCCGTTCGGTCGTATCTTTTCTATGCCCTGCACAATCCTGTCGTCAATTAGTATTCGGTATCTTTGTAGCGTGTTCTACGACGTCGTGGCCATGGGCAATAACATGTCTAGGGTAGTCACAGGTTGCTTGCCATACACATGGTATAGCTCACATGTACATCAAATGAATCGAAAGAATACGGTCCAATAACATCAATCGAAATTATTATGCCCGGTGTCGTCAAAGTCAAGCCTTATAGCAATGGCAGATGACGGAATTTGCACTCGGAGTTAACGTATGCAGGACCCTCAGTGTGTTGTTATAATGCCGATATTCGGGGTAGGGAGCTTGGTAATGGCGGGATATTGCGTCTTCCGCGGGCAGTATTTCGTTCGCTAGCCGGCGCCCCATTGCCGATCGCACACGGCACTGGGTATATGAGGGGCCGGTCTCCCCCATCACCAGATCCAGCGAGCCGGGTTTAGAGAAACTACCTGTGTAGCAGCTTGACTTAAGCGAACAGTTTTTATCTATATCTTTGACTGCCGGTACTATACTAAAAGTAACCATGGGATACGCAGACAAGCTCGTCGGTAAGAAGGTGGCCGTCGTCGGTGGTTCCTCCGGGTAAGCAATGGCGATCAAGAAGACGCACTAGAATCTATCTGATCTTTTTTTCTTTATTTCGCAGGATTGGATACGGCGCCGCCGAGGCGCTGCTTGAGGCCGGAGCCCATGTGACCGTGATCTCCTCTTCGGAGGAGAAAGTCAATCGCGCCGTCGCGCGCCTCAACAACCCCAACGTCCAGGGGAGGGTTGGCGATGTGCGCAACGAGGAAGCCTTCACGCAGGTCCTAGTCTCTCTGGCGCCTCTGGACCACGTCGTGTTCTCTAGCGTGGATCTGATCATCCGCGGACCGCTCGCAGAGGCGAACCTGGATGAAGCAAGGCACCTGTTTGGAGTCAAGTTCTGGGGAAGCATCGTGACAGGAAAAGGTAACTCGAACCCTTGCTTTGCATCGGCGACATCAAAACTCGTTTTATGTACGGCTTGCATGCTAACCAGTCAATTTCTCGATGGAAGCCATCGCCAAGTACGACATTGTCAAGCCCGGCGGATCCCTGACTCTTACATCTGGAGCGGCCGCTACTCGCCCGAAGAAGGGTGCCACGATTGGCGGTGCCCTCAACGGCGGTGTCATCACGCTGGTGAGTAAAAGCTTTTCCCACCATGCCGCAGCAAGATGAGGGCTGGCTGCGGAGACGCGACGTGACTAACGGGTGCTTAGACGGCTGCACTGGCGGACGAGCTTGCGGCGAAGCGGATCCGTGTCAACACCGTTATTCCCGGCCTGGTCAAGACAGAGCTCTGGGACAACCTGGGTTACACCGAAGAGAGGAAATCCGAGGTGTTCGAGAAGGCAGCCAAGGAGCTGAGCGTAGGATTCGTCGGGCTTCCGCAAGATATTGCCGAAGCCTACCTGTACGCCGTTCGCGCAGATTACGCAACTGGGACGACGATCGTCATTGGTAAGTCCCAGTGCACATCCCACGCCTGGAACCAGGAAGCCTGCGCATATTTACTTACCTATCATGATTTGCAGATGGAGGCGGTTCGCTATGATCATTATTTTATTCGTTTTATGAGCAGAGAGACTAAACGGATGTCATGTACATGCGAACGGTTCCGATGCCAACTTAGGAGGAACGAACAAGCTAGTAAAATATCCATGAGGTATACCATGATGGCCCATATCCAAATGCACACTGCCCCGGCACACGCAGAACTCCTGAGGATTGGATGAATGCTCTACCGCCCCGACGAGGCTCATGCCGCTTGGCGCTTCCGCACACCAATTTCCAGGCCCAGCGGCTTGCGCAAGAATCCCTCGCGCGTTTCCATGTAGTCCTGGCGCAGGAATACCTCAAATCTGCGTGCCCAGGTCGCCAAGATCAGCTTCATCTCCATCTCGGCGACGTTTCGGCCGACGCATGATCGAGGCCCGTAGCTGAAGGGAATAAAGGCATTCTTCTGCCGGGTCGTGAGATTGTCCCACCGCTCCGGCTTGAAGTCCTCGGCGTCAGGGCCCCATATCTCAGTTGAGTGGTGGATGGAGTAGGTCGGCACGCTGAGGACAGTTCCAGGAGGGAAGTAGTGTCCCAGGAGCGTGATCCCTGGCGAGTCGTCGGGGATCTGTCGCGGTAGTCCAATGCCAGACGTAGAGTGGTAGCGGAGCGCCTCGTTGATGACGGCGGAGAGGTATGGCAGATCCTTGACCATATCATAGGTGGGAACGTCAATGTAGTCCGGGATGGCCTTGTCAAGCTCGGCCTGTAGCTTCTGCAAGACGCCGGGAGTACGAACCGCATGGAATAGCAAGGCGCAGGACGAGTTCGATGTGGTGTCACTTCCTGCTATGAGTTGGGTAAGGGCTTCCGCGGTGAGTTCCTCTCGTCCGAGGGGCTCTCCTTTCTCATCACGTCCTTCCATGAGGCGCTCGAGCAGATCCTTTCGCGTGATCGGGGGCGGATTCTCGAGGCGATCCTTCACCCGCGCGATGGCTATGCCAGCTAAGCTCTTCACGGCAGCCAGGCCCTGGCTGAAGAACGGGTCCGGAAGCCAGCTGGCATACGGCTTTATTTCCGGCAGACAGCCAATGGTAGCGGACACTTCTCCTCTTCGGTTGAGAATCTCAATCGCTGGCGCGTAGACAGGTGGGCTGGTCGGTGAAGCCCTGACCTCGGCGATATCAGCACCGGCCGACAGCATACCGAAAGGAGCTCCGAAAGCCAGATCGCCAATGACATCGAAGGCGAGATAATTGAACCATTTGAGGCAGTCAATGTGGATAGAGCCATCAGCCTCCCTGGTGTTCTTGATCATGGAGTCCCACTGCTTGACGAACAATTCGAGATTGCCGTGGATGTAGGGCTCGAACTGGCTGACAGACTTGGCACTGAACGTGTGCGAGACGACCTTGCGCTTGCGAGTGTGCTCGGCCCGGTCTCTGGTGTTGAAAAGCCCCCGCTTGATGCTCACGAACGCATCGTAGAAAGAACTGGGGCGATCGTTAGGTTTCCTCTCCCGGTCTAGCTTAAGCGCGTATGACAGCGTGACTTACGACTTCAGGAAGCCATTGCCGTGTCCGTAGATGGCGTTGATGGCTTCGTCATCGTTCACACTGACGTGGTTCGGCTGGATGCGAACCAGCGGGCCAAGTTTCTTGTGAATCTCATCCACGATGAGATAGCGATTGCCACGGCGGCAGACGGAAAGGAGCCACCAATTCGTGAGGGCGGCGGGGAACGGTGCGGGGATATCTCGAATCTGCCTGTAAGTAACAAAGTAGGGATACAAAAAGTACCAAAGGAAGCCGAGTATGAGAACGACCGGCGCCCAGTTCGAATACCCGAGGAGAAGCTCTGCGGTTGCCATTGTCGAATGTGCGGAGTGCGCTTCAGACAGTATGTAGATGCTTCAGACTCATCCACCACCAGAGCAGCTGTAGAGGGCTGGGTATCGCGGGGTTCAAGTAGGATTTTAGTAAGTTGGATCTGACGGCCCGATCTCAAATGCCGTTTTTGGAAGCCGTTGGAGGGCGAAGGAGTAGAGCAAGATGGAAGCTCCCTCTCCTCCCTAGCTAGCTCAAAAAGCCCGATTCTTTCTTGGGTTTAACCCAACCCAAGCGTCGCACGCGCCGATGGTGGTAGGGAGGGCGAGCTAGCCCTTTGCAAAATTTCGCTCGTGTGGATTCCGTAGCCCCGTGGGGTTTTTGTCAGACGAAAGGATTCCTCTACGGAGTAGTGTCGCCACTTCGATATAATCACAGCCCCTTGAGCAGTAGGACAGGACCTGATCGTTGACGCAAGACCATCACAGAATGGGACGGACGAATTAGACGATGGAAATTACCAAGACCAGCGCGTCCGGCCAGACGTCACCGGGCAAGCTCGGATCGACGTGAGCATGTGCCCCGCATCTGACTCAAGAAGCCTCAGGACTGTAGCGTGAGGCACCGGCACACCTCCCTTACTGAGTAGATGCACCGATGGCGCGTGGAAGTGGGGTCTACGGCAACCAAGCACGGCTACCGGTGTGTGGCCGCAGCAGAGCGGCTTCTTGGGACGGGAGTCGACAAGTCTCCGCATGGGAGGGTCGGGCGCGAACAACGTCGCGATCCGGGGGCTTTAAACGCACCGGTGATTCGGGGTTTGAGATATCCCCCGCACCCCCCTGGACTAAGTTACCTGTCCGGATTTCCGGCTTTATCTTCGCCTTATAATTACTTTGGTCGCCGGGGTATATGGGGTCTGGGGTATGGGGTATATCGCGGGCTACGTCCATATCTATAACATATGCCCACAGCGGACTTTGACTACGGGAAACACCGGCGGCAAAGAGACGCGGCTATATTACTAATATGTCCAGCCCATAATTGTTCAATATATACAGCGTCACGGAGAGACGACGTGAGGCCTTGGAACGAATATGAAGGAGTCCATCTGGTAGGTATAATGCGTGATTAGAAACTTCAACAATTTGTTGGAAGCGAAGATTGTTAGCATATCAGCACCTCAAATCTGCTCTTCGGATGGTAGTTGGCGACTTGGAATTATTTTCCAAGGTAATCCCGGTATTTCTTAGCTTTCCTCATCTTTTCAATGCCACAGCCCGACTTGTCTTCCCAATTACGCATGCCGCAGCACACAGAATGTCACTCCAAGGAGAGAACCATGTCCCATTCGAACGAGACAACAAGATCCTCCGGCCACCCGAAAAACTTTGGGGCGAGAAGTAGCAGGAAAATTCCCAAAGTTCATTTTATTTGAGGTATTTGCGCCATTGTAGATTCAAGTTGCGTTTCGCAGCTGACGCATCGTGCTCATCCCAGGATAATGGGTTCTAGGACGAGGTCTTCCTTGGAAAGCTCGCCGTGCATGATCCCTGCAACATAGCAGGCGCCGAGCAAATCGTAAACTCTCTTCTTGGCAACCTCATGGCCAGGTCGAAGGCGAACGGTGCACGGGACGTCGGCGCCGGAAAAGACGCATATGTCGTCCCCCGTCCGGGCGCACATCGGTACGACGCCGAGATAGCCGGTCTTCGTTCTGCACAGTCTTCTGTTCGCAGTCGTTCCAATCGCCTCCATCAAGACGCTGACGGCTTTCGCATACCGGTACCCGTCGTCCGGTCGTATGATCTTGTTTTCCCGTGTTGCTTCCATGGCGATGGAAAATGTGCTGCGTCCCCAGATCTTGGATCCTTCCCGTACTTCTTTCAGTGCGTCTTTCGCCGACGCAAGGAGCGAATCCCGCGCGGCAAGACGGTCAGGTTGAGACTCGTCTACCTTGTTGGTAATAACCGTCCACACGGCCCGTTCGGTGTCTCTATTGAAGACCCGGAACGGCGCATTGGCTTCGGCAAACTGGACGGCCATGTCGATGTTTGATAGTAGCAGCAGAATCTTGTCTCTAGAACTGAGATCCACCGCGGACTTCTCCCCGGGTTCCAAGTCGGAGAAGGTTGGCGAAATAGAGGTGATTTGATCGATGAATGCGCCTTCTATGCTTATCAGTTCGTAGGTGCCCGGGACCTCTATCACCAGCGGTTTCAGGTGGGTAGCAGCGTGGAATATATGCAACGACGGAAGAGTTAGAGGGCAGAGACTGCTTTGCAGGTAATAGCGTCGTTGGACCCAAGATGGCAGTTGCAGTACAACTTCTCCCGTTCCCTGCACACCCATCGTTCCCTGAGACGATGGGCCGTTACTTGGATCCGTAGGAGCATTATACAGTCCCCCAGTGAGCAGATAGTCCAGATTCTGTTCGCTCAGCAGGGTCTCCAAGGACGCCAAGTAAAGCGTCACTTCTTCGGACATTGTATAATCCACTCTAATCATCTTCCTCGCCTTCTTCGTCGCAAGTCCAAGAAGGCCGTACACCGTGTCATGCGGGAGGGTAACTTGGAAAAATCTCGTCTCGCGAAGAAGAAATCCCATAGGAAGGCCCTCAGGATGGCTGCAAAGTTTTTCTCTGATGCTGGCGATGCTAAAAATGTTTTGGGCATTTGCAATAGACAGTTCCTGCGGCGCTGGATCGCCCATATACACACCTGTCTGCGACATAAAGGTACCAAGCACCGCGACCGCGGTGTAAAACTGGTCCCACGAGAGTACCTCGTCACCATGACGAATGACGACATTTCGGCCCCGAGCTAGCTCTTGGACAACCCACAAACGTGAGAACCAGTCGTTGGATAGTAGCGAGAACACAGCAATCAGCTCAGGACAATACGGTGTACGCAGTAGAGCCAAGATTCTCTTGAGCGCTGGGTGCTCATTCTCGAGACTCCCCGCAGGGTCGTTGGGCGAGCTTGATATGCCCGACTTGTTAGCACACGAGGCTGCGATGCCAAGCGAGGATAACGCCCCGGACGAATGTGGGTGGTAGCTGAGCCATCCAACTACCTGCGTAGCCGAAGCGTATAGATCTCCCATGAGAGGAATTTGCCACCGCTTCTCGTCCATATCTTCTTGATTGATGCATATTGCGTCTACCCACACCACGATCTCCCTCTCTCTTTCGCGAAGCCCTTCCAGCATAAAGTACAAGGGCTCCGAGACGAAAAATGTCTTGCCATCCATCAACACAGGCACTTTGGGTCCGAAGTTCCATCGATATGATATCGCCGCATAGCTGGGTGCGGCCATGAGGGGACTCGTAATGATGTTGATCTGGAGAGAAGCGCGTGGCCGCGACAATTTAGACAGTCGAAGCAGACGAATTTCGGAGGCCGCCTCGTCGAGGCTTTCATACTCAAAGACGGTATGGTTCCCAGCAGTCATGGAAAAGCTTCGCCGATGGCTCCATAAAAGGTATTTTTGATAGGCCGCGAACCCCTTTGCCTGGACAGCCCGATATGCCCACTGCTGGGAGATGCGAATCTGTGTGCGGATCTGAATCGCCACGCTCGCAAGGACCACGACTAGTAGCAAATAGAGCGCATAGCGATACCATGGGTTCCTCAGCATGGTATAAAGAAAAGACCATGACAACTCGGTTCTGGGGATGAGAATGCCATATACCAGCCATCTCAAAGCAGTGCCGGGGGAGAGAATTGACTTGACGGAGTCGCTCGACGCTGCCTCGGCGTCCCATCCGTACGCTGATCCGGGACAGGTAAAATGGCAGAAGCACAATAGTGCGCTGAGGATCAAGGGCCCGCCAGGCTCGGGAAACAAGTTCCGGTACGCAAAGATGATGGGAGCGCCGGATGCGATGAAAAGCAGTTGCGATCCGGGTCGTGCCAGCGTGCGCGTATCCCAAAATGCGCTACCTGCTAGCAGGACGATCCGGATTGTTCTCGGCAGGTTTGCATATAAGTAACGCTGTAAGAGATATCTGTAAATAAATTCTGGGATGATTGCCAAGACTGCCGACCACAGAGGCGGAGACCGGCCGCTCGGCCACGACTGAAAGGTCGGCATCTACGCTCCTTTGGAATCTTCGATAAATGGACATCGCCTATTGATTCGGCGCACGGTTGGATTCCGGGGGAGAAGTAAGGCCTGATCTGGCCGAGTATATCAGGGAAGCTAAATAGGCAGTAGTACCACAGCCCGGCCTGCGCCTCATCCCCGCATTGCGTGGCCACGACCTCGTCTCCAAGCTGAAGAACAGAGATATTCCAACCTCCCAGCTTGGCATTGAAGACCCCTGACCCTTACCCCTAACCCTATTAAAGATCACACAGTGTATCAACTCGGATCGTGAAGACAACCCCTTGCTACGTTAAGGTATCAAGTATATTAAGCTCGTGTGGAGAAGTTAAAGACATTTCATTTCCAAAACATGATACGCTACTGGAGACGACTGGCAAAGCAATCAATTAATCAAGAACTACGGTAGCGGCCCCGGCAGCTGTGGGAAGGAAAAGCATTTCTTGAAAGCGAGCGACTCAAGTAGAGAGAAAAACACCATCATTAGCTAAGAAATCCGACATTAATGGTCTCTAACCTGTTCACTGCACTACCCATATTGGTTCCTCAAGAGCGCGTGATAGGGGTCATGAGTCGGCAGTTATCCCCGCTGAGGAGAGTCTCCACGATCTGCAAGGTTGTCGAGCCTGCTTTGTTCACGGTGCCGAGCCAAGAGATCTGAACCTTCTCGCCGGCCGCTAGGACAAGCGGACCGGCATCGCCGCCGGTAGTAGCGGACTTGCCTAGCACCATGACATCGTAGCTGGACAGACTCGTCGTGCGAGGATTGTATGTGATCAGCGCGGTGGAGAGCGAAGACGGCGCGGCGCCAACGCTGCCGGCTTTGCTGAGCGGCTTGATGGGATTTGCTGTGCCGTAGGTGTCGTCCACTGCCCACTCGGCGGTGGGAGCTGAGAAGAGCGCGGCATCGTCGTCGCCCACTTCGAGCGTGATGGTGGAGCGCGCCAGCGTCACGCCTTTGCCCGTGTTGTTGGTCGCCGTGATGGTGAGGGGGGTGGACTGATTGGCCGGGATCGACGAAGGAATCGTGTACGTCAGCGACAATGGTGGAGGCGAAAGGAATCCCTTGATCAGGGGCCGAGCCGTATCGTCAATGAAAGTCTCGACTGGGGTCTTGGCTGGCTCTTTGGGTTTCGTGACGCCCAGGAAGCTGAGAACACCCATGATGACAATTCCTATAACAGCCAGGATGGCTCCGAGCACAGGCAATGCCACCATCATGACCGAGTCTGCGGCAAGGAGGCCGGCGGCGATAGCGGCGTCGCCGATCAGCAATGCGGCGTCAATGAGAACAGTGAGTCCCTGGATGACGATCTGGATGACATTGAGCGCCTTGCCAGCATCGGTGAGGTACTGCCAGTTGTCCTTGAGGTCGATGGACATGGCAATGGTGAAGGCCACGCCCACCGCGATGTTGGCGCACTTCAAGACCTTCTCGCTGGTGGTGAATGCTTTCCACTGC
>FTLB01843345.1_pt1 | contig 11142 bp, 12 predicted proteins | sample 1658291 | NCBI WGS metagenome assembly FTLB01 (sample SAMEA3914812, study PRJEB12502) | metagenome | biome: forest; material: soil | place: Canada | collected 2011-07-07 | depth 0.1 m
GGGGGGATTCTCCCGTCCCTGAGATGGCATCTGCCGAAACAGAAAAGGCTTGCGCAGGCTAAAGTGGCGTACTGTGCTCCGTACCTTGACGTGCTACCAGCTCCATCGTTTCGTTTTTGCTGTGTGGCCTACTGCTGTACAACTGTATGGAGTACTGCGAACTGCACTGCAGGAGAGCAAGTAAGTTAAGGGTACATACAGGACATACAGTACAAGTACATATCGTTACATCCAAGCCTACGGGTACGCAACATTGATCTGGCATCTCCCGGGCGTTCGCCAATCATGTCGGCAAGGTACATACAGTAGTTGGTGTGCACCAGCGGCCGACCTGCATGCCTGGCACACAGACTACAGCACAGTACCTTGCGTTGGCGTATATTTGGCGTGTACTCGTCGTGCCGCGTACCTCGTGCTCAGTGCCTCAGTTTGATGGGTTAGCCACTATCATCTTTGGTCTATTTCTCTTTTGCCTCAAAGTAGCCAGGAAAAACTGGCCGTCGAACCTGTTTCTCTGCCGCAGAGCCAACGGAACCACCTCCCACGGTAATATCCTGCCGCATCACCAGAGTATTAGAGGAAGGCTGGCGAGCATAGCTCATGGCTTCTGCTTTTTGAGTGCCGAGACGCCAAGGTCTTCGAAGGGCGAGCTCGGTGCATCAAAAGTTTCTTTCTTTCCCGCTGATCCATCTTGCATTGGATGTACTGCAACTATCCGCCTCGAGTGCGTAGCCGACATGCGCTGGCGACTGCCAATCGCAATCTTGACCAGCAGCAGAGTCTGCATCTCCCGTCTCTCTGCTGCTGCTGCTGCTGCCGCTGCTTCTCCTCGTCATGCTGCCGTACGTTAACAAGCGCTCTGCGGAGAAATTGGAACGGGGTCCGTCATGATTTCTTGCCGAGGGCATCTGTCTCGGTCATCGATCAATAGCCCCGTGCTACTGTATTGTACACCAGGTACTCAAGGTAGTTTCAATATACAGACGGCACTTCAGCTCCCAAGGTACCTTCTGCTCTTGGTACCCTCGTTTTGCATGCACAGTATGTACCTGAGTGTAATTGGTTTTTGCTACCTGGCGGTGTCAAAAGGGGCCGTCTGCGTCATCCAACGGACTCTGCGGAGGGCCAGAAAAAGCAAAGACAGCAACTAGTAAAAAAAATGCGAGAAAAAAAAGTACCGCAAATGAACGAGGCCCGAGATGTGTGGCTTGCCATGGTCTCAGCTGCAGCGGCCTATAGAAGTCGGAGTCTGGCCGACTAGCCGTCTTTGCCGTTGGCCATCATGTCACCATCGAACAATTCGTCGAACGGGTTCGATGCCCTGCGCGAGCCTGGGATTGTGATCAGGGAGAACACCCCCCCAGTCGAAGACGACGAACTACTGCGGTAGGTTACTGGGCAGCTCCTGGGAGGCGCTGTTGGGCTGCTTGGGCTTGCAGGCTCAAATGAGGGGTCCCACACGGGCAGATCTCCACCCCGGGGGGGAGAGAAGCCACTCACCTGGGCAGACAGCTAGACTCGTAGACTTCCATCTTCACACCAACTGTCGCGGGAAGCCAGGATCATATTTTTGGGGGAGAAGAGGGAGGGGATCAAGGGTAGCTGGGCAAGCTGGGTAAGGGAGGAGAGTGGCCCCTGCTCATTCGACCCTCCCTCGGGAACGAGTGGGATGACTTGGACTGCATCGCCAGCTCAGCCCTTCCCAATTGGATTCGAGATTCTATGCGCCCCTTTTCGAGTCGCCGTTTTCGAGGATTCTATTGTCCATACGACAATCCCAAACGACGACGGCTGCTCTGCTTCAGGCCAGCGCATAGCTGAAAAGGCATCGGTTTGCTCGTCGCGCATGAACGAGGCGTCCGTCTAAGCGCAGGCTGTATTCAATGCTGGCCCGCCATTGTGACTGTGGTAAAACCCGGGTCTCCTCTTTTCTTGGGACCAGGGAGATACCCAGGTCCTGGGTTCGCATGAATTCTCTCCCCTTGGTGGTCTTCCCATGATTCGTATTCCCGTTTGTCGCAGAAACTTTTCCATGTGCGACCAGCACCTTGGACGACGGAATCTGCATTTCGGTCGACGGTCGGTGGATGGGAGATTCGAGGAGGGACACGTACGCACATGCACATGGAGATCGGCCGAGCCCACGAAAAAAAAAATTCTCTTCTGACATCAGTCCGTGGGAGATGCATATCCGGTACCAGGATCATCGACGCTCCTGTTTCTCGGCCAAGTTTAGAGCATTGAGTCGTTGCCCTCTCGTAAAGTACCGATCCCAGCTGGCATCGACCCGATCGTAACCGGATAGGTAGTCCAGTCCCATGTTGTGTCCAAGCGCCGAATGGGTTCCGACATCTAGTACAGTAACGGTATTAAGATAGTGCAAGGAGGCTATCAGATGAACTTGGCTTAATTATTTACTATCGGGAAGCCATCGTAGATCATCGGGGCTATCTCTTCAAGTCGTTTAACTACGTTACTATCTTAGATTCCGGCTCGATTATTAACAAGCCCTGTATGCCAACGCACAGCCGTAGCATTGGCTCAGTGTATGCCACAACGGTGTAAACAAGAGAGACTAGTGCCAAAGGCAACGGCTATTGGGTTGCGATGGTCTAGATGCCGCCGTACGGGGTACGTGAACCGTTCCTTGATCTCTCCACAAGACGTGTATACATCTTCACGATCGTAACCCGAGCTTCAATGCCCGTTCGCCACTGCCTGCATCTTGCAGATGCCATCTCTGAGATACCCTCTTGCATTTCGAGGCTGGCGTCACATAGCAGGCTCGGAAATTCTTGTCTCAAACACAAGAAGAGCTCTCAAATCTCCGCTTCGACCAATGTTTCACCTTAGTTCTCTCTATAGTGCTGGCTACTGAGAGATGCCCCGTAGCCCAAGGAGAAAGGGGATCGGGGTTCAAGGTCTTTCCTTAGCTGCTATTGACGACGGTCTCTGCGCATGCAGACTATTCCGTACAAGCCAATAACCTCTGTCCAAGTCTCAATTTTACTCGGACGGACAATATATGCTATTTCCCCGGCTCGGCTATGATGTATTTATTCTATAGACTATCGAAATCACTGATCATCCAGAAGGTCGTCATATCTACGTCCATACTTAAGTTTTCCTTTGCCTGAGCGCTAACATCGTTGGCAAGAGTAGAGACGTTAACGTCGATGTATTGTAACTGTTCCTAGATGTTCCATACTAATAGGCACCGGACCATGTAGGCGACATTATAACGCAGAGGGCGGTCGCTATCGTCCAAGCCGACGAGACCTCCGGGAGACTCAGGAACTTCGAACGAAGACAAGATAGCTACGTTTCTTACTTGTAGGTGTAGACTATCGAAGCCAAGTGATCCAAGAAGTGGTGGAAACTGTTATACTCCTATCTCACAAGTCCTTCCCACGGAGCGTGTATGACAATAGCTGATCGTGCGAACTTGGTCGACTCGCGACTCACACGGCGCCATGCACTATAAAGCTGGAATCCACAGACGACCCTAGCACATACGACCATATCCACTGGAGAACTCGGGATCCCGTCCGCTCTCCCCTAGATAAGCCAGTGAGAGCCGGATTAGTAGTTGGGTCGGTGACGACCAGCGAATACCCGGTGTTGTATGTTTTTTTGTCCCCTAAGTCTTTTTGCCTTTGTTGGATATTAGTCCCTGAGGGTTGGCCGACGTGATAATAACATTAGCCGTCCTCAACCTCGAGGAGTGGCTGAAGTTACATGGTTCTGATGAGATCCTTTTGTCACTCTCTCGACTCTTCCCGTTGTGCCTTCCTCACTTCCATCAATGCCTTACCCAGCCTGTTCGGACCCCAGCGGTCCCGGTGGGCCATCGCTTCGCTCGTGGGGAACCCGATGCCCCAGACAAGATCCTGCGAGGCTGCCGCGGCGAGCCCCCGATCGCCGGTATCCAGGAACAGAGCCACGGGAAGTCTAGTAGCTCTCACACGGTACCAGTAGCTCACTCGAAGGCTGTCTCCCGCGGTACTCAGATCACGATGCTCCCAAGGTTAAGTTTGGCATTCCCAGACTTCTTGGCCAGCTGGCTCCCGCCCACATGACGCGTGCCCGCAGTTTCGGGGTCATGTCCACGTTTTGAGGGATAACCCCCATTATAACAAGTTTCCCTCATTTAACGCAACAACCTAGTCGAAGAAGTATGCTATTAGGTCGTCCCCGTGTCGAGGAATCCTAGCGTGGAGTGGCAAGTATGCAGGTACCTATTATGGGGCCACGGCATCAGGCGGGCTGGCTGTTGATCTGTAGGACGGAGACTATGCAGCTTCTACCGGAGTTTTCGCTACCGCAAAGGCGACGTGAATGCCCTTTGTGTCGGCGTACATACACGCAGCTTAGCTCCTGCCCGTCACCCCGTCGGGTACGCCCTAGGTCTAGACACATTTACTTCAGCACTCACCAAGGAGTAATTCGTACTTAAGAATTGATAGCTTATTTGAAGGTCACAGGTACGAGGCACAAAGTACGAGAATACCGAACTCGATGAGTTTCATATCATAACAATTTCTCCCCTGGACCCGGGACCCTGGTATCATAGCCCGCCTCATATATACAACATAAGAGTACACTCACTGGGGAATAACATAGCGAAGTAAAAGAAGGCCCGCACAGGACACACACAATAGAAAGTCATCGCTTTGTCAGCCTCGAAGGCACCCTATCAGAGTTGGTCGGTTTCGAGGAAGCCGTCATTTTCCCGTTTCTTCGGTCGCGGTGAGCCTTCTCGTACGGCCTGTTGGACGACCACAGCGCCCGTGATATGGCACGAAACGGCATTGAAACCACGTTGAAGAGGGCCTGGAATGGAAGGGTGGCCGTCCACACTACACGGTCGACGAGCCAGCCTAGAAAGTTCCAGTGCAACGCGCTGTTCTTGGCGGCGGCGGCGGCCAAGGAGATGGCATCATTCAGACGCGTGTCCAGGGCTCCTAAGCGCGCCTCGGTCTGCAGTGCGAGAACGGTGGCTTTCTTTTCGTACCGTCGCACCGCTCGGTTCAGAGCGTCAAGGTCCGGCTGTATGGCATTCCGTACCTCGCGCCCAATCGTTGCCTCCTGCTTTGCCTGCTTCTCGGGGCTCATGCCGTTCTGTGCGGCCAGCTCTCCCGACTCGGCGCGGGACTCGAGAGTCTCGAGGCGCCGGACCAGCTCCTGTACCTGTGCCGCTGTTGGCGCGGGCTCCTGTTTGAAGGGATTGGTATTGACAATCCTCTGGAGATGGAGCGTGCGGGCTTGCACAAGTTTGATTAGGTGAGAGAGCGGATGGATCTCCGCGGCGAGGAGGAAAATGGTGAGGTTGTAGTTGGAAACCAGACCCTCGGAAGGCCTGCTCAGCTGGTTGCGAATCGTATGCAATACGTAGGCGCCGATGAGTGGGAAGATAAAGCAGCAAACGAGGGCCATTATTTCGTGCGTGTAAAGCTCGCTCAAAGCCCTCTGGGCCTGTTCTGCTCGGACGCTCAGTGGTTTCCGAGCCCGGCGGGGAGACTCTTCCTCATCCTCTGAACCCCCACCGACATCGCCCTGCTTGCTTGGGGGTACTGCGGGATGAGCCGGGCCGGGGCCGGGGCCATCACTCTCTATCTCTTCCTCGATCACCATCTCGGCATAATGCTCCTCCCGGACGCGAACCTCCTGGGCGGAGTGGTACCATGACCTAGGGCGGGCGTAAGAACGAGAGAAACAGCGCTGGGCCGAAGGACCCAGGGCGGAGAGATTTGGGACACACGTACCAGGGCTGTGTCACGGACCAGTGCAGGAACACGGCCGCCAAGCCAAGTAGCATTACGTCGGTGATGACAGCACTCCCATTCTTGAAGAGAATGCCCCCAACGGCGGGCAGCAGGGCGAATGCGAGGGGGATGGAGGCCAAGTTGTTCTGGTTGTGCGGCTGCAAGCTGGCCGCCGCACCGGGATTCAGGATATCATCCCGCAGGTGCTTTGCGTCGTTCAAGCTGAAGTCGGAGAAAGTCGAGCTGCGTCGTCTCAGGGAGCCAAATTCGGTGGCAGGCGGGCCAAAGCCGCTGGTCGGGCGGCGTCGGAACTGGGTATTCTCGTCGATGGTCATGGAGCGTCGAAGGGGCTGGAAGCCGGTCGGCGCCGGAGAGGACGACGGCGAGAATGAGGTGTGCGGTGATTGTGGTCGTGGTGGTGGTGGCTTGGCTGCGGCGGCATTGTGCGAGACGACATGGGTGTCATCGGCGGGGTCGGCGACAACTGTAGTCGATCTCGTAGGAGAATCGGGCATGTCGACGATTGCAGCGGCCGGCGCATAGGTCGATCATGGAATCGTAATTGTATCCAAAGGAAATCCAGAGGGATGGATAGGCTGGCAAAAATACATCACGGTTGCTGCTGGAATGCTAGGGTCGTAGCTGAGGAATCGAAGGTCGTGTGCGATTCGCAGGCGGGACGATACAGCTATGACGGTGACGTACAGTACTTCGTACGCTGGGAAGGAGCTGTCAGCAAACATCGCTCATTGGACCGTTTCGCGATCCCTCGGCGCGTTTCCCTGGCGTTCAGGTTCGGCGTCAGCGCAGGGATGCGTACTCCGTATGAAGTGGAGGCCTTTGGAGGATGGGGAAGTGGGGCCAAAACAGTGCGTAACTCTCTCGACTGAAATCACTGTTACTTGCTTTCTTAACAATTTCAACATGCAGTGTACGCCTCACTTTAACCTTACCGTAGCTATCTAGGTAGTGGCTGGTTTGAGCATTAAGTTATCCTTGTTCTAGGTATTCGATCCTCCTGGAGGCGGCCAACCAAGAGCTTCAATATCTTGCAGCTCTTAAGCGCTGAAGCCCCCTCCAAAGGAGACTTGCAACTTTCCAACAGCATTCATCATTGCTATGTAAGGCACCTTGGCTAAGCAATGCTTTGGCCCTGGTACACTAGTAATTCAAGGGTCAGGTAGCTTTGCTTCACCCGTAGGTTACCGTGATCACCCAAAAACCTTATGGAGATCACGCATTATGTGCACGTTAGGTACCATATATAAGAGGCTTTCCAGATGCACTCTCAGTTACCACATACAATACTCTGTCTGACGACCATCTTTCCCTCCTATTATCTATAAAAGGAACACTCATGTCGTCCATATTCGCCCACAAGATATCTTGGCACTACTTACCCGCAGAGATCCGGATTTCCATCCTAGAAGCCTTACTACAGCATGGCTGCAGCCTGGCTGGCTACGCGACAGTCTCACCAGAGTGGCAGATTATCATCGAGCGGTATAACTTCGCCCGAATCACCTTGACATGGTCCCGCCTCGCCGAGTTTAACTCGTTTCTTTGTCGCAACCGGAGTCTTGTACGCTACATTTGGCTTTGCCTAGAGCTCGAAGAGTACGACTGTACCGGGTGTTCTCCTGATGATGCAGAGACGTGGGGGGTCAGCAACACAGACAATACCCGAATTACCAAAGCATTCTCGGATCTCTTCTCGGGTCTCAGCACGTGGGAGCCAAACGGCACCTTGCTGCTCGATATCAGCGTCCACTCCCCCAGCGACTCGGAGCACTGGTTCAACTATCTAACTTTTCGACCTGATATTCCTTCCAACAAGACCGACTGGGATCCGTACGACGAGGATCAGGCAATGCCCGTCAATGCCGACGGCCACCAGCACTCTCCTTTAACCTCCCACGCTATTAGCAAAGTGTTCGATGAGATTATGGGCGAAGGTCCGTTCGACACCGACGAACAGGAAAACCAGTGGTGGCAGCAACTGCCATTGGTCCCGGCTGTGACAGGCGTGCTTCTGCGTCAACAGACCCGCCGACGATGGAAGCCAGTTGCTCTGGCTCACATGTTTGCCCGTCTTCCCGGACTCCAAGAAATTCACTACGAGCCTTGGAGGGAATGGTATGATATTCAGCAACAATGGACAGATCAATGTAAGTGCCTGTTACATCGTTTTGTTGTTCTTTGCCAGTTATATGTCTATATGTCTGTTTGCCACACTGCTGAGAAGTTGAAGGGGGTATTGGTACCCCCTCCCCCTTCCCTCTTTCCATCTAACTTGGCTCCTAACCGACTAATCCTGCTCTTGAACATACATAGATTTCCAAACGCTTTTTCATTCGCTAATAGCTCTTGGCCGCCTACGGAGACTCATACTGTTTGAAAACTTCCACCCCCAGTACCCAATGAGCTTTGGGGCCCGGGGGTTGGACTACGACCCTATTCGAGTCTCGACTTTTCCTGTCTGCCGTGCAGTTGCCAACGCAAGTCTCCAGCTTGAGCACCTCTCGGCGTCGTTCCTTGTTGATGCTAGCTATTTCTTCCTCGCCCTCAAGCCTGCCTGGGAGTGGCCCAACCTGACTTCGCTTGCGCTGACCTCACGACTTCTCGCACCCGATGAGAGCCCAATCGAGACCGATGATATGCTCACAGCCGCTGCGGCAGCGGCTGTCAGGATGCCATGTCTTGAGATACTAGAGATGTGGAACGCACAGAAGGGATTGGCCATGCTCTTTAGATACCAGTCAGTTAGAGGAGAGCGATCTGCCGTGATAACCTGTAGGGGAACATGGGAGTTCGCCCTACGCCTTCCCGTGACCCAGGCTTGGGAAGCCGTCACATTGAAGCGTTGTGGTTGCAGGCCTGCCATTGTCACGGAGGTGCTAGATATTGGTGCTGATGTCAAATCTCACGGTGATGCGATTCACCGTTTGAAACTGTCCACAGAAGTGATTCGGCCTGTTTCGCTACAGCAGATTCGGATGGAGCACAGGTATAATTAAGATACCACCATAGGAAAGGTACTACTGGTCTGCTGGCCAAAGCAGCCGTCTGCAAAGCCGTCCCTGAGCTATGTAAGTCGCCTAATTTTTTATTTTTTTTTCGCTCTGTTAAGGTCAGTGTAGCCGTATTCGCGCTGTCAAAACAATCCACACTGTCTTAGACCCATCGAACCAACCAGGTACCTCCATACTTAACATAATCTCCATATATTGAAAAAAACCTTCCTTCAGTATTACCCGTAGATTATCACTAAATATTTTATTGAGATGCCTTCGTTCTGCCCCTTTGGGCCGTTGGGAGTGTGCTATGAAAAGAGAGCGCACCGTGGACGACACCAAGGCGCCAGCCGAGCGGTTACGGCTACGCGTCGAGCTCCTTTGCAACACCTCAGCTATCCGTACGGCCGATGCCTTCTACTAAAGTTTAGTAGCTTGAATAAAGGTAAGGTAGCCAACCTTGTTTGCTTGCGTCGTCGAAATGCTTAAGCTGCCGAGGTCAAATGCTAGTCTCTTCCGGGGAAGCCACGCGACGATGGCAGGTCGTTCGGGTTAAAAAGCTGTCAAGCTAGCGCATCCTTGCATCGTGATACTGCTGCATGCGCGCGCGCGATCTCTCTCTTTCTCTGTCCCTCCCCCTCTATGAAATTCCTGGCTCACGCTGTCGTGCCTCTGGTGGTTGTTGTTTTTGTTGGGGGAGACGGGGGGCTTTGGTTCGATCATAGAGAGCGATTCGGCCCTGATTAAAGCATAGCATAATTCTGTATCAATTTCCGAGTTACTCAGCCCAGAATCCCTCCCATCGCCTGGGGGGTGGCCGACTCTTTGGGGCAGCTCGCTGGAACGGCATTTCCGGGCCCATGTCTCGATTAATCAATAAATCATATCATAATAAATACTCTCTCCCTTTTGCGACCGACCCGGGGACCTGGAAGCCAATATCGCCAACGTCCCCTGGGGAGACGAGATCCGGAAGGGAGTCGATCACGGAGTTTCATGGACCTGTCTGTCCCAGAAGGAAACCTACCTTACCTGACGGCGGTTGTAGATGACAAGTCTCGCTCCCAGATCAGCGTCTTCAAGGTGGAGGAGCCACTGGTTTTTTTTTTTTCTCTGCTTGCCCCAGATGGGGGATGTGTGCAAGTAAGGTACATTATGACATACTAGGTACGTATGTAGCTAATAAGATGACCCAGCTGGCTGGGAAAGAGGCTGCATGCAGGTACAAGGGGACCAAATCTTAGCATATTGAGCGGCGGTGTTCAGGAACCAAGAACATGGGGGGCTTCGAGGGGGGGCCTTGTCACGCTGATCGGACTGCCTTACCTTGCCTGCTTCCGCAGTGAGGCACAAGAGGATTTGAGTCGCCGGGTCGGTTCCGAAAAGTACCTTAGCAAGTTACCCTACTTTGTATATCGAGAATTACAAACGCCACCCTAGCTGCCATGCCTGCCAACCTGCCTATTTGCGAAAGAGAAAGTGTGGATTAGGCCGTGATGCATGCTGCCTCATCATGCATGCGTCAAATACGTATCGGTCCGCCAGGCAGGTTTTTTTGTCTCTTTAAACTCTATTAGATTGCTTTCCCCCTTGTCCTCTTGGAACAAGGGGAGAAGCGAGAGCCTGTGTGTTCTCACGCGGGCCGAGATGCAGAATCTACGCATTGTTGGTTGGAGGAGCTTCCATGGAAAAACAAGGCTTCGAGAATAAAACGAGCCGTCTCGAGGGGAGGGGGAGGCGAACCATTAGCCACGACCATCATGCTCTTGCGCTTCGGATGGGCCAATTCCAAGCCCTACTGCGGAAAGGATCGGCTGGTGATCTCCAGGCAGTAGTTCCGATGGAAGGCAGAGAAGGGTATCGAATATTTACGCAGCTCTTAGCATGCTCGGCATGCGTGTAATCACATTCGTGAAGTCATCTCCTAGAGCTGCCGGGGCACGGACACTCGCTTTGAGTACTCCGTACCGCGGGGGCCGGTTTGGGCTGCTGTTACTAGAGGCAACAAACCGAGTCTCCGTACACCACACGCTAGGTTGGCAGTGGTCAGGTACAAAGTAGTTAGTAGAGTAACTTGGCTTGCTAGGCTTGCTTGCCTAGCCCGGCAGGAAGAAGGTCTCTCTCGCTTGTGCTTTTGGATTGGGGGTGCACCGAACTTCCTGAGGACCGGGCGGATGAGAGGAATCCGGTGACGCACTCGAATGCCCTCAGGCTCCTCCTCCTGCTCTGCGGCGGATTCTCTTCGGAGCAAGGGGGGCCGTGACACTTTGCGGTCGCGTTTCTCTTCTCGCTGACTCGAACTCTGCCCTCAGCTCATTGCTCTTTCCGTACTCGTGTAACCCGCTGGGGCCTCTGGCGAGACG